>ERZ650312.374-NODE-374-length-24898-cov-7.372298_pt1 | contig 24898 bp, 21 predicted proteins | sample MGYA00376248_ERZ650312 | MGnify/ENA primary metagenome ERZ650312 (study PRJEB26733, sample SAMN07839316) | wastewater metagenome | biome: urban; feature: wastewater treatment plant; material: waste water | place: USA: North Carolina | collected 2016-07-28 ... | reverse complement strand
GCCTACATTACCATTCCGCACGGCAGCGGCGGCAACATCAAGCCTGTGCTGGAAACCGTGCAACCGGTGGTGGCGCCGATTCAGAAAGGCCAAGTACTGGGCACGCTCAAAGTGATGAGCGAGGGCCAAGTGTTGGCCGAGAAAAATGTGGTGGCGCTCAATGCGGTGGAAGAGGCCGGCTGGTTCGGCCGCATGTATGACGGCGTTGTGTTGTGGTTTAAAAATCTGTTTGCCGATAATTAACCACGCCGGCTTTACCATTCAAACCGCTTCTTTTCGGAGGCGGTTTTTATATGCATTCAAACCCTTGCCGATATTGCCGCAAAAGCGTTTGCATTATCGGCAGGCTTGGTATAAATTTATAAAGCTTCGTTTTTTGTTTGAATATGAATATTAATGCCGTCTGAAAACTGTAAGACGGCATTAAACATTTATTATAAAAATAAACCACGGCGCACAACGATAAAATACACAGCAACCGATAAGAGAGATTGAAATGAAACGCGATTTGAGCAAAATGACCTGCATCGAAGACTTGCGCCGCGTGGCGCAGCGCAAAGTGCCGCGCATGTTTTACGATTATGCCGATTCAGGCTCGTGGACAGAAAGCACTTATCGCGCCAACAGCAGCGATTTTCAAGACATCAAATTCCGCCAGCGCGTGTTGGTCGATATGGAAGGCCGCAGCCTGGCCACTAAAATGATCGGCGAAGAAGTGAAAATGCCGCTGGCCATCGCGCCCACCGGCTTCACCGGCATGCAGCATGCCGACGGCGAGATTCTAGCCGCGCGCGCCGCCGAAAAATTCGGTGTGCCTTTTTCGCTTTCCACCATGTCGATTTGCTCGATTGAAGATGTGGCCGAAAACACCAGTGCACCGTTTTGGTTTCAGCTTTATGTGATGCGCGACCGCGAATTTATGGAAAACCTCATCAAGCGTGCGCAAGCGGCCAAATGCTCGGCGCTGATTCTCACCGCCGATTTGCAGGTGCTCGGCCAGCGCAACAAAGACATCAAAAACGGCCTCTCCGCACCGCCCAAACCCACCATCGCCAATATGATCAATCTGGCCACCAAGCCCGAATGGTGCATGAAAATGCTCAACACCGAGCGGCGCACCTTTCGCAATATTGTCGGCCATGCCAAAAACGTGGGCGATTTGTCGTCGCTCTCATCTTGGACCGCCGAGCAATTCGACCCGCGCTTGAGCTGGGACGATGTGGCCCGCATCAAAGATTTGTGGGGCGGCAAGCTGATTATCAAAGGCATTATGGAGCCGGAAGATGCTGAATTGGCGGTGAAAAGCGGCGCCGATGCGCTGATTGTTTCCAACCACGGCGGCCGCCAGCTCGATGGCGCACCGTCCACCATCAAAGCCTTGCCCGATGTGGTGAGCGCTGTGGGCAGCGATATCGAAGTGTGGCTCGATAGCGGCATCCGCAGCGGCCAAGATATTCTGAAAGCCTGGGCGCTGGGCGCACGCGGCACCATGATCGGCCGCGCCTTCCTCTATGGCCTGGGTGCTTACGGCGAAGAAGGTGTCACCCGCGCGCTGGAAATTCTGTATAAAGAAATGGATATTTCGATGGCTTTCACCGGGCATCGCGATATTCACAATGTCACCGAAGATATTTTGGTTAAAGGCACTTATTAATCGGTTGATAAGACGCATTCAAATACAGGCAAACAGGCCGTCTGAACACATTTCAGACGGCCTGTTTATCTGCATCACACCGGTTTAAAAGCGCCGCCGCAGCTGGCAGGCCTGCATAATGTTGACCGCCAATTCTTCCACCGATTTATCCGTGGTGTTGGTAAACGGAATGCCGTGTTGGCGGAACATCGCCTGCGCATCGGCCACTTCGCGTCGGCAGGTGTTGAGCTGCGAGTAAGTGGAATCGGGGCGGCGTTCGTGACGGATGGCTTGCAGGCGTTCGGGCAAAATGGTGAGGCCGAAGAGCTTGTTTTTATAGGCTTTAACCATGCGCGGCAAATCGGTGCTTTCCAAATCATCGGGAGTGAGCGGGTAGTTGGCGGCGCGTATGCCGTATTGCAGCGCCAAATAAAGGCAGGTGGGCGTTTTGCCCGAGCGCGACACGCCCATTAAAATCACATCGGCATCTTTCAAATCTTTGCCGCTGATGCCGTCGTCGTGATTGAGCGAAAAATTCACCGCTTCCATGCGTGCATCATAGCGCTCGGTGTCGGTGATGCCGTGGTTGCGGCCCACGGCATGGCGGGCAGCCACGCCGAGCTCGCATTCGATTTTGCCCAGAAAAGCATCAAAAAAGCTTAAATGCAGGCCGGAGCTGAGCTTGATGATTTCGCGTATCTGATTATCAATGATGCTGCTGAACACCAGCGGACGCAGGCCGCTTTGCTCAGCGGCGCTGTTGATAATCTGCACCATGGCATGGGCTTTTTCGGGCGTGTCGACAAAAGGATAGGTGGTGCGCTTGAAATTAATGCCTTCAAACTGATCAAGCAGGGCTTCGCCCATGCTCTCTGAGGTAAGGCCGGTGCGGTCGGAAATAAAAAAAGCGGGGCGGCGTGCCATAAAGTGAGCTCACATTTCTCTGAATAATCGTCATAATTTTCGGCAGTAAGGCGGCTGTGTTTCAGACGGCCTCAGCACTTATCATCATATCAAGCCCTATCCGTTGAATAAAGCCCTATCGCAAAAACTACACATCACTACAAATAAAAATAAATAAATTGAAATACCCATTTTTTGTGTAAATTTTAAAAATTATTGGCACAAAATGCCATAAATAAAACATTAAATGCCGTCTGAAAAATCATTAAAGAGTTCTAAAAGCCCTGATTAACAACGATTAACAAAAAATCAGCACCTTGGAATTATCTGTTTCATTTCACTACAAATGCGGCTTCCCGCAATTTTCAAGACTGCGCGGCCTTTTAGCGGCGCGATAAAACACATGACAGCTCAAGCCGCTGTGGTTAGAATAGCGGCGGAGATTCATTTCTTTTTTAACTGACTTTAAGCTTGGATTAAAAATGGCTGCAAATTACGTTATTTGGTTTGAAAACCTGCGCATGACCGATGTGGAAAGCGTGGGCGGTAAAAACGCCTCTTTGGGCGAGATGATCAGTCAGCTGACTGAAAAAGGCGTGCGCGTGCCCGGCGGCTTTGCCACCACCGCAGAAGCCTATCGCGCCTTTTTGGCACACAACGGCCTGGCCGAACGTATTTCCGCAGCGCTGGCCGCTTTGGATGTGGAAGATGTTATCGAGTTGGCACGCGTGGGCAAAGAAATCCGCCAATGGATTTTAGACACCCCGTTCCCCGAGCAGCTCGATGCCGACATCAAAACCGCATGGGATAAAATGGTGGCCGATGCGGGCAGCGAAAACATCGCCGTGGCTGTGCGCTCTTCAGCCACCGCCGAAGATCTGCCCGATGCATCTTTTGCCGGCCAGCAAGAAACCTTCCTTAATATCAATGGCTTGGAAAATGTTAAAGAGGCGATGAAGCATGTGTTTGCCTCGCTTTATAACGACCGCGCCATTTCCTACCGCGTGCACAAAGGCTTTGCCCACGATGTGGTGGCTTTGTCGGCTGGTGTGCAGCGCATGGTGCGCTCCGACAGCGGCGCGGCCGGCGTGATGTTTTCCATCGACACCGAAAGCGGTTTCGACCAAGTGGTGTTTGTCACCTCTTCATACGGCTTGGGTGAAACCGTGGTGCAAGGCGCAGTCAACCCGGATGAATTCTATGTGCACAAGCCCACTTTGAAAGCCGGCAAACCGGCGATTTTACGCAAAACCATGGGCTCCAAGCTGATTAAAATGACCTTCACCGACCAAGCGCAAGCGGGTAAATCTGTGCAAGTGGTGGATGTGGACGAGGCGGCGCGCAAGCAATTTTCTATCAGCGATGCCGAAGTGGCCGAGTTGGCGCAATATGCGTTGATTATCGAGCAGCATTACGGCCGCCCGATGGACATCGAATGGGGGCGCGACGGCACCGACGGCAAGCTCTACATCCTGCAGGCGCGCCCGGAAACCGTGAAATCGCAAGAAGAGGGTGGCCGCAGCCTGCGCCGCTATGCGATCAACGGCGAGAAAAAAGTGTTGTGCGAAGGTCGCGCCATCGGCCAAAAAGTCGGCCAAGGCAAAGTGCGCCTGGTGAAAGACGCCTCGGAAATGGACACCGTTAAAGCGGGCGATATTTTGGTTACCGACATGACCGACCCCGATTGGGAGCCGGTGATGAAACGCGCTTCCGCAATTGTGACCAACCGCGGCGGCCGCACCTGCCACGCCGCCATTATTGCGCGCGAGCTGGGCATTCCGGCCGTGGTGGGCTGCGGCGATGCCACCAGCGTGCTTTCAGAGGGTCAGGAAGTTACCGTGTCGTGCGCCGAAGGCGACACCGGCTTGATTTACGCGGGCTTGCTGGATGTGGAAATTACCGATGTGGCTTTGGATAAAATGCCCAAATCGCCGGTGAAAATCATGATGAACGTGGGCAACCCGGAGCTGGCTTTCTCGTTTGCCGGCCTGCCCAGCGAAGGCATCGGCTTGGCGCGCATGGAATTCATCATCAACCGCCAAATCGGCATCCACCCCAAAGCCTTGATTGAATTCGACAAACAAGACGCCGATTTGCAAGCTGAAATCAACGAACGCATTACCGGCTATGCTTCTCCGGTGGCTTTTTATGTCGACAAAATCGCCGAGGGCGTGGCCACGTTGGCCGCATCGGTGTATCCGCGCAAAGCCATTGTGCGCATGTCTGATTTCAAATCCAACGAATACGCCAATCTGCTCGGCGGCAATATTTACGAGCCGCACGAAGAAAACCCGATGTTGGGCTTCCGCGGTGCGGCGCGTTATGTGTCTGATGATTTCAAAGATTGCTTTGCGCTCGAATGCGAAGCGCTCAAACGCGTGCGCGACGATATGGGGCTCACCAACGTTGAGATTATGGTGCCGTTTGTGCGCACCCTGAGCGAAGCCGAGCAAGTGATTAAAGCGCTTAAAGCCAACGGTCTCGAGCGCGGCAAAAACGGCCTGCGCCTGATTATGATGTGCGAAGTGCCGAGCAATGCTTTGTTGGCCGAGCAATTTCTGCAATATTTCGACGGTTTCTCCATCGGCTCCAACGACATGACCCAGCTCACTTTGGGTGTGGATCGCGATAGCGGCGGCCCGATTGCCAGCACGTTTGACGAGCGCAATCCGGCGGTGAAAGTAATGCTGCACTTGGCGATTTCCGCCTGCCGCAAGCACAACAAATATGTCGGCATTTGCGGCCAAGGCCCGTCGGATCATCCTGATTTTGCAAAATGGCTGGTGGAAGAAGGCATCGATACCGTGTCGCTCAATCCCGACACCGTGATTGAAACTTGGCTGTATCTGGCTAAAGAGCTGAATCAATAATCAGGCCGTCTGAAAGGCTTGCAGAAACCGCTGTGGCACTTGCCCGGCGGTTTTTTTGATTGCTCGAAAAAACAGATAATACTGAATCTAAAATGTTACTGCGCCTTGCCTTATTATTGTGCGATCTGCTTTATGTCACTTTATTTTTCATTTCGCGATAGATTGCTAAACAGCCGTCTGAAGCTTTTCAGACGGCCTTTCACATTATTGCTTTTGCGGTTTGTCTGAACAGCCACAAGCTTAAATGTAATTTACCTACAAGAAAATGAGCTAAATCAAAATCGCGGTTTGAAAACCATTTACAATATGCGCCATCGAAAAACCTCACACAGGCAAACAAAAAATGAGCGCTTTATATCCACATGAGATTTTGCAGGCCACCATTGTAAAAGGCGAGGCCAAAGCGGCATGCAGCACGCTTTCTTTGAGCATTTTGGGCTTTCTCGGCGGCGCGTTTATCTCGTTGGGCTATCTGGCCTATATCCATGTGGTCGGCGGCATGCCGCACGAATGGGGCGGCTTGGCCGTGTTGATGGGCGCATCGGTGTTTCCTATCGGCCTGATCTGCATCTTAATCGGCGGCGCTGAATTGATTACCGGCAATATGATGGTGTTGCCCGCTGCATGGCTGGCAAAGAAAATCTCATTGGCCGCGCTCGGGCGCAATTGGCTGATTGTAACCCTGGCCAATCTGCTCGGCGCTTTTTTCGTGGCCTGGTTTTTCGGCCATTATGTCGGCCTGACCGAAGGAGAATTTCTGCACAAAACCATAGCGGTGGCCGAGAGCAAAGTGTCTGCCGATTTCGGCCGGGCGCTGGTTTCGGGCATAGGCTGCAACTGGATGGTGTGCATGGGCGTGTGGTTGTGCTACGGCACACAGTCGATGTCGGGCAAAATATTAGGCATTTGGTTTCCGATTATGATTTTTGTGCTCATCGGCTTCCAACACGTAGTGGCCAATATGTTTGTGATTCCGGCGGCGATTTGGGGCGGGGCGGATATCAGCTGGACGCAATTCGGCTGGAATATGCTGTCGGTTTATATCGGCAACGTTATCGGCGGCGCCGTGTTTGTCGGCGCGGTGTATTGGTATTCATACCGCAACCAACTCAGCAACAAAAACGCACATTAAATTAAAATAGAAAAACCAAAGGCCGTCTGAAAACTTTTCAGACGGCCTTTGGTTTTTTGAAACACATACTCAACCGCGCAGCGCCGACACCGTGGCCATGCCCAATACTGTCAGCAGCAGCGAGCCAAACAAATGCAAAGCCGATGTGGCCACCGCCGCGCTCCAACGCTGCGCCTGCAACATGCCGACTACCTCAAGCGAAAAGCCGGAAAACGTGGTCAAGCTGCCGAGAAAGCCGGTGATCAGCAGCAAGCGCCAATGCGGCGGGAAAGCCGGCCAAAATTCAATCATCGCAGCGGCCACGCCGATAATATAAGCGCCGATCCAGTTGGCCATTAAAGTGCCGAGCGAGAGCCAGGCCGCATAAGAAGTGAGCCACAAGCCCAAAGCCCAGCGCATCAACGCACCAAAAGCTGCGCCGATCACAATCACAACCACATTGGCAAACATGGTTTCCGTTCCTTTAAATCAAGATTTCCAGATTTGATGACGCGGCTGCAAATAATGCGCGTCATCATAAGTGGCCAAAAGCTGCGGTGCCAGCGCCACAAAAATGGCCGCAAACAAGCCGCTTAAAAAAGCCTCGCCCCAAGAGAGCAGAAAAAACACCGGAAAGGCCGAATGCCACAACACCTCAGCCGGATACACCGAAGCTGCTTGCAGCAAGCCCGATAATAACGCACCCGTTGCCAGCATGCCCGCTGCCGCAGCCAGAAACCCATTTACAAAAATATAGATAAAAATATTCGGCGGCAGTTTGCGGCCAACGCAGCGGATAAGCACATTTATTATGATAGCCGGCAGCAATAAAACCAATGCATTCAAGCTGATAATATTCAGATTGCTCGAGCCGTGCAAAAGCCAAGTGTAGGGCAGCAGCATCAACGTGCCCAGCCATAAAGCAGCGGGCGCGCCCAGCATCAAGGTAATCAGGCTGATGCCGAGCAAATGATAAGTCAGGCCGGCGAGCTGGCCGCTGCTCAATTCGGCATGCAGCCCCCATAAAACCGCCAGCAAAAGCGCAGCGGCCGCCGCAGCCGCACCATGGCTGCGCAAAGCGCGCCAAGCAGGCTTTGCACAGCCGGCGAGCAAGGCCAGCAACACCACATGCGCGACCAGCGCCAGCGGCAAAGGAAACCAAGCGGCAAGAAAATTCATGTCGGCATTCCGGTGCAAACAAAAGGATAAAGCAGGCCGTCTGAACGCCTTTCAGACGGCCTGAAGCTTGATGATTATACGCGAATCCGTCCATAGGGCAGGGTGCAGATTCCGAAAAACACAGCTGATGGTGAAATCAGTTTGGTTTACCGGCAAAACACGTTAAAATAACACATTTGCCGAAACCGACTCAGGGTTGCCTTATTTATGTTGTGGACGTTGTTATTGATTTTGCTGCTGGCCGCGATTGCCGCAGTGCTGTGGATGCGCCGGCAGCAGGAGCGCGAATGGCTGCGCGAGCTCACTTATCTGAGCCGCCACGAAACCCAGCCGGCCTTCAGCCCTGAAGACATGGCCGCCAAACCGCCCAAAGCTTTGCGCGGCGTTGATCCCAATCTGCAAAACACCCGCCAAAGCCACAAAGCAGCCGAAGAAGCGCGCGCCGTATACGATAAAACCGTTGCTAAGCTGCGCGAATTGTCTCCCAAACACAGCCGCAAGCTCGATGCCACTTCCGGCAAAAACACCTTACAACCCAACGACAATCTCGATGATTTGCCGATTTTTGCCGCGCCCACACAAGACGCTTCGGCCGAGCTTCCGGCAGACATTGATGAAGTCGCTGATGAAGCACCCATCCGCGCCCTCAAAGCCGAACCCTTGCGTATTGGGCAAGCTGAGCCGGCAGCGCCTGATGGCGTACCGCCCGGCCACGATATTCCGATGTTTGGCGCGGTGATTGCGCCTACTGCGCCCGCCGCGAAGCCTCGCCCCAGCAGCGGCAAAGCCATTGCACCGGCGCCTTATCTGCAATTTGATGAAAGCGAATACCGCAGCGCCAAAGCCGTAGATGCCGAATTGCCGGTGATTACACTCGAAGAGGCCACCCGCGCCCTATATGAAACACCGTTGGCCGATTTGGCACAGCCGCAAAACACGCCCGCCCACCAAGCCGAGCTGCAAACGCACGCGCCGGCGCCTGATTTGGAAGTGGTGGATGTGAATTGGCAATTCAAGCCCGCGCTCGAAGCCGCCGGCGTGCAAGCACCCAAGCCGCCTGTGGAATTGAAAACCATCAGCCTCGACGACCCTGCGCTGATACGCACCCGCGCCCGCACTTTGGCAGAAGTGCAAAAAATCAGCCACCAAACCCCGAAAACCGAGCTGGCCGAATCGGTGCGCCAAGCCATGGGCGCGCCCGAAACCATAGGCGAAGAAGACATCCGCGCCAATCTGCTGCGCCAGCGTATGGCGCGCCGCCGCCAAGTTTCGGCGCAAGAGCCGCTGCAAACCGCGCAACCCAATGTGATTCCCGAGGGCGAAATATTGGCCAATCTGGCCAAAACCGATTCGCCGGTCAACCGCCGCATCCGCCGCGTCAACACCACTGTGCGCGAAAGCGTGATTCCAGAAGCCGCACGAGTGGAGCAAAGCCACGCCATCAAGCTGCAAGTGCCCAAGGCAGCTGCGCCGATTTCCACCCGCTTCACGCCTTATGCCGCTATGGCTGCGACAGCCGCGCCCACGGCTACCGTGGTCGAGCCGCCGCCTATGCCGGAAGTGGATATGATGCCACTTGATATACCCGAACCGCCCGTATTTAACGGCAGCGCTTATGATGAGCGTTATGATGCGTTCGACGCTTACCAGCCACCCGAGCCCGCTGCAAACGCACACATCAGCGATGCCCCGCGCTGGTCGATTACCGACCGCTTGATTAGCGAATCCGCACCGATTGAGCCTGCAATAAGCATTCAGACGGCCTCAGAAGAAGCTGTTTGGCTGCAAAACGGACAATCTGGCGCAATGCCGTCTGAAGCCGCATTCGAGCAATCGGCCAACCTTGTTATGCCGTCTGAAAGTATGACGCCGCCGCGCATAATAGAGCAGGGCGCAGGCACCCACCTGCCTTCGCTCGGCCTGCTTTTGCCGCCGCAATTCGACCCCAGCGCCACCCAAACCGAAGATGCGCTGCTGGAAAACAGCATCACGATTGAAGAGAAGCTGGCCGAATTCAAGGTTAAAGTCAAAGTGATGGATGCATACGCCGGCCCCGTAATTACCCGTTACGAAATCGAACCCGATGTCGGTGTGCGCGGCAATGCCGTGCTAAACCTTGAAAAAGACCTGGCCCGCTCGCTCGGCGTGGCTTCGATTCGCGTGGTGGAAACCATACCCGGCAAAACCTGTATGGGGCTGGAGCTGCCCAACCCCAAGCGCCAAATGATACGCTTGAGCGAAATCTTTGATGCGCCGGTGTTTCAAGATTCCAAATCCAAGCTCACGCTGGCGCTGGGGCAAGACATTACCGGTCAGCCTGTGGTTACCGATTTAGCCAAAGCCCCGCATCTTTTGGTGGCCGGCACCACCGGCTCGGGCAAATCGGTGGGCGTGAATGCCATGATTTTATCCATGCTCTTCAAAGCCACGCCCGAAGAAGTGCGCATGATTATGATCGACCCGAAAATGCTCGAATTAAGCATTTACGAAGGCATCCCGCACCTGCTCGCGCCCGTGGTGACCGATATGAAATTGGCTGCCAACGCGCTCAATTGGTGTGTGAACGAAATGGAAAAACGCTACCGCCTGCTCAGCCACATGGGCGTGCGCAACCTAGCCGGCTTCAACCAAAAAATAACCGAAGCCGCCGCACGCGGCGAAAAACTCGCCAACCCGTTCAGCCTCACACCCGGCGATCCCGAGCCGCTGGAAAAACTGCCTTTTATCGTGGTGGTGGTAGATGAGTTTGCCGACTTAATGATGACGGCCGGCAAAAAAATCGAGGAGCTGATTGCCCGGCTGGCCCAAAAAGCACGCGCCGCCGGCATTCATTTGATTTTGGCCACACAGCGCCCCAGTGTAGACGTGATTACCGGGCTGATTAAAGCCAATATTCCCACCCGCATCGCGTTTCAAGTGTCCAGCAAAGTCGACAGCCGCACCATTCTCGACCAAATGGGCGCCGAAAACCTGCTCGGGCAGGGCGATATGCTGTTTCTGCCGCCCGGCATCGGCTATCCGCAACGCGTGCACGGCGCATTTGCTTCCGATGACGAAGTGCACGGCGTGGTGGAATATCTCAAGCAATTCGGCGAACCGGCTTATATTGACGACATTCTCACCGCCGGCGTAGGCAGCGATGATATATTCAGCAATGCCAACAACGGACGCAACAACGATGGCGAGCTCGACCCGATGTATGATGATGCAGTAGCTTGCGTGGTGAAAACCCGCAAAGCCAGCATCTCATCAGTGCAGCGCCATTTGCGTATCGGCTATAACCGCGCCGCACGCCTGATTGATCAGATGGAAGCCGACGGCATCGTGTCCGCACCCGAAAGCAACGGCAACCGCACCGTGCTGGCACCGCCTGGCAATGAACATTTGGATTGATGGCTTGAGCAAGTGCCTAAATTATAGATTCTGATTTATGGCAGAAGGAAGACAGCTCTTTATCTATCTTGTTAAACCAAGGCCGTCTGAAGTTTTTTCAGACGGCCTTGGTTTAAGTGTATAAGAAAAAAGGAATAAATAAATGAGTGTAAATTACTTTAGCTACATGCACATTTGTCAGCACATAATTTCCATGTCAATAATTTAACATAATACAGATTATGTCAAATTGATACCATCAATTACTTAGGTGAGATTCAATTAGGTGCTTTAAATAGCTCAGAATTGAAGTGGACAATTGATAATTAATTGTAAATTGAGTAAGTAGTTTTTCGTGCTATTTGTTTAAAAGTATGCTTTTTTTTATAACCCCTGTCAAGCTGGTTTTTTCAGACGGCCTGAAATTAGAGATATTTTTTAAGATATTTGGCTTGCAGATAAATCAGGATACCTAATAAAGCAAGGGGTATTAACAACATCGCGGGATGCAAAGGGAAGGGGGAGCAAAAATATGTCAGGCATGTCAACCAAATAATGCCCATACGCCAGTATTTGGCACGGTGATAGATGGCTGCGGATTCTCGAGCTGCATTTGCCTGTCGAATCTTCCTTTGCGATAGGCCGTCTGTAAGTGAAACGGTCGCAATGACAAGAGCCAGCGGCATAAAGGCAACGATGTTTCCGATTCTTATAGCCAAGACTTTAAGCGTATCGTTCAGAGTATCCAAATGTGGCTCCAGCCCTGCAAGTACAAATTGCATCGTATTTTGCAAGGTGTTCGTTGATGATTCAAAAAGTGTATCCAATCCCGTAACATCAAAAAAAAGCCAATAAAGTGCCTGATAGCAGTAACGGCTCACCACAAAATGAAATGTGTTCCCGTTGTTGTCTCCTTGTGTAAACACATTTGCAGTCTGCTCCAATTCGTATGTCAAAAGTTCAGTCTGATGAAAATAGGTTTGGCTGATGATTGAGGCAGCAAATAAAATCAAGACCACCATCAAAACAACGATTGTCCATCTGAAAGGTGCGAGCAAAAATTTTATGCTCATAGATTGTTGTAGGAAGTTGTTCGGCTGCTGCTTAGCCATAATAGCACCCCTCCACAAAAGCCTCGTTTTCTTCTTTCATCTGATTCAATCGCACGATTTCACGCATTTTGTGTGCTGCTTCAGTAATATTTTTCGGAATATCAATACTGTTATCGGGAAGAGGCAGAGGCAGCCGGATTTTGTAAAGTTGCCCGCCTTCAAGCAGGGCAAAGGCCTGCCCTTTGGGCAGTTGCAGTAAGTCGGCGGTAGATAACATGGGTACGGTTTCAGGTGCCAGCCGATCTTCGTTTCGTGAGGTAAAATCCTCCATGTCGTCCGGAAAGGCAACGTCTCCGGCACCTGAAATGAGCGTTCCTGAGATTACTGTGACATCAGGCAGCTGCTTCGTCAGCATCTCGGCTGTGACGACATTTCGCACCCGCATCATGTAAATGGTGTTCAGGTTGCCGAAGATTTGTTCTGCTTTGGCCGTCGAACCGATTCTGGCTTCTACGTCTTGGCCGGTTTGTGTGTAAACCGTAACCTGGTAGCCTGCACCGCCTGCTTTGTTTAAAAGAGGAATGAATTCGTCACCAATCAATTCGTTGAATTCATCGGCATGAATGGATACTTTGCGCTTGGCCGTTTGACCGGATTGCCCATAACCTTGTCCGTGTTTATAGATTTGCCCGGATAGGGAGGTCAAATCTGCAAACATGGCATTGCCGACGGCTCCTGCCACTTCCCGGTCTGTCAGAGAATCGAGGCCGATATAGACAACGGCATTGGTTGCCATCACCTTACGCCAATCCATTAATGGACGCTCATCTTCGAGGTCATCCAGGTTGGGGCTGAGCAACTCGGCCACTTTGCCGCTGGTCAGTTTTTCCAAAAGCGGATAGAGCGATGAAATCAATTTTTCAAAATAGGTTCTGTCATTGCCAAGAATGCCGGTTACTGCATCGGTTAGCGGCTCTTGTACGTCCTTCGATTTCATGAAGAAGGCCATTTTGACAGCTCCTGCATCGCGGCCTGTTTTTCCGATTATTTTCTTTTGATCGCTGTCTAGCTCGAAGGCATCAAACTCTCTTTCCCAGCCTGCATGATCTATATTGAGGACTTGCTCAAAATACTGTTTGGCCAGATCGTCGATGTTAACTGCGCACCGATAGATATTGTTGTAAGACGGCTTGATTGAGAGCGCCTCCATGATTTTGGCCAACACGTTGACATAACGCCACACGAAGTCCCTAAATGCTGCCGACTGGCCATCAGAGGGTAATTGGTTGGCAATTCTTGTTGCCACCTCGGTGATACGGCTGTAATCGGCGATGGGGTTATAGCGGCATGAAATCTCCGGAAAGCCGAGATGAAACATGTAAAAAGGTCTGCCGGCCTTCATCGCCTGTGTGTACATCGACAGCATCAAATCTGCATCGCCTTTAGGGTCAAAAGTGATAACCACATCCCCCCGCTGAATATCTTGATTGATCAACACTTCAGCGAGCCGTGTTTTGCCTACCCGAGTCGTTCCAAAAACACCGGCATGACCGACACGTTCACCCAAGGGGGTATAGATGTCTTCCTCATCGGGTTCAACACCGTGAATCTCAGGCGATCCGCCCACCGGCGGCAACGGAGCCACCGGATTCCACCATCCTGGATTTGAGGTGAGTCGGGTCAGCCATGTTTCACCTTGTGTTACGATTTCGTGATTTCTTGCCGCCTTGTAAAGGCGGCTCGGATTGCGTAAATGGTCATTTTCAGGTTGCCGTACCATCATCAGGCGCTGTGTATGGGTTTGCGTCCAGCGAAAGCCTTTGCCGATAAATAACGCTTTGTCTGAAACAGGAATTTGATCCGGTGTCAGCGCATAGTAGGGCAGATTCCGGATATTTTTCCGGTATTTCCGAATGCGCAGGCCGCCTTTGGCGCGCAAACTGGCCAAACCGGCAAATGCAGGAATGGCAATTAATTGAGCCATGCCGGGCATCGGCAGGCTGGCTGCGGCAAAGGCCGCTGCTGAATAAGCCGCGACACCGACAAATTCATACGGGTAACGGTAAACGTTTTCAGGTAACTTGATGGTAAGGCTCATTTTTTACTCCTGCCGGGCTGTAACAGCGTCTGCGAGTCTGCCAAGGTAATTTCAATATTGTTCGGCGGGCGGGAATCTGCACGAATAACCAGGTGCAAATGCTTTTCCGGAATCAAATAACAGTGGAATAGAAATGTGTTGTTGGCTTTACTGCCCAATGCAGAAAAAATAGCCGAGCGTTTGTTCCGCTGATTCAGTTTCAGCGAAATAAATCCTTTTTGAGCCAACAAACCGGGGCAGGCGGGGTTGTTTTTGTCAAAAAAACCGCCTGCATAAGCGCGGAATATGGCCGGTGTGACCATAAGCATTCCTTCTTGTGCAAAATGCACAAAGGAATCGCTGCGGTTCACCGAAATCGTGCCATCACTCAACCCACTGGCCAACCAATTCCAAAACCGCTTGCCTTCGGCTTGCAAGTCAACCGGCTTGTTCGCGCCGGTCGGTTTGGCGGGGCGGGGGTCGGAAGTATCAGTGTCATCGTCGTCTGTTGGTTGCAGAAGAACGGCATCCGCCACAATATCTTCGAGACTGTCAGTTTGTTTGACTGTGATGGGGCGCGGTGAACTAACGGGGAGGGCATCGCGTTCAGCTTGAATTTCCTCCACCGCCACCGAAGCGCAATCTTCGGCTGGCAGTGGCGGTGCTTTTTCATTTGCAGAACCGGGATCGCTGAATAAATCCTTCAATAGTGAGAGGCTTTTGGAGGATTTGGCAGGTGCGCTCTTGCCAATCGGCTTAGGCTGGGGTGGATTGATTTCCGGCTCTGTCGGGGTGTCGGGGGGATTGTCTTGATCGACTGCTTGTTCCAGTAAACCACTACTGGCGAGTAAGGCATCAATGCCGCTCGGAACAGGTTGGGTAGAGGCGGCCGCCTGTGTTGGCCGGGCTTTGGGCGGCGGCGGTATGAATACAGCATCTGTTTCTGCTACAGTGGATACCTTTTCTGCTGGCTTCAAGTCTTCTGCGGTTGCCATAAATGAAGCTGCTACAGTTGCTACTGTTTGATTTTGAATGATTTCTTCAGTAGTGACTGGTTCAGAATTATCCGTTTGTGGCGATCTGGCTGGTGCAGCAGCCAGCGGTTCAAGCGTGCCTTGAAACTCAGCCGGATAATTGCCATCAGGATAAAGTGTGCCCAGCCGAAATTGGAGCATCGTAAACTGATGCGACTTGACAGCCTTATCCCCGCGTTCGAAAACGACAGATACAGCAGTAATGGCTTTATGTTCATCATACGGACTGGGTAACACTGCATCATATTCCAGCAAAGAATCGAAAATACGCTGATTGTCCGTCGGAAAACCTTTGGCCATATCCGGTTTGTGTTTTTTAAGGTAGTCTCGAATGAAATCGGGAACGTTTTTCGACATCAAATACACCACATCGCCTTTACGGAACACATCGCCGCCGGCGGTGATGGCAATACTGAAATGGGCACCGCGCTCAGCAAGCATTTCAATCAGGGTTCCCATCACCACTTCAATGAGCGGCGTCCGTTTGGCGGTCGAGAAGCGTTGACGAGAGCCAGCTTTCAAATCGCGTGCTGTTGACGTCATATCGGCTTTACGCACGATTTCAGTCAACGGGTTGTCATCGGTGTGTCCGGATAAATATGCGCGTAAAGTTTGAATCAGTTTTGGATCCGATTCCCCCATCCATCTTCTTGCGCCCGAGGGCACAATCTGCTGGAAAAAAGTCCAGCCCAAGGAGGCGTGCACCTGATAAGCCGTTTTGATTTCAGGGAATGTGACACGGTAATAGAGGCGGCCACTTTCATTCATAAGACCGGCATCGGGAACCCAGACGGAAAATTGTTTGGCATAAGGCTCGGTATACAGTTCGATTAAAAATGAAGTCAGCACTTTGCCGATGTCGTGGAGGAGGGCGGCCGTCAGGATGCCGTAGCGCCAAACAGCAGTTAAACGTGCAATGTCCTCAGCTTTGGCATTGGGCGGCCAGCTTTTCGCAGCCGATGCCAGCAATGCCAAAGCGGCAACATCCAGGGTATGTCTGACAAGACCGCCATCACCGGCATGGTGATGGGATTCAGAGGCAGGTAGACGCTGAACAAACACAATGAAATTGCGAATTAGCGGTAGAGCATCGCGGTTCCAATTCTCATCTGACAGGCCTAAATTCGATTTGATGTGCGCGATGGATGGAGCGAGGCCGAGTTCGTATATCAATGCATCCGCATCCAAAATACGCAATTTGTCACCCACAATGGCATCCTGTTCGCAGGAAATGTCATTGTGGGTGGGTTTGTCTGCCGGTGCTGCCGTGGGCTGCGCAGGCCGTCTGACATACAGATAGACTGCGCCCGCACCTCCTAAGACGGCTAAACTGCCATACGTCAGCCAGCTCATACTGCCTCCTGTTTTAGGAGGCTGGCCAAATTTTTCCTGAGATGGTCAATATTCGCATGAGGCTGATCGCCGATTAGAAGGCAGGCGGTGGGATGGCGTTCGTAATAGGTTTCGAAATCTTCATACAGACTGTTCCAAACCGCACCTAAGTCGTTGGCGTGGTAATACCATCCGTCAAACTCTTGCAGCAGCAGTTCCTGTAAATATTGATCATCGAGATTGTCGTCTAACGGTTGCAGAAGATTCACGAGCTGGTCGGTTAGATGAGGCGTAGTTTCAGTTTCGTCCAGAGAGTACAGTTCAAGAAACCCATCGCAGCGGGCGATAAGATAAACCAAAGCCGCAGGCCAGCGGGTATTGATGTTTTTAAAGCGTTCGAGGCTGGCGCAGAGCTCGGTGAATTCGGATTTTTTCATTTCGCACGTTCGTCATGGGATAGAAATAATCCGTGTTTTAATACGCCTTTAAAAAAGAGGAAATAAACAATGCAAAAAAGCATTAATTCACATTGTTTCTTGACATATCAAAGAAATTGTAGTGGATGAGGCGCGATCTGGTCTTTTCAAATTAAGCCTTGATGGCAACATCAAGGCTTAATTTGTACCTTTAAAACTTTTCTTTTCCCCTTATGCCTTTTCAGTCTTCCCTTTAAGCCGTTTCCTTTACTTTTAAGTCTTTTAAAAAAAAGGACATGCGGCTTTGAGCATGTCCTTTTTTTTTGGCTTTTCGATAATTCCCTTTCCTTTGCTTATCATGAGTCCAGATATTTTGTCAAGAAACAATGTGAATTAATGCTTTTTTACATTGTTTCGTGAAATCGGATGACAAAAGCAACAAAATAGTCATGTCGTGTATCACGGCTGATTTTCATATTAATCGACTTGCGGTACGGAGATATTAAAGGTGGGGGCATCTTACATATCCGGAATCTCGTATTTTTAGGACGGGGCACTTGTCAGAAATCCTGTTCTGCCAGCTGCATTCCCGTTGCGGCCATCAAGTGCTCCGTCCTAAAAATACGGGTTCCAACTGACTGAAAGGTAGTTCGATGAACGTGGAAAACAGGCAGATTTCGTTGCCCGATGCGTATAAGTCACTTCTGCAAGACGAAGGGAAGAGCTTTGACGTGGGCGACCATGGCCGCTTTCTACACTCACATGCCGGCGATGAAAGTGCCGTCGGCTTTTTGAATTGGGTGTTTCCATACGCCAAATCAATTAAAGCCTCCGATGTGCATCTTTCCTGGCGGGAAAGCGGCTGTGTCGTACGGATCCGCCATGAAGATATGCTCATGAGCAACCAGTGGCTGTTTACCCGTCAGGCAGGTCAGTTGCTGAACGATAAAATCCGTGCGAAATGCCGGCTGCCCATACACGACATCGAATCTTCCCATGATTCTTCATTTTGGATTCTCGATGAAGACCAACAGTCGATGATCGACATCCGTGTCAGCATCGTACCGACTACTTTCGGCGCAAACATCGTTTGTCGCCTAGGCAATCAAGCCGCAAATCTGCCGCTCGAAAAAATCTATATGCCCGACTATGTCCGGGAAAAATATCTTCAGGTTATCGACAGCCCGCAAGGCATGATTATTGTCAGCGGGCCGACCGGTTCGGGTAAGAGCGCAACGCTGGCCGCCTCACTCAATTACCGCAATACGCCCGATACCAACATCATGACCGTCGAAGACCCGGTTGAAAACCGGATTCCGGGTGCAAACCAAGTCAGCATCAACTACTACCGAACCTTTGCCGGCGTACTGCGTTCATTTCTGCGTCAAGACCCGGACATCATCATGGTGGGCGAAATCCGAGACGAAGAAACCGCCGCCATCGCCACCACGGCAGCCAATACCGGTCACTTGGTGCTCAGCAGCGTGCACGCAAACGATGCACCATCCACTTTACTGCGCCTGACAGCGTTGAATGCCGAAGCATACGCGCTGGCAGAGGCATTGCTGTGTTTCTTCTCCCAGCGTTTGTTGCGCAAATTGTGCAGCAATTGCGCCATTCCCGTGGCGCTTTCCGAGGATGAACAGCAAAATCTGCCGACACGAAACCCTCAGGCAACGTATTTCCGGATGGCTTCGGAAGGTTGTCCGATGTGCCATGGGCAGGGGCATGTAGGGCGGATTCCCGTCATTGAACTCGCGCTCAATACGGCAGATGTGCGGGAGGCTATTCTCACCCAAAACATGCAGAATATTCGTGAAGCCTTGTACAGGCAGCCAAGTTATCGGACGTTGACCGAGGCCGCGCTTGAAATGTCTGCCTTGATGTTGGTTGATTTTCAGGATGCGCTGGCCATCACGCAAGCAACACTCCTGCAAACCGCATCCGAAGGAGCAAAACCGTGAACAGACGACGCTTTCTGCTTGCCGCCACAGCACTGCTTGTTACAGGCAAAACATTTTCCGCGCCCGATATGACCTCACCTACAAACCAAGCGGAGGCTTCGTTACAAAGCTTGGCCAAGCCATACCATGCAATCGGTCATTTCAAATCAGATGCGGAACGGGTGTACATGTTCATTTCTTTCGATTGCCCGTACTGCGCCAATACCTGGGCAGGATATGCGCAATGGGGACGCACTCTGCCTCAGCCGTTCCGGTTCGTCCTGGTTCCGATTGTCGGCACCCAAAAGCACAACGCGGCCGCAACAGCATTTTATGTGGTCCGGCAGCTTGCGCCCGGGCGACTCAACGAATTTATCCGCTTGGTTTATGCCATGCACAGCACAAAAACAAATATCAACGCGACCGACTATATCCGGCTGTTGCAGCGGATGGGCTTTACCAAACAGCAAATTGACTCGAGCCTTGCTGCCGACATCACGCAACAGCGGCTTGCCCGGGCCATTCTGCTGATGCGGCGCTACCGCGTGACGATGACACCGACATTCGGCGTGGCCGGGCGCTACAGTACCCATGCCGGTTTTACCAATGGCGATTATGGCATGCTCAAACAACTCTTAGACGGCCTGGTATCCAATGAAATCGAAAAACGCTAAGTGGTGGCTGGTGATTGCGCCATTGTTGTTTGCATACAGTGCGGCCTGCCTGTTTATCACACCGCAATTGTGTCCGATGCCTGAAGCCGGAGCGCTAACCCAGCGTTACGCGGCTCCTGCCGTTGCCGAGCCTCTATGGCAAGCCGTTAAAACCCTTGCAAGCGGCACGTTGGGAACGGCTTGTTACGCACCCGTGCAGCTGACCGAGGGATTTGGATGGCCGTATGCCATCACGACTGTTGTGCGGGAGCAAGCGTATATAGCCTATTTATTTTGGTTGCGGGTAGTTTGTTGGATGTTGTTGATTAATGCCGGATGGATAACAGCAATTGATATTCGCCGGATGGTTAAAAACAAGGAAGCCGTATGAAAAGGATAGCTTTATTAGCGGGCTTGGTGGCGGCAATAGCCGGATGCCGGACAGAACTGCCACCCCAAGTTTCGAAAGAACCCCGATTCGAAAGGACAGAATTAGTGGTGATGCGACAGGTTTCAGGCTATTCGGATATTGCCCTGATGAGTGAGGAAGAGGGGACGTTTATCTGGACGCATCAGCAAGTCAGCCCTTTCGGTATCCAACTTTCATTTGGTAATGCTTCCGATCCGGAGCGGTCTCTGCATACGGTTTATTTTGCGACAGACTCGTCAACCATCAGCAACCGGGAAAGAGGCCGTCTGAATGCTGTAATCAGCAACCTGCCTCCGGATGGTGTGGTGCTTTCCGGTTATGCCGACCCCCGAGCTTCCAGTGCTTACAACCTGGCACTGTCCAAACGGCGTGTGCAAAGCATTACCGATTATTTACGCGGTAAAGGCGTCACCGTTGCGTTTGAGTGTGCATACGGCAAAGACCGTTTGCCTAACCCTGACTTATGCGAGGAGCGACAAAATGACAAATAAGCCTGTGGTATTTCCACAGTATTTGGACAATGCGCAACAAATCTTGATGTTTGAAGCGGACGACCTGATGCCGATCCTGGGGGGCTTGGCCATTGCAGCCATTATGAATATGTGGGCACGCAGTCCGGTGCTGACTTACGGGCTTGGTTTTGGCTTGGGTGTGGCGCTCTCCTGTCTTTATATCCGTTCCAAGCGCAATGCGTTAACCGGGGGCTTGCAGCATGTAATTTATCTCAGTGGATTGGTACCGCTCAATAAAATCCACAAAAACGGCCTGTTGAGAAAGGTAATCAACTGATGAAAACCGCGACCCTAAAAAACAAGCTGCAACAGATGAGCAGTCAGAAATCCATGCTGGCCGTATTCGGCATCGGCATGTTGGTTTCCAATCTGTTTCTTGCATACGACAAGATGACAACGCATGAAAGCGTTGTGTTAACCCCGCCGAATTTGAGTAAACCAGCCAAAGTAGCCTTCGATAAGGCCGATGCAAATTATTTTGAACCTTTTACGCTGTACATTATTTCGACCATTTCATCGGCTACGCCTGCGACTGTCGATTACATTGCCGATGTCATGGAGTCGTTCTACACCCCCGAAGTGTGGGCAACAGTCAAGCCTCAGCTAATGGCCATCAAGACCAATCCGAAATACACAGGTCTCAATTCGATGAGCTATTTCATGCCTACCAAAGCGATTGTCTATGAGCCGGACAGTAAAAAATTTTTCGTGACCGGTAAATTGACCTCATCGGCTTACAGTCGTGGTTCTTTACAGTCTTTGGGGTCAGTACAGGCTACTTACGAATTACAAATGGAAATGGTCAATGGAATGCCGAAAGTGACCGACCAGCGTGCCTATACCGGGGAGCCGATGACCAAGGAGTGGATCCGCAAAAATCCGCAAAAGGTCGAAAAACGGTTACAGGATATGCAGCTGGTTACTCCGGCTGCGACAGAGGCGGAAATTTCGAACGAATTCCTTCCCACGGAAGCGCCGGCAACCTCGGCTGCACCTGAGCAGCCGGTTCAAGCGGTAGAACCGAATGGACAAATAGACGGTGTAGAACCGCCTCAAGCCGCCGATGATTTATTGTAAGGATTCCAAAATGATTGCAAAGACATTTTTTTATGTGGCGGCAGTTTCGTTCGTTACGGGATGTGCATCGACCGTTGCCGCAACAACTGAAAAAGAGCATGTCGAACAAGAAGTGGTTTACCGGCCTGTCGAAGAAGTTTGGCCTGATGTGGTGCCGCAAAAACCGCGCTCCAATCCGAAAACTCCGACCAAAAACAGCAAGGCAGGTAAAAATCCGGCGTCCAAAACTCCGACCTATGCTCAACGCCGCGTGGTTCAGGTCACCGGCAGCGCCCCTGTTTCCGGGGGGTTTCAAGACAATATTGTCGAGGGGCCGGTACAAGGTGTTCACAACGTCGTTTCGAAATACGGCGAGAACCATGTTGTCAGGATTGCCCGCCATTACCCCAACACGATTTTGACCCCATTCCAACAACCTGAGGTTAAGGGTGGTGTGGGCAGCCACGCCGCCGATGTGGTCGGCTCTACGGTATTTATCGAACCGTTGACGGCGAAACGCTTTTGGATCGCCATTTATGACAAGGCCAATCCGCGCAGTCTGCCGGTGTCGTTGACACTTTCACCGCAAGCAAATCTGATGTCGCAAACGTTGACCTTGGCAACCGGCGGCTTGTCACCGGCTGAGAAAAGCGGTGTAAAAACCGGCAAAGCTGCCGGATTCAGCCAGTTACTGGCCGATGTGCTCAAAGAACTTGTTGGTGGCAGAGTGCCCTCGGGTTACACCGTGCAGCCCTTGCGCCAAAAAATCAATATGGCAAACGGCATGAGTGCCGAGCCGATACAGCGCTACAGCGGTGCTCAGTTTGACGTTTACCGCTACCGATTGCGCAACACGACAGGTCAGCCGCAAGTGCTGGCGGAAGAGATGTTTGGTGCCAATGACCGCGTAGTGGCCGTTTCCTTCTTTCCGAAAATCTCGGTTTATCCGGGTGAGAGCACCGATGTATTGATTATGGTCGGCAAGGGAGGTACACGATGAAGCTGAAAGAAAAATGGAGCAATCTGAATGGCCGCCAAAAACAGGTGGCGGTTATCGGCAGTGTGGCCGGCGTGGCGGCGTTGACTTTTATCGTTTCCGGTTTCAACGATTACCGAAGCGGTGTGCTTGCACGCAAAAAACCGAACACGGAGACACAAATCATTACCTCGGCCAGCCGGGATTTGACCATGGAACGGCTCGCCGGTGAGTTGCAGTCGATGCGCCAGGAATGGCAAAACGAAAAACGCAACAAGGCTGCGGGCGGGCAGGGCGGCATGACAGCGGAAGAGGTGTTGCGCCTGATTCAGGATAGTAAGCAAACCGACCTTTCCGTCGGCCAACAAGGGTCTCCGTTTGACGGACAGGAATCGGCCAATACCCAGGCGCCCTTGGCTTCGGGGACGGCCACAATACCGGGCACATTGCCGGATGGTGACGGGCTTGAAGAGAAGGCTGAAAAACCGAAGTCGCGTTTTCAGACAACCAATGCGGCATCGGCTGCTGCTTCAGATTCCTCTGATAACGGCAAATCCAACACCAAGGCTGCACAAGCCGGTGAGGGTGAAAACCGCACCTATCTGCCGGCAGGTTCGATTCTGTCTGTCGCTTTGTTGTCCGGTATCAATGCACCCACCAATGCATCTGCTTCAGGCAACCAAAAAGATCCGATGCCGGTATTGATGACAGTAAAAGGCACTGCTTTATTACCCAATGGCTTCCGACAAGACTTATCCAATTGTTTTGTACTGGCCTCAGCATTCGGACAATACATGGATTCCCGCGCGATGATGCGCACACAAACACTCTCCTGTGTGCGCGATGACGGCAAATCCGTCGAAATCAGTCTTGCCGGCACAGTGATGGGTGAAGATGGTAAGCCCGGTTTCCAAGGTCGTGTGGTATCCAAAACCGGCAAAGTCATCTCCCAATTGGTGAAGATAGGTGCGATGGAAACGCTTGCAGACATTGCTACAGGCGTGGCAAACGGAGTGAATATCAATACCGGTAGCGGTAGCAACGAGGGTTCGCCACGCACCCAAATTAATTTAGGCGGTACAGCCGCCGAGGCTGCCGGCAAGCGCACCAGCAAAACATTTGACCGAATAGCCGACATCTACAGCAGTTACGGCACACAAGCCATTCCGGTGGTTGAGGTTGAGCCCTTGCGTACCGGTGAAATCATCGTAACCAAAGGAGTGTTTTTGGATTATGTGAAAAAGGATCAAAGAAAATGAAACAGTTGAAATGGATTTACATAACGCCGCTGCTTTTCCTCACCGGCTGCGCATCAAGTTTTAATGTCGGTGATTCCGGCAAGCTGTCATGCCGGCAGTCGGCAAAAGGAATACCTTGTGTAACAGTCAGATCAGCCTTTTACGCCGCACAGTCTTATGACCCTGATGAAACCATCCAGTTGCACGAACCGGGTCAAAAAGACAGAAAAGGCAGCGTCAGCAATGTCGTTCCGTTCTTGCCGGAGCCGGTGCAGACCGCAGCCGTTATCGGAGAGCCGAAACCGTTATTGATGCCGGCTCAGGTGATGCGGGTATGGGTAAACGCTTATGAAGATGAAAATGGGAATTTGGTCTATCCGTCACGCGTATTCTCCGAAGTCACACCCCGCAAATGGAATGTGGGCTATTCCGCTGCGCAAGGTATCCAAAGTTCCCGCCTGATTACACCGCTGGTTACACCGAAAGAAACGGTAGCGGAAGAAGATGAAACCCAAAAAGAGGCTGAAGCCGTGCAGCAACAGACTGCACCTACGCAACCGGCAGCAGCTTCACAATCCATTCCCGACTCATTACCGGACGGCGTTTTGCCCCCTTTGCAGTAAATCCACCACTTAGATAAGGAGTTTTATCATGTTTTTGAGCAATAAAATCAAGCAGGTTAAAAAGCGCATGCAGCGCTCCCAGCAGCAATTGGTATTGCTGGGGCTGGTAGCAGCCAGTTCCCAATTTGTACATGCCGGCGGCGATACCAGCTTTTCTGATTACGTCGACTGGCTTTTGGGGCTGATGCAGGGCAGTCTTGGTCAGATTTTGGTGTTGGTAGGCTTGGCTATTTGTGCCATCAGTATGTATATGGGCGGTTGGAAATACCTGCTTACCGTACTTGGCATCATCTTCATCCTTGTTGTAGCACCGGGTCCGGTGCTCAGTCTCTTCACTGTTACCTTTTAAGAGATAGACCTATAGGGATTGGGGCGGAAATGAAACTGTTTTTGTGTGAAAAGCCATCACAAGCGAAAGACATCGGCAAAGTGTTGGGTGTGCTCGATGGCAGGTTCGACGGCTACTACAGAAAAGGCGATGTGGCCGT
>ERZ650312.372-NODE-372-length-24923-cov-6.542947_pt1 | contig 24923 bp, 22 predicted proteins | sample MGYA00376248_ERZ650312 | MGnify/ENA primary metagenome ERZ650312 (study PRJEB26733, sample SAMN07839316) | wastewater metagenome | biome: urban; feature: wastewater treatment plant; material: waste water | place: USA: North Carolina | collected 2016-07-28 ... | reverse complement strand
CGGAGCTCTTGAGCTCGAAATCGGGATTGACGCGTACGGCGACGCGGGCCGGGTAGCCGGTTTCGGCGGTGATGCGAGCGAGTTCGGCAACTTCGCGGAACGATTCGATGTTGATCAGGATGCCGGCGGCGACGGCTCGGCGCAGGTCGATGTTGCTCTTCCCGGGGCCGGCAAAACTCACCTCGCGAGGATTGGCGCCGGCGTCGAGCGCGACCTTCAGTTCTCCACCGGAGGCGACGTCGATGCCATCGACCAGCGATGCCATGTGCGCCACGAGCGCCGGCATCGGGTTGGCCTTCATCGCGTAGTGAAGTTTTACCGTCGGCGGCAATGTGGAACGCAGGGCAGCGACGCGCTGGTTCAATAGTTGCCGGTCGTAGGCGTAGAAAGGCGTTTGCCCGACGCGCGCCGCGAGGCGCGTGAGCGGGATGCCGCCGATCAGGAGTTCACAGTTCTCGACGGGGAACTGGGGCATGGGGGCGTGGGTTGGAGGGGTACGTTCGCTGGTCATGGAAATAGGTGTTGGTTTCCAATAGAGAAGCGTTGATTTATAGAAGATTCGTCATTCCGGCGCAGGCCGGAATCCAGAAAATTCAACGAACTGGACTCCTGCCTTCGCCGGGGTGACGAATATTTCAGCGTTTCCATAGGCAAATCAATGGTCAGGGTGGCTTCTTCTGGGAGCCAAGGATGTTTTTCGCCGTTGCTAGCGGCAGGAACAGTGACATTGGCTGATTGGGGAGGGCGGTCATGCCGTGATGAAGGTAGAAGGAAGCGGATTCGTCGTTTTTTGCATCGACAATCAAGGCGTAGGCGGCAATTTCAGATTTGAGCGTTCGAGCCAATGCGTCGGCGAGCAATGCGCCACCCAAGCCTTGGCCTCTGAAATGCAGATCAACGGCCAAGCGCCCCATGCGTATCGCAGGTATCAATGGATAGCGTGGCAGTTTCCTGCGCACAGGTTCTGGGAGATCGGAAAGCAGCAGGCTCGCCGATGCCAGGGTGTAATAACCGGCAACGCGCCGATCTGGCGCGGTGGCAATAAAACAAGCCGTTACCCGGCGTCGAATGTCCTGAGTTACCTGGTTCTGAAAATAGACATTCAGCGGCTCGGACCCGCAATTGAATTGCGAACGGTCGTGCTCACTGGTAAGCGGCACGACCAGGAACGGTGCCGTGACATTCATTAGGCTTTGATGAGCTTGCGGCGACGTGTAAACGCTCGCTCGAGCGCCGGCGACGGTGGTGCTGGCTCAAGCAGCGCCTGAGCAAAGCATTCCTGATCAGCGATGCTCAGGCGGATTACTTCGGCTTGTTCGATGGCACGTTGTGCTGCATCCTGCACGGCGGCGACCACAAAATCAGTCATGGTTCGTCCCTGCAGTTCGGATGCTCGCTTGAGCATCGTGTGCAACTCCGTGCTTATGCGTGCTTCAAGGCGCGCGGTTGAGGCGGTCGTCGGCATGGTGTTTCCTCCTTCTTTGCAATGTACGGCCAACTGCCGGGTATTTCAATCTGTATCAGTTGCGCCCTGCTTCAATCAATGCCTTGATGTCTAATTCGGCAGATACTGCGCGCTGTTGAATGAACTGTCGCATGCGTTCCGTCGCCTTGGCGAAGTGCCGATCTGTTGAAGATTCGTCATTCCGGCGCAAGCCGGAATCCAGAAAATTCAACGAACTGGGTCCCGGCCTTCGCCGAGACGACGGGGGATTTGGGGCGGAGGTGGTTTTCGTTGTCATCAGTCGCCTATCGCTTGCTCTCGACCCATTCGGTCGACAGAGTCTTCCTATCGACTTTGCCATTCGGGTTACGCGGTAGCGGCCCGTTTCGTACGTCGATGCCGTGCGGGACCATGTAGGCCGGCATGCGGTTGCGGCATTCGGCGAGCAGCGCCTGCACGTCGAGTTCGCCGCTATCGGGTGGCGTGGCGATGACCTGGATCGACTGGCCGAGGGTGTCGTGGTCGACGCCGAAGGCGACGCATTCGCCGACCAGCGTGGTGGCGTAGAGGACCTCCTCGACTTCGGTCGGGCTGACGCGGTAGCCGGAGGTTTTCATCATCTCGTCGCGCCGGCCGATGAAGTACAGGAAGCCTTCGTCGTCCATGCGCACCGTGTCGCCGGAGAAAACGGCGAGTTCCGGGATGACGAGGCCGGGTTCGCGGCCAGGTGTGTTTGTCGGCAGCGGTTTGTAGCGTTCGGCCGTTTTGTCGGGGTCGTTCCAGTAGCCCATACCGACGAGCGCGCCGCGATGGACGAGTTCGCCCGGCTCGTCGGGGGCGCAGGGCGAGCCGTCTTCGCGCAGGACGAGGATTTCGGCGTTGGGGATGGCCTTGCCGATCGAGTCGGGGCGCTTGTCGACCTCGCTCGGCGGCAGGAAGGTAGAGCGGAAAGCTTCGGTCAGGCCGTACATCAGGAAGGGCTTGGTTTTCGGCATCCGCGCGCGCAGCGCCGCCAGCGTTTCGCGCGGCATGCGGCCGCCGGTGTTGGCGAAGTAGCGCAGGTGCTCGGTGATGCTGGCCGGCCAGTCGAGCTGGGCTAACTGGATATAGAGCGGCGGCACGGCGGTCAGGCCGGTGACGCGTTCCTTCTCCAGCGCCTTGAGCACGTCGCGCGGCAGCAGGTAATTGAGCAGGACGACGCGGGCGCCGACGTAGAAGGCGGTGGTGAGCTGGCTGAAGCCGGCGTCGAACGACAGGGGGAGGGCGGCGAGCAGGGTGTCGTCGCTGGTGTTTTCGAGGTAGCTGGCGACGCTCTTGGCGCCGGCGACCATGTTGCGGTGCGAGAGGACGACGCCCTTCGGCTTGCCGGTGCTGCCGGAGGTGTAGAGGATCGCGGTCATGTCGGTGTCGATGACGCGATGGCCCGCGCGTTCCGGCATGGCGAGGAGTTCCCTCCATCCGATGACCGGGAACGTACCGGGCGCGCTCTTCGACGCGTCGTGATTGAGCAGAACGACGTGCCGCAGGTCGTGGCAGTCGGCAAGGCCTTCCGTCAGCAGGGCGTAGCGCTCGGGTGAGGTGACGAGCATGCGCACATTGCAGTCGCGCATGATGTGGGCGACCTGCTCGGGCTTGAGCAGCGGGTTGAGCGGAACGAAAACACATCCGGCGGCGGGCGCGCCGAAACTGGCGATGACGGTTTCGAAACGCTTTTCCAGATAGATGGCGATGCGCTCGCCGCGTTGCAGGCCGAGGCCGATGACGCCGTTGGCGAAATTACGTTGCGCCAAGGCCAGTTCGGCGTAGCTGATCGACTGCTTGGTAAAAGTGAGCGCGGTCGTATCGGGAGCGCGATCAGCAGCGTGCGGGATCAGGTCGGAGAGAAGAAAGGCGTCGGTCATGGGCGATCGTTGCAGGTTGCAGACTGGAGCCGAACTATTTTATTGAGCATGGATTCAAGTCACCGTGAATTTTTCCCCGGCATGTGGCAAACAGCGATTTCTGACGGGAGGAAAGACCGGGGTCATGGCGTTTCTGTTGCCAGTATAATCGTCGTCGCTAAATTTCCTGACAGTATGGCTGTCAGCGCGGCAATGAAAACAAGGAGAAGGCATGGATGTTTTTAAAGAGGTGTTGTCGATCCTGGACGAGGTTTTGAGCCTCAAGGGGCGCACCTCCGGTTTCACGACCGATACGCAGCTTCTCGGCTCGATTCCCGAACTCGACTCGATGGCTGTCGTCGCCCTGATCACGACGCTTGAAGAGCGTTTTGGCTTCATCGTTGATGACGACGAAATCGACGGCAGCGCGTTTGCTACCGTCGGAACGCTCGTCGATTTCGTCGACACCAAGCTGGGCGCCTGAACGACATTTCATGTCGCTTGAAGCCTTCTTCCTCCCGGTGACCAGTGGCCGGCTGTTTTGCCTGCTTCATCGGCCGGCCGGGGAATTGGAAGTCAAGGGGGCTGTACTTTACGTTCATCCCTTTGCCGAAGAGATGAACAGGTCGCGGCGTATGGCGGCATTGCAAGCGAAGGCGATGGCCTCGGCCGGTTATATGGTGTTGCAGGTCGATCTCTTCGGATGTGGCGATAGCGCGGGTGATCTCGCGGACGCCACTTGGGAATCCTGGATTGCGAATCTGGTTGAGGCCGGTGCATGGTTAAGCGCGCAGGCCGGCGTTGCGCTTTGTTGGTGGGGCTTGCGTACGGGAGCTCTGCTGGCTGCCGAAGCAGCCGGCCGGATCGGGCAGCCGTGCCGATTGTTGCTCTGGCAGCCAGTGATGTTGGGTAAGCAGTACTTGCAACAGTTCCTGCGCCTGAAGATTGCAGGTGAACTGATGAGCGGCGGCGCCGAAGGCATGATGAACCGGCTCAAGGCGCAACTAGCCGACGAGGGGGCTGTCGAGATTGCCGGCTATGCACTTACCTCCCGCTTGGCGCGCGGACTGGAGGGGGCCGAATTGGCCATTCCGGAGGTGGCTCGGCGGACTGATTTGATCGAGGTTTCATCCGGTGGAACTGGCGAACTGTCGGCGGCGGTAGGTGCCTGGCTCGAGAAATGGCGGGACGCAGGCCGCGACGTCCGCGGCGTCTCCGTCGCCGGGCCGGCGTTCTGGCAGACGGCGGAAATCGAAGAATGTTCATCGTTGATCGAAGCCAGTCTGCCCTTGTTGGCAGAAATGGATGGCCGATGAACATTTCCGAGGAGGCCGTCGTCTTTGGCTTTGCGGGCGAAAAGCTCGTCGGCGTCCTTGCTCGGCCCGAGCGCAGTGATGATGTGGCTGAATCCGAACTCGGCATGCTGGTCGTCGTCGGTGGCCCGCAGTACCGCGTTGGCAGTCACCGACAGTTTCTCCTGCTCTCGCGCAAGGTCGCCGCGGCGGGGTTTCCTGTCTTTCGTTTCGATTACCGTGGGATGGGCGACAGCAGTGGTGATAAGCGTGATTTCGAGGCGGTTTCCGATGATATCGGTGCGGCCGTTGATGCTTTTCTAACCGCATGTCCGTCGGTCAGGAAGATCATCCTTTGGGGGCTGTGCGATGCGGCTTCGGCGTCGCTGATCTACGTCGATGCCAGCCATGATCCACGAGTTGCCGGTTTGATAGTTCTGAATCCGTGGGTTCGGTCCGAGGCGACGCTTGCGCGGACACATATCAAGCACTATTACGGCAACCGTCTGATGCAGAAGGAATTCTGGTTGAAACTTCTGGGCGGGAAGCTGCAAGTGCCCCGTTCAATTCGTGGTTTGTTGAAGAGCGTGCTGTTGGCACGCAGTTCGGCGGGGCCGCAAGATGGCGAAGTGCGCTCCTTCCAGGTGCGCATGGCGGCCGGGTGGCGTGCCTTTTCCGGCGATATTTTGCTGATACTCAGTAGCCAGGACTACACGGCGATGGAGTTTCTGGACTATGCCGCAGCACATCCCGAATGGTCTGCGCTGGTTGGTGGAGAAAAAGTCACAAGGATTGATGTTTCGGATGCTGATCACACGTTTTCCGACGCCCAGTCCCGTGTGGCGGTCGAGGATGCATCGATCGCTTGGCTTGCTGGGTTGAGAGCGCGCTTGGGCATGCCAATCGATGAGCCTCATTGCTGAAAATCAAGTCGTCTTGGTTTATTAGCAATAAGTGTTTGTTGTGTTGACGTCTGGTCAGGCTGGCGTCCATGAAATAAAATCCCCCTGTTGTGTATTCCGTCACGGTAATGAAAACATCTCCGGGCTATCCTTTCGTCCAGGGTCTTTAGTGTCAGGTTCGAACGGGATTGACTGCACGGCACGCTTGGGCGCTGGGTGAATGTTTCCCCGCTGCCGCAGTCCATCAACAAATTCGCCCTGCGGTCCACCGGAGGTAAATCATGATCAAGGTCTTCAGCCACTGGATTCACTGGAAAACGCTGCTCCAGATCGTCCTGGACATCCTTTTGCCAGTTGTGTGTGTTGTCGTCGCCGTTTATTGGTGGGGCGTCGGAAGTCAGGAAAATACCGAACTTGTCGTACTATATTCGGCCATTTTCGCCTTGCTGATGGTCGTGCTTAATGGCTGGCTCGGACTTTATCAACGATCGCATTCGCGCACAGTTGCCCAGACCCGGGCGCGCGCCGTACTTTCCCTCTACCTTTCGGTGCCACTTGCGTACTGTGTCTTTTCTCTGTTGTCGATTGCCGACGCGAATCAGAAGCTGCTCCTATTGTCCGGGCTTGCGGCCTTGTTCGGAACGCTCGCACACCGCGTCTACACGATGCACAACCGGGCGGGGGCTATGATGGTTCATCGCGTGTTGATTTTCGGCGCCGGGCCGGAAGCGAAATCAGTCGGAAAGGTGCTCAAGAAATCCGATCCCGACATCGAGATCGTTGGCTTCTATCCTGGTCCGACCGACGCGGAGATTTGCGTGCCGCAACAGTTGTTGCTTCCGCGCACAGCGTCGATTTCCGACACCGCAAGCAATCTCAACGTCGATGAGATCATCATTGCGGTGCTCGAACGGCGCGGTGGCGTTTTGCCGCTCCGCGAATTGCTCGACTGCAAGCTTTCCGGAGTCAAGGTTCTTGATCTTGCCAGCTACTTCGAGCGCGCGCTCGGTCAGATCCGGCTCGATGCCTTGCGGGCTGGCTGGCTGATTTTCGGGGAAGGGTTCCGGCAGGGGTGGTGGCGGACTTTCGTCAAGCGCGTGTTCGATATCGTCGCGGCCTCGATCCTGCTTCTGCTGGCTATGCCGGTCATGTTGGTGACGGCGGCCCTGATTGTTCTGGAGGACGGATTTCCGATCTTCTACAAGCAAGAGCGCGTTGGTCTGAACGGTCGCTTGTTCAATGTCGTCAAGTTCCGCAGCATGCGCAAGGACGCCGAGAGCGACGGTAAGCCGCGCTGGGCGACGGCAAACGATAATCGGACGACGCGGGTAGGTCGGATCATTCGCAAGGTGCGTATCGATGAACTGCCGCAACTGTTCAGCGTGCTGACGGGTGACATGAGCTTGGTTGGACCGCGTCCGGAACGCCCGTATTTCGTCGACCAACTGACCAAGGATATTCCGTTCTACGCCGTTCGCCACAGTGTGAAGCCGGGCGTCACCGGTTGGGCACAGGTCAGTTACCACTACGGTGCGTCGGTCGATGATTCGATTCAGAAGCTCCAGTACGATCTCTATTACGTCAAAAACCACACGCTGTTTCTCGACATAGTGATCCTGTTCGAGACCGTCGGTGTCGTTCTTACGGGCAAGGGTGCGCAATAGCGATCGCCGTTGTTCCGGGATGGTTCGTTGCGGACGAGACGTATAATCCCTTGCATTCTGCGGAGGTTTGACGTTTGGATGCGAGCAGCGAACTCATTTCTGTCTGGAGTTATGGCCTGGCGGGTTGCGTTTATGCACTATTCGCAATCTATCTCGCATCGAACTGGCGCGCCGATCTGCCCAATCGCTCGCTGCTTGTTGCCATCGTACTGTCGGCTGTCTGGGGGCTTTCCGGTCTCGGTTTTGCGCTGACCGAGGAGCAGGTTTTCCTCGCCGGCAGCCTGTTTGCCGATCTTCTTCGTCACGCCGGCTGGTATTTCTTCCTGCTCGTTCTTCTGCGTCCGGAAACAAAGAGCCCCGGGCCTTTGCCACTTCGTCTGCAGTCATTGATCGGCATCGCCGCAGCGTTATTCGTTGTCGGCGTGCTGGCGCAGTTGATGGTTCTTTCCGGTTTTTCGGCATTCGGTCCGCCGCAGCGTCTCGTTCTGCTTGATTCGCTGGCGATGGCCGTCTTTTCGCTGGCGCTCGTCGAACAGCTTTTCCGTGCGGCGTCTGTCGATCGCGTCTGGAGCATCAAGCCACTTTGTTTTGGACTCGGTGGCGCGGCGATGTTCGATCTATACCTGTACTCGGACGCCTTGCTGTTCAATCGCGTCGACGTCGATGCGTTCAGCATCCGTGGTTTCGTGCATGCGTTGGTTGTGCCTTTGGTGGCGATCTCGACGATTCGCAGTAGGGCCTGGAAAAACCGGGTCGTATTGTCACAGCGGGCGGCCTTGCAGTCGGTGACGCTGGTCGCGGTCGGCGTCTATCTTCTCTTTGTCGCCGCGGCGGGTTACTACGTCCGCTACTTCGGCGGCGAATGGGGGCGCTCTTTCCAGTTAGCCTTGCTGTTCTCGGCCTTGTTGGTGCTCGTGATCCTGAGTTTCTCCGGCTCGATGCGCGCCAAGTTCCGGGTCCTCGTCGGCAAGCATTTCTTCAGCTACCGCTACGACTATCGTGAGGAGTGGTTGCGGTTTACCAACACGCTTTCCTCGCAGGATGGGTTCTCGGCGATGGGCGAGCACGTCGTTAAGGGTTTGGCCGAGATGGTGGAGAGTCCTGCCGGGATGCTCTGGGTCAAGGACCCGTCTGGCCGCTTCTACGCTCAGTCTGCCTGCTGGAACATGCCGGTGACGTCGGTGACCGAAGATGCCGAGAGCGAGCTCTGCAAGTTCCTGCTCGAGAGTGGCTGGGTGATCAATCTCGAGGAGTATCGATCGCTGCCGCGACGTTATGAGCAACTGGACCTTCCGGAATGGCTGACCAGCCTGCCCAACGCCTGGCTCGTTGTTCCGCTCGCTTCGGGCAATGCGATGACGGGGTTCGTCGTCCTGGCAACAGCGCGGACGCGGATCGATGTGAATTGGGAAATCAACGATTTGCTGAAAACGGCTGGTCGCCAGGCGGGGGCATTTCTCGGGCAATTGCAGGCGACAGAGGCGCTGTTGGAGGTGCGGAAGTTCGACGCCTTCAATCGGATGTCGGCGTTTGTTGTGCATGATCTGAAAAATATCGTTGCCCAGTTATCCCTGATGCTTAAGAATGCCGAACGTCATCGGGATAATCCGGAGTTTCAGCAGGACATGCTGATGACGGTCGAGCACTCGGTCGAGCGCATGCGCAAGCTGATGATGCAGCTGCGCGAAGGCGCGACGCCTGTGGATAGCCCGCGTGGCATCGATCTGGCCGATTTGGTGAAGCGGATTCAGGCGTCCAAGGTCGCGCAAGGTCGTGAGGTTTTGCTTGATGTCGTCGAGCGGGTTGTTGCCAAGGGGCACGAAGACCGAGTCGAGCGCGTCGTTGGGCATGTCGTGCAGAACGCGCTGGATGCGACGGAAAATGGCGGTGATGTCACGATCAGCCTCTCGCGCCAGGGGCGGTATGCGCTGGTCAAGGTTGATGACACCGGACACGGGATGTCGCCGGAATTTTTGCGCGAACGCCTGTTCAAACCGTTCCAGACGACAAAAGCTGCGGGAATGGGAATCGGGGCGTACGAGAGTTTCCAGTACGTGCACGAGCTTGGCGGGCGAATCTCGGTGGAAAGCGCGGTTGATGTCGGTACGCAGGTGAGCCTGTTGCTACCGCTTTTTGAGGTGGATGAAAAAATGGAATCACGGATGGTCGAAGGGAGAGACCAATGAGCGCCGAGACACTGCGTCCCTTGTTGATTGTCGAGGATGACCCGGCGCTGCAGAAGCAGATTCGCTGGGCATTCGACAACTACGAAACGCTGACGGCTGGCGATCGCGAGAGCGCGCTTGCCCTCGTTCGCCGGCACCAACCGCCGGTGGTGACGATGGATCTCGGCCTGCCGCCCGATCCCGACTCGGTTTCTGAGGGCTTCAAGCTGCTCGAGCAGATTCTCGCCATTGCGCCGCAGACGAAGGTGATCGTGCTCACCGGGCAGAACGACCGGTCCAACGCTTTGCGCGCGGTCGGTCTCGGTGCCTATGACTTCTTTGCCAAGCCTTTTGAAGTCGACATGCTCGGGCTGACGATCGAGCGGGCGTATCGTCTCTATGACCTGCAGCAGGAGAACAACCGCCTGCAGTTGATGCACCAGCCTGACGTACTTGCCGGCTTGATCACGCGCGATCCCGAAGTCCTGCGCGTGTGCCGGACGATAGAGAAGGTGGCGGCCAGCGATGCGACGGTGCTCGTGCTCGGTGAAAGCGGTACCGGCAAGGAACTGATCGCGCGCGGTGTGCACGCTGCGTCGCCGCGCAGCAAAGAGCGATTTGTCGCCATCAATTGCGCGGCGATTCCCGACAATCTTCTTGAGAGCGAACTTTTTGGCTACGAGAAGGGCGCCTTCACCGGTGCCGCCAAGACGACGCCTGGGAAGATCGAGACGGCGCATCGCGGGACGTTGATGCTCGACGAAATTGGCGATTTGCCCCATTCCCTGCAGGCCAAACTTTTGCGCTTCTTGCAGGAGCGGGTGATCGAGCGGATTGGGGGCAGGCAGGAAATACCGGTCGATGTGCGCATCGTCTGCGCCACGCACCAGGATCTGAAGGGGTTGATCAAGGAAGGACGTTTCCGTGAAGACCTCTACTATCGACTGGCCGAGATCGTCGTCAGCATCCCGCCGCTGCGCGAGCGGAAGGGCGATGCGGCCTTGCTCGCGCACGCATTCGTCCGCCGATTTTCCTCAGAGCAGAATCGGGGATCGATGACCTTGCGCGAAGACGCCCTGCGCGCGATTGAAACACATGCCTGGCCGGGCAACGTCCGAGAACTGGAGAACTGCATCAAGCGTGCGGTGATCATGGCCGACGGCAATCAGATCACGCTCGACGACGTGGGTCTTAACGAAGTTCAGGAAGATCAGGAAATCTGTCTCGATCTGCGTCTTGTTCGCGAGCAAGCCGAGAAAGGCGTGATCATCGCGGCGCTGGCGAGGTCGGACGGGAATGTGCTCAAGGCAGCGGAAATGCTGGGAGTGAGCCGGCCGACGCTCTACGATCTGATGCACCGCTATGGTCTAAAGTGATTCAAGGAAAGTCCTTCGAAACATCGCAGTTCACCCATTTTGACGGGATCTATATGACGACTCGTAAATCGATTGGAAAAGCGGCGTTTTCAACGCTGGTAGCCGCGCTGATTCTCGCTGCCTGCGGCGGCGAAAAGCCCGAATCCATGCTTGTCTCGGCCAAGGAGTATCTGGCGAAGAACGACACCAAGGCGGCTGAGATTCAGCTCAAGAACGCGCTGCAGGGCGATCCCAACCTCGCCGAAGCGCGTTTCCTCCTGGGCAAAATGTTGCTGGAGAGCGGCAATCCGACAGCGGCCGAAGTGGAGTTGCGCAAAGCGGCCGATTTGAAGTACTCGGCTGAACAACTGGTTCCGTTGAGGGCGCGAACCCTACTGATGCTTGGTCAGGCACAGAAAGTCATCGATGAGTTGGCGAAAACCGAACTGACGACGCCCGAAGGCAAGGCGGATCTGCTGGCGAGTGTGGGCCAGGCCTATTTGATGACAGGAAAGACCGATGCGGCGCAAGCTGCCTTTGATGCCTCGATTGCAGCAGTTCCCGGATACAGCCAGGCGTTGATCGGGCAGGCGAAAATAAAGGCCGGCAAGCGAGACTTCCCTGGCGCATTGGCCTTGCTCGACTCGAGCCTGGAGAAGGACCAAAAGCTCTACGAGGCGTTGCAACTCAAGGGCGTTATCCTCGCGGTGCAAGGTGACGCAAGTTCGGCGGTTGAATCCTTCCGCAAGGTGCTGGAAATCAAGCCGGACTACCTGCCCGCGCATTCGGCGCTCATCGGACGTGCGCTCGAAGCGGGCGATCTTGACGAGGCCGGGAAGCTCCTCGACGCCATGAAGAGGGTGGCACCTACGCATCCGCAGACAAGTTTCCTGCAGGCACAACTGTTCTACCGGCAGAAGAACTTCAAGGCGGCGCAGGAGAGTATTCAACAGCACCTGAAATTCATCCCGGACAGCACCTTGGGTCTCCAACTCGCAGGGGCGATCGATTACGAGTTGCAGTCGTACTCGACGGCCGAGTCGAATCTTCTGAAGGCGCTGCCCAAGACGCCCGATCTCGGCATGGCGCGGCGAATCCTGGTTGCAACCTATCTGCGCACTGCGCAACCGGCCAAGGCTTTGTCGACACTGCAGCCGGTGCTCGACAAAATCGAGCAGGACTCCAACATGCTCGCCCTTGCCGGCGAAGTGTTCATGCAGAACGGCGATGCGGAGAAGGCGGGCGACTACTTTGCCAAGGCGGCGGCGCTCGATCCGGAGAACAAGGCAAAGCAGACCTCGGTCGCGCTTTCGCGTCTGGCACGTGGCGATACCGAAACGGCTTATCGCGAGCTTGAACAGATTGCATCCGTCGATACCGGCGTCCGCGCCGATATGGCCCTGATCTCCTCGCAGTTGAGGCAACGCCAGTTTGATCTGGCGCTGAAGTCGATTGATGCGCTGGCCAAGAAGCAGCCGGACAGCCCGCTCGTCGATCAACTGCGTGGCACGGCAACTCTGGGCAAGGGCGACCTGACTGGTGCACGCAAGAACTTTGAACAGGCCTTGAGCAAGAATCCGACTTACTTCCCGGCGGCAGCCAGTCTGGCCAATCTCGATTTGTCGGAGAAAAAGCCGGTGGAGGCGAAGAAGCGCTTCGAGGATGTTCTCGCCAAGGATAAGGACAACATGCAGGCCATGCTCGCGCTAGCCGAGTTGCAGGCCAAGACTGGCGGAAAGCCGGAAGAGGTGGCGGCGCTGATCGGTAAGGCAATCGCGGCGCATCCGACGGAGGCGACACCGCGCCTGGCGCTCATTGGCCTCTACCTTGGAGCCAAGGAAAACAAGAAAGCGGTCGCAGCGGCGCAGGATGCGCTTGCCGTGTTGCCAGAGCGCGCAGAGATCCTCGATGCCGCCGGGCGAGCGCAGCAGTCCGCCGAAGACTTCAATCAGGCGCTGGCAACCTACGGGAAACTGGCGAATCTCAAGCCCGAGTCGCCTCAACCGCATCTGCGCATGGCTGAGATTCATCTCGCGGCGAAGAACAAGGAGGCTTCGATGCAAAGCCTGCGCAAGGCGCTCGCGGTCAAGCCCGACTCGCTGGAAGCGCAGCGCGGCATCATGATGCTCGAGCTTGACGCGGGCCGCACGGCCGAAGCGTTGCGCGTGGCCAAGGATGTACAGAAACAGCGGCCCAAAGAAGCCGTGGGCTATGTGCTGGAAGGCGATGCTTATGTCTTGAAGAAGTCATGGAGTGACGCGGCCGATGTTTACCGCGCCGGTATCAAACAAACCGGGGCGACCGAACTGGCCGTCAAGCTGCACGCGGTGTTGCTGGCCGGCGGAAAGGCTGCGGAAGCGGACAAGTTTGCCGAAGGCTGGATCAAGGATCACGCCAAGGACATGCAGTTCCGCGTCTATCTGGCTGAATCGGCGAACAACCGCAAGGATTACGCGGCGGCGAGCAAGTATTACCGCGCGTTGGTGGATGCGCAGCCGGACAATGCCGCGATGCTCAACAACCTGGCCTGGAGTCTCGATCAAATCAAGGATCCGAAAGCCATCGAGTACGCAGAAAAAGCCTATAAGCTGGCGCCGGAACAGCCTGCGGTGATGGACACGTTGGGGGTGATGCTGGTGGAAAGAGGCGATGCCGCAAGCGGGCTCGAATTGCTGAAGAAGGCTAGCAGCAAGGCACCGCAGAACGGATTGATTCGCCTCAACCTGGCCAAGGCACTGGTTAAAGCCGGGAACAAGGATGAAGCGAAGAAGGAGTTGGAAGAGTTGGCCAAGCTTGGGGAGAAGTTCCCGGCGCAGGCCGAGGTGGAGAAACTGCGGCAGGGCCTGTAAGTGAAACTCTCTGAATACAAAATGTTTTCCGGAGGTGAATGAGCATGCCTCGCTGGAATAGCAACTCTTGCCGATCCTTTGCCGCGCTCATGGTGATGGTCGTGGGGTGTTTTGTCGTCTCCAGCGCTAGTGCCTTTCAGCGAGTCCAAGCTCCTTCGGGCAAAGATCTCGAATCACTCCGCCTGGAAGCGCGTTCGTATGAACACGGCGAAGGTGTGGCGAAGGATCCGCTTCGTGCAGCCAGTCTTTATTGCGATGGCGCGCGCTATGGCGACGCTGAGTCTCAGTTCAGCCTGGGCTGGATGTATGCCAATGGCCGTGGTGTCATTCGAAACGACGAAATGGCCGCATACTTTTTCAAGTTGGCTGCCGCCAGCGGTCACCAGCAGGCGCAGAAGATGCTGCGTTTCGTCGGTGACTCAGCAGCGCCTGCGCCGGAGTGCATGCGTGTCGTTGATGACGACCTCGGACCGGATATTGACGAGTTTTTGAACAGCCCAGGAAGAGAGAAAGTTGTCGAACTGATCCGGAAGCTTGCGCCCGAGTATGGCGTCAGCCCGCGCCTGGTGCTGGCTGTCATCAAGGCCGAATCCAACTTTGAACCGACGGCGGTATCTCCCAAAAACGCCCAAGGGTTGATGCAGCTGATTCCGGAAACCTCTCTGCGTTTCAACGTCAGAAAGCCGTTCGATCCCGAGCAAAACATTCGTGGCGGAATGTCTTACCTGCGGTGGCTCCTGGCGTACTTTGAAGGCGATGTCGCGCTTGTCGCAGCGGCTTACAACGCAGGCGAAGGCGCTGTGAATCGTTATCGTGGTGTGCCACCCTATGCTGAAACGCGCGGCTATGTTCGTCGGATTCTGAGCATCTTCAAGAAGGATGTGCACCCCTACAATCCTGAAATAACCACGCCGTCGCCTGATCTGCCGAAAATCCGAGTTGCCAATGCGACTTGATGCAAGAGGGAGGTGCTGATGCGTACGTCCTTGCTGGATTCAGTTCAATCGGTACGTGCCGGGTTGGCGTTGTTGGCGTTTGTCGGAGGCTTTGCAGCACAAGCGGCAGAATTGCCCGATCTGGTCCAAGCCATAAAACCATCAGTGGTAGTGATTGGGACCTATTCAAAGACACGCAGCCCAGCGTTTTTGATGCGTGGTACCGGCTTCGTTGTCGGCAACGGAAATCAGGTCGCGACGAATGCGCACGTTGTGCCAGAGACCATCGATACGGCCAACGGCGAGACCTTGGCTGTGCAAACGTCTGCGGCGCAGTTGCGGCCGGCTAGAGTCGTTAGGCGCGATCGGGAGCACGATCTTTCCCTGCTGACGATCGATGGTTCCCCGTTGCCGGTTCTTGCATTGCAGAATCCGGTCCGGGTCAAAGAGGGCCAGTCGGTCGCGTTCATGGGATTCCCTATTGGCGGCGTACTCGGCTTTTCGCCCGTGACCCATCGAGGAATCATCTCGGCGATTACGCCTATAGCCCTGCCGAGCCCGACGGCTCAGCAACTGAACGAAAAAGTAATCAAACGATTGAAGGCCGGCTCATTCGAGGTCTACCAACTGGACGCAACGGCCTATCCTGGTAATAGTGGTGGTCCCTTGATCGAGACGGATAGGGGGGAGGTTATCGGCATTATCAATATGGTCTTCGTCAAGAGCACCAAAGAGTCCGTGTTGTCACAACCGTCCGGGATCAGCTTCGCGGTGCCCGCGCGCTATCTCGAGGAGTTGATTCGCGCCAGCAACTGAGCGTGCGTGGCGAAGGCGATTTAGGTCTTGCGGACGCCTTGGAGAGGCAACCGATATCGGTCGCTGGATCGTCAGAAATTGGCGAGTCAGTTTGTGCTCGACTTTGGGTAAATCATCCGTTGAGATCAGCGGGATGCGCAGGCAATCCGGTGACGGCTTTGTTTTCAGTGCGGGGGTACTATGATGACTGTATCAACTCGAGGGGATGGGGCGACATGCTGAAGAGAGTTGGCTTGCTCATACGTAAGTTCTTGCACGTATCAGTGAGAAAGCTGATCTCCTGGCTTCCAAGGGAGCAGCGCTTCAAGGTCTTTCGTTCGTTTGCGGACTGCAACCCAGCACCAAGCTCGCGTCTTCAGTTGAAGATCGCGGAGACGAAGGAAGAACTCGAAGCGTGTTTCGCCGTGCTGCATGACGCTTACGTCGATAGCGGCTTCATGAAACCCGACCCGTCCGGGATGCGCGTGACGATCTACCACGCCCTGCCTACGACGACGACGCTCTGTGCCAAGTACGACGGTGAGGTTGTGGGAACGATTTCGCTGATTCGTGAGAGCGCCCTTGGCGTACCACTGCAGAAGATCTTTGATCTGAATTCAGTACGTGAAAAGGAAGGGTTGATCGCCGAGGTGTCCGCACTCGCGGTTCATCGCCGGTTCCGGAAGACGGGCGGCAGTATCCTGTTTCCGTTGATGAAGTTCATGTACGAGTACTGCACGACCTTCTTTGACACGCGGCACCTGGTCATCGCCGTTAATCCGAGTCATATCGAGATGTACGAGTCGCTGCTGTTTTTTAAACGGCTGACGGCGAACATGGTCGAGAGCTATGACTTCGTGAATGGTGCGCCAGCGATCGGTGCGACGCTCGACCTCAAGGAAGCGCTGGATGTGTTCAAGAAGCACTACGCGAAGAAGCCGTCGCACCGGAATCTCTATGCGTACTTCACCCAGGTGAAGCTCCCGAACATCCAATTTCCGAACCGGCGCTTTTACACGACAAATGATCCAGTATTGACGCCGGAACTGCTCGATCACTTTTTCAACGTTCGCACGAAAACGTTCGAAAACCTGAGTGACCGGAAGAAGGTGCTGCTTCACAGCATTTACGACCTGCCGCAGTATCGTGCGGTCTTGCCGGTGCTTTCGTCGAATGTTGACGACATTCCGGTACGCCGCCATCAACGGTTTTCGGTCAAATGCCCGGCCAGAATCAGCTTCCATACCTCCGATGGCAAGGAGGAAAAGGTGGCCATTGAAGTCATCGAAGTGTCGCGCTACGGGTTCCAGGCGCGCGCCCAGAACGTCCTGCCGCTCAATATCTGGTGCGATACGACGATTCAACTGGGGCGGGCAGACGTGTCGCACTTCCGTTCGCTCGCCCTGCGCGAAAACAACAACGGGCAGGACGGCTTTTACGGCTTCAGGCTGGGCGAGCCCGACATCATCTGGAGAAAGTTCGTCTCCGCGCTATACAGCAGCACGACGCACGGCGATCTGGATGCAGCCACCCGATTCCTGTGATCAGCTTTGCAGCGTGGGCGTCCGGAAGGAGTCGACTACCTGCAGCATTTGCGCGAAGACCTTGGGGGAGCCGCATACGACATTCCCTGTCTTCAGGTAATCCTCGCCGCCGGAAAGATCGCTGATCAATCCGCCCGCCTCCGAAATCAACAGACTGCCGGCCGCCATGTCCCAGGGCATCAGGCCGAATTCCCAGAAGCCGTCGAGTCGCCCGCAGGCGACGTAAGCGAGGTCGAGCGCAGCCGATCCCGTGCGACGGATGCCAGCGGTACGTTCCGTGAAATCCTTGAAGATGCCCATGTAGGCATTTGCGTGGTCGAAGACTCGGAAGGGGAAACCCGTGCCGATCAGCGCGTCGTCGAGTTTGAGGCACTTGGTGACGCGAATCCGACGCTCGTTCAAGAAGGCGCCACCGCCTTTGCTCGCCGTAAACATTTCGTTGCGAATCACGTCATAGACCAGCGCCTGGTTGATCTGGCCCTTGTATGCGAGGGCAATCGAAACAGAGTATTGCGGGAATCCATGGATGAAATTCGTCGTGCCGTCGAGCGGATCGATGATCCACTGGTACTCGCTTCCAGCACCTTCACCGTCAGTGGCACCAGTCTCTTCTGCTAGAATCCCGTAGTCGGGATACGCCTCGCGCAGGATTTCGATGATTGCAGCCTCCGCTGCCTTATCGACCTCGGTGACGAAATCGCTTTGCCGTTTCGTCGTGATCTTCAGATGCTCGAGATCATTCGATGCGCGGTTGATGATCTGGCTGGCACGGCGCGCGGCCTTGATCATGATGTTGAGAGCTGGGTGCATGGCGTGTCTTTAGAAAATCCAACGGGCGGCCAGTGTTGCTGGTACCGCCCGAGTCGTTTATGAAACCGCACATTTTATATGAACCAGCCTCCGGCGTCTCACCCGCGATCGCCTGAACTCGAGCGGCCTGCGCTCGACAGAATCCGCGTCGTACTCTCGCATACCAGTCACCCCGGCAATATCGGCGCTGCCGCACGGGCGATGAAGACGATGGGCGTGTCGCGCCTTACGCTTGTCAATCCGAAGAGCTTCCCGCACGACGAGGCGATTGCACGCTCGGCAGGGGCTGACGACATTCTGGCGAACGCGACGGTCTGCCGTTCACTGGGCGAAGCGCTCGACGGCTGCCTCTATGCGGTCGCGGTGTCGGCGCGCCACCGCAATCTCGGACCGAAGCCGATGCATGCACGCGAGGCGGCGCCCGAAATCCTCAATCTCGCGGCCGATGGGGAGGTCGCGCTTGTCTTCGGGAACGAAACCTCCGGCTTATCGAATGACGAAGTGCAAAGGTGCCAGCGCACCGTCTTCATTCCGGCCAATCCCGACTACACCTCGCTCAATCTTGGTGCCGCAGTGCAGTTGCTTTGCTATGAACTGCGGATGGCCGCGTTCATCGGTCAGCCGCCGGTTGTCACCAAGGTCGTTCCCTTCGCCTCGCCACTTGCGACCAACGGCGATGTCGAGCGCCTCTATGCGCATCTCGAGCGCGTGATGGTCACGACGGGCTTTCTCGATCCGGCGAACCCAAAACGATTGATGCCCAAGCTGCGCCGACTTTTCGGGCGCGCTGAACTTGAGCGCGACGAGATCAATATCCTTCGCGGCATCCTGGATGCCGTCGAGAAGAAGATCGGCTGATGGTTCGCCTTGCCGGATTTCATTGTTGATTGAAATAGTCGGGAATTCTACAATTACCCGCTTCTGCGAGATGGAGATTCTCATACATGTTCAGCCGCCTGCGCGAAGACATCCGTTCGGTCTTTGACCGCGATCCAGCAGCCCGTACCTCGTGGGAGGTGCTGACCTGTTATCCCGGGGTGCATGCGGTGATATTGCATCGTCTGGCGCACTGGTTCTGGGGATTGAGGTTGCGCTGGATGGGGCGGGCGGTCTCGCATTTCGCGCGCTTCCTGACCGGTATCGAAATTCACCCGGGGGCAACCATCGGCCGGCGCTTTTTCATCGATCACGGAATGGGTGTGGTCATCGGTGAAACCGCGGTGGTTGGCGACGATGTGACGCTTTATCACGGCGTAACGCTGGGTGGAACTTCCTGGAACAAGGGACGGCGCCACCCGACGATCGAAGACGGTGTGGTGATCGGCGCCGGAGCCAAGGTGCTCGGGCCATTGACGATCGGTGCGCGCGCCAAGATCGGTTCGAACGCGGTGGTCGTGAAGAATGTGCCGCCGGGAACGACGGCGGTCGGCAATCCGGCACGGATCATCGACACCGAACAGGCGCAGCGGCGCGAAGAGAAGGCGACGCAGATGGGTTTTTCCGCGTACGCGCTTGCCGGTAGTCAGGACGATCCCTTGGCGAAGGCGATTCATGGCTTGCTCGATCACGCGGTTGAAACCGATCGGCGCATCGATTTGCTGCTGAAGAAACTCGAAGGCAGTGGCGTTTGTATCGAGGACGAAATCGCGACAGCGGACAAGTTCGATCCGCAATACTTGAGCAAAATAGTTGACTAATAGCTTTGTTGTGTTGCATAGTTGACTTGACTGGTCGGGTATTTACAGGAGGTGCTATGCGATTGACAACCAAGGGGCGTTTTGCGGTGACGGCGATGATCGATCTGGCGCTGCGTAGTGGAGATGGGCCGGTGACGCTGGCCGGCATCAGCGATCGCCAGAAGATCTCGCTCTCGTATCTGGAGCAACTGTTCGGCAAGCTGCGTCGTTTCAGTATTGTCGACAGCGTGCGCGGTCCCGGCGGCGGCTATTGTCTGGCCCGGCCGGCGAATCAGATCACCGTTGCCGACATCGTGCGCGCCGTCGATGAGACGTTGGATGCGACGCAATGCGGCGGGCGCGAGAACTGCAAGGATGAAGAGCGCTGCATGACCCATGAGTTGTGGACGACGCTGAATTTCAAGATGTACGAGTATCTGTCGTCGGTAAAGCTCTCCGATCTCGTCGACAAGCAGTTGCGCAAGGCAGGTGGGGAACGCGCGGTCATCGCCGGCGCACGGCCGTCTGGTTCTACGCTGCGCAGCAAGACGCTAACGGCGATTGTCTGAGCGAGACTGAGCAGATGTTCGCCCCCGTCTATTGTGATCACAACGCGACGACACCGCTCGAACCTGCAGTGCTAGAGGCGATGTTGCCGTGGTTATCGCAACAGTTCGGCAATGCTTCGAGCCGGCATGAGTACGGCCGTGCCGCGCGGCGGGCGATCGACGAAGCGCGCGCCAAGGTGGCGGCGGCGGTGGGCGCGCACGCGACTGAAGTTGTCTTTACGAGCGGCGGTTCGGAAGCGAACAATCTTTTCCTCAAGGGCGCTGCCGCGACGATGAAGCCCGGCGTGCTAGCCGTCAGCGAGATCGAGCATCCGTGCGTGATCAAACCGGCCGAGCAATTAGCACGGCGTGGGTGGCAGCTCGAACGACTGGCGGTCGATGACCAAGGCCGGATCGACGACTCCTGCTACGAGCGCGCATTGCTGCGTCAGCCCCGGCTAATTTCGGTGATGCTGGCGAACAACGAGACGGGCGTGCTCCAGTCGATCGAAGGTTTGGCGGCCAAGGCAAGACATGCGGGAGCGTGGTTTCACACCGATGCGGTACAGGCAGTTGGGAAGATTCCGGTGGATTTTCGTCGCCTCAACGTCTCGGGTGTCAACGCCTTGACGTTCTCGGCGCACAAGCTGGGCGGGCCGAAAGGCGCGGCCGCGCTGGTCATCGACAAGCGTGTGGAACTGGAACCATTGATCGCCGGCGGTGGTCATGAGCGTGGACTGCGTTCCGGTACCGAGAACGTGGCGGCGATCGTCGGCTTCGGCGTCGCCTGCGAACTGGCGGTCGAGCGCATGGCCGTGACCGCTTCCCGGCTGCGTGTCCTGCGTGAGGAACTGGAATTGGGCTTGCGCGACATGGGCGCCGTGCTGTTTGGCCTTGGCACCGAGCGTTTGCCGAATACGACGTACTTCGCGTTGCCGGATATCGACGGCGAAACACTGGTTGGCAAGCTCGATCGGGCCGGGTACGCGGTTGCCAGCGGCGCCGCCTGTTCGAGCGCCAATCCCGAGCCGTCGCATGTGTTGCGTGCCATGGGGATCCCGCCTGAACTTGCGCGCGGTGCCGTGCGCATCAGTCTCGGGGCGGCCAACACGCGGGAACACGTTGAAGGATTGCTGGCGTCGTTGCAAGGCACGGTAACCCGGCTGCGGCGACTGACTGCCATCGCGGTTTAATCAAGAACTATCAAGAAACGGAGCAATTTGAATGCTGAAACTGCCGATCTACTTTGACTACTCGGCGACCACGCCAGTTGATCCGCGCGTGGCAGAGAAGATGATTCCCTATCTCGTCGAGAAATTCGGCAATCCGGCATCGCGTTCGCACGCCTTTGGCTGGGAAGCGGAAGCCGCGGTCGAGGAGGCGAGGGAAGAGGTGGCTCGCCTGGTGAATGCGGACCCCAAGGAAATCGTGTGGACGTCCGGCGCCACCGAGTCGAACAATCTCGCGCTCAAGGGCGCAGCGAACTTTTACGCCGGCAAGGGCAAGCATCTCATCACCGTCAAGACCGAACACAAGGCGGTGCTCGATACCTGCCGCGAACTGGAGCGACAAGGCTTCGAGGTGACGTATTTGGACGTTCTGGACAACGGCCTAATCGATCTCGAGGTTTTCAAGGCGGCGTTGCGTTCCGACACGATTCTCGTCTCGGTGATGTTCGTCAATAACGAGATCGGCGTCATCCAGCCGATCGCCGAAATCGGCGAGATCTGCCGCGAAAAGGGCATCATCTTTCACGTCGACGCGGCGCAGGCGACTGGCAAGGTCAATATCGACCTCGCGACCTTGAAAGTCGATCTGATGAGCTTTTCAGCGCACAAGACCTACGGCCCGAAGGGTATCGGCGCGCTCTATATCCGACGCAAGCCGCGCATTCGTCTGGAAGCACAAATGCACGGCGGCGGCCATGAGCGCGGCTTCCGCTCAGGTACGCTGGCGACGCACCAGATTGTCGGCATGGGCGAAGCTTTCCGCCTGGCACGTGAGGAAATGGCGACCGAGAACAAGCGCATCGGCGCCTTGCGCGACCGCTTGCTGAAGGGTCTGTCGGACATCGAGCACGTCTTCGTCAACGGTGATCTGACACAGCGCGTGCCGCACAACCTCAATATCAGCTTCGCCTATGTTGAGGGCGAATCGATGCTGATGGCGATCAAGGATCTGGCCGTGTCCTCCGGTTCGGCCTGTACTTCAGCTTCGCTTGAGCCGTCATATGTCCTGCGTGCGCTCGGGCGCGACGATGAACTGGCGCACAGCTCGATCCGTTTCACGATCGGACGCTTCAATACCGAAGAAGAAGTCGATTACGCGATCGCGTTGCTGCACGAGAAAATCGGCAAGCTGCGTGCGCTATCTCCCTTGTGGGAAATGGTTCAGGAAGGCGTCGATCTGAGCACGGTCCAGTGGGCTGCGCACTGAGTTAATTATTGGAGTAAGCAAATCATGGCATACAGCGAAAAAGTCCTGGATCACTACGAAAACCCGCGTAACGTAGGTTCCTTCGGCAAGGAAGAAGCGGGCGTCGGTACCGGCATGGTTGGCGCGCCGGCCTGTGGCGATGTGATGAAACTGCAGATCAAGGTCGGCAAGGATGGCATCATCGAGGACGCCAAGTTCAAGACCTACGGCTGCGGATCGGCGATCGCCTCGTCCTCGCTCGTTACCGAGTGGGTGAAAGGCAAGACCGTCGATCAGGCGCTGGAGATCAAGAACACGCAGATCGCCGAAGAACTGGCGCTGCCGCCGGTCAAGATCCACTGCTCGATCCTGGCGGAAGACGCAATCAAGGCTGCGGTGGCCGACTACAAGAAGCATCGCGGCGAGTAAGTAAAACAGCATTCGAGGAGAATCAAAAATGGCAGTTACGCTTTCGGAAAAAGCGGCCAAGCATGTTGCCAACTACATGGAAAAGCGCGGGAAAGGCATCGGCCTGCGCCTTGGAGTGCGTACCAGTGGTTGTTCGGGCGTTGCCTACAAGCTGGAGTTTGTGGATGCGATCGAACCCGACGACGTTGAATTCGAATCACATGGCGTCAAGGTGTTGATCGACGCGAAGAGCCTTCCCTACCTCGACGGGACGGAACTCGACTACGCGCGTGAAGGGCTGAGCGAAGGCTTCAAGTTCAACAATCCGAACGTCAAGGACGCTTGCGGCTGCGGCGAGAGCTTTACCGTCTAGAATTCACGATTCAAGCGGGCGGATCGCGCCCGCGTTAGCCTGAGGCCGAGCGCGGAGGCGCCGGTAGACGATGGATTTCAACGCCGATCATTTCACCCTCTTCGGACTGCCGCGCTCCTACCGGCTCGATCCCCTTGCGCTGGACAAGCGCTATCGGGAAATCCAGTCCGAAGTTCACCCGGACCGCTTCGCGCAGGCGGGCGATAGTGAGCGGCGTCTTTCGTTGCAGTGGGCGACGCGGGTGAATGAGGCCTACCAGACGCTCAGAAAGCCTTTACCGCGAGCGCAATACCTGCTCTCGCTGTCCGGCCACGAAGTCGATAGTCACAGCAACACTGCGATGCCACCCGAGTTCCTCATGGAACAGATGGAATGGCGCGAGGCCGTGGCCGAAGCACGCATGGCACGCGACGCCGACGAACTCGAGCAACTGCACCATCGCGTCAAGCAGCGCATGAACGAGCGCTACGAGCAGCTGGCAGGATCGCTGGATCAACAGGACTACGTTCGCGCCGCCGATCGCGTGCGTCGGCTGATGTTCCTCGACAAGCTCCTGTTCGAGATAGATGACGCATTGGCCGCGCTGGAAGAATAACCGACAAGCCCGCGCGACGCGATAACAACACCAACAAGCCCCAGGAAGCAGAATTTTCATGGCACTTTTGCAGATTGCAGAGCCCGGCGAATCAGCCGCCCCCCACCAGCACAAACTTGCGGTTGGTATCGACCTTGGCACGACGAATTCGCTCGTTGCCACGGTGCGCAGCGGCTTGTCGGTCGTTATCAGCGACGAGTTTGGGCGGCCCTTGCTGCCCTCGGTCGTGCGCTATCGGGCGGACGAAGAACCGGTTGTCGGTTATGAAGCGAAGGACGAGCAGACGAAGGATCCGCGCAACACGGTCGCGTCGGTCAAGCGCTTCATGGGGCGCGGACTGAAGGACATCGCCCATCGCGAATCGCTGCCCTACGAGTTCGAGGACAGCGCCGGGATGGTGCGGTTGCGCACGCTCGCCGGAGTCAAGAGCCCGGTGGAAGTCTCCGCCGACATCCTGCGCGTGTTGCGCCTGCGTGCCGAGGCATCGCTCGGCGGTCCGCTGGTCGGCGCCGTGATCACGGTGCCCGCATATTTCGATGACGCCCAGCGCCAGGCGACCAAGGACGCGGCCAAGCTCGCCGGTCTCTCGGTGCTGCGTCTGCTTAACGAACCGACCGCAGCAGCGATCGCCTACGGACTCGATAACGCTGCCGAAGGCGTCTACGCGGTGTACGACCTTGGTGGCGGCACCTTCGACATCTCGATCCTCAATCTTTCTCGCGGCGTCTTTGAAGTGCTGTCCACAGGCGGGGATTCGGCGCTGGGCGGTGATGATTTCGACCAGCGCATCTTCTGCTGGATACTCGAAGCCGCCAAACTCCGGCCGCTCTCCATCGAGGATGCGCGTCTGTTGCTGACCTGTGCGCGCGAAGCCAAGGAGTACCTGACGGGGCACGGCGTGGCGCCGGTCCAGGCGCGCTTGGGCAGCGGCGAGGTCGTAGATCTCAAGCTGACGACCGAGATCTTTACCGAAATTACCCAGACGCTGGTGGCGAAGACCATCCAGCCGGTGAAGAAGGCCCTGCGCGACGCGGGTCTGTCGGTGAACGACGTCAAGGGCGTCGTCATGGTCGGTGGTGCGACGCGCATGCCGCAGATTCAGCGCGCCGTCGGCGAGTTCTTCAAGCAGGAACCACTCAACAACCTCGATCCGGACAAGGTCGTCGCGCTCGGCGCGGCAACGCAGGCCAATCTCCTCGCGGGCAACCGGGCGCCGGGTGATGACTGGCTGTTGCTTGATGTGATTCCGCTCTCGCTCGGACTGGAGACAATG
>ERZ650312.371-NODE-371-length-24934-cov-11.026247_pt1 | contig 24934 bp, 29 predicted proteins | sample MGYA00376248_ERZ650312 | MGnify/ENA primary metagenome ERZ650312 (study PRJEB26733, sample SAMN07839316) | wastewater metagenome | biome: urban; feature: wastewater treatment plant; material: waste water | place: USA: North Carolina | collected 2016-07-28 ... | reverse complement strand
CCAGCGCGTGCCAGGCGTAGACCACCTCGTAGCGCAGCTGTAGCGCGGCGAAGTCGGTGGCCGAGTCGAACCACGGCCCGCTGCCGCGTCCGTAGCGCACCTCGCCCTCGCGCCGGGCGAGCTTGCCGGCCACTTCCCAATGCTGGTCGTGGCGGTAGACGCCTTCCACCGACAGCACCTGGGTTTTCTGGTCGTAGTCCTGCTCGCGCTGGCCCAGGCTGGAGAGGTCGTACAGGTAGGTGTAGCGGCCGAACATTTCCCAGCGCGCGCTATCCCACGGCCGCCAGGCGAAGCCGGCGTTGCCTTCGATGAAGCGCGCGTTCGCCAGGCGGTCGCGATGGTCGTCGGTGTCGGCGTAGTTCAGCCGGCCGGCGATGCGGAAGCTTTCGTTGAACTTGTGCACGAGCCGGTTGGTGGTGACCCACTGGTCGCGGTCTTCGGCGCCACGGTCGCGGCGGTATTCGACTTTGCTCTGCCAGTCGGTGTCGCCGGAGGTGCGCCCGCCGTTGAGGCTGACGGCCTGGCGGTCGACGTTGCCGCCATCGACATTGGTCAGGTCGCCGTCCTGCAGGGTGAAGCTCAGGTTCCAGCCGACGCCCGGATAGAAATCCATGCCGAACGTATTGGCCAGGCCCTGCGAGCCGTCCGGATCCTTCAGGTACTGGCTCTCGTTGAACAGGTTGGTCTGCTGCGACAGCCGCCAGCGCTGGCCCACGGTCCAGCCGTTCTGCCGGTTCGGATTGAACAGCGAGTCGTACTGGCTGGTGTCGGTGGACCAGGTGTAGCTGCCGTAGAGCGACCAGTCCGGCTGCAACCAGTACTCGGCGGTCAGGCTGGCCGCATCGCCGCGGTCGCCGGTGCTGACCTCGCCGCCGACCGAGGAGCGGTCGCCGAACAGGTATTGGCCACCGACCGCGATCGCGGTGTTGTCCTCGTAGCGGCCGCCGTCGTCGTCCAGCGTCACCTGGATCCTTAGTTTGACCCCGGCCATCATGTAGGCTAAAGTAAGGATTCCTTTCTTAAAGGAATGCTGTCATGCTCGCCAAGATGACCTCAAAGAACCAGATCACCCTTCCCAAGTCCGTGGTCGCGCAACTTCCGCCCTCCGAATACTTTGAGGTGGAGGCGGTGGATGGGCGGCTGATGTTGACGCCAGTGCGCCTGCAAAAAGCCGACGCTGTACGGGCCAAGTTGGCGGCGCTGGGCATTGACGAGCGCGACGTGCGTGACGCCGTGGCGTGGGCGCGCCAGGGTGACTGAATCGCCGGCAGGCCAGCGTCTGCGGGCGGTGCTGGATACCAATGTTGTGCTGTCGGCGCTGCTGTTCGATTCGGGGCGCTTGAGTCCATTGCGCCACCACTGGCAGAGCGGCCGCATCGTTCTGCTGGTGAGCAAAGCCACCGCGCAGGAATTGCTGCGTGTTCTGGCGTATCCGAAATTTCGCCTGACTGCGGCTGAGCGCGACGAGTTGCTGGCGAACTATCTGCCGTATGCCGAGGCGGTGACCGCGCCGGAATCGTCGACCGAGCTACCGCAGTGCCGCGACCCGAAAGACCAGATGTTTCTGCTGCTCGCGCATGCGGGCAACGCCGATGTGCTGGTGACGGGTGACGACGATCTGCTCCAACTGGCGACCCCTGCGCCATCGCCTTTCACCATCTGCACGCCCGCCGCATTGCTGCAGCGGCTGACACCAAGCGACAATTGAAGCCATGAAACTCGCCGAAGCCCTGCTCATCCGCGCCGACCAGCGCAAGAAAATGCTCTCTCTGCGCGAGCGCATCGCGCAGAACGCCATGGCGCAGGAGGGCGATTCGCCGCGCGAGGACATCGCCAAGCTGATTGCCGAATGCTTTGCCGTCATCGCCGAGCAGCAGGCGCTGGTGCTGAAGATCGACGTCGCCAATGCCGCCGCCAAGCTGCCGGATGGGCGGCCGCTGGCCGCCGTGCTGGGCCAGCGCGACGTGCTGATGCAGCAGCACAGCGTGCTGAAAAGCGCGGTAGACGCCACGCACAAGGAAGAAGATCGCTACAGCCCGCGCGAGATCAAGTGGGTGCCGCAGATCGACGTCGCGGCGACGCAAAAGCAGATGGAAGACTATTCGCGCAAGATTTGTGAGCTGAACGTGCAGATTCAAGAGACCAACTGGCGCGTTGAGCTTGAAGACTGATGACTATGATTTTGAGAGCTGCTTGCGCTTTTCCCTCAAGCGCTGGCGGCTGATTTGACTGATATTTTTCTGGAGCGTACCGGGCGAGCACAAGACCCCGGCTGGTCGCCAGGGGGTTGAAAACATACTGGGGACCCTGTCACGGCGCGAGGGGCAGCGCCACACGATGACAAATCAGCCCGCCACCCCTGACCCCGTACCCCGCACTGCGCACACATCACCACCATGTGCTGACGGTACGCTCCACCCTTTCCACCGCGGGCGCGTCACGGCGATCGCGGCGCGCGTTCAGCCCTGCTTGCGCACCGGCAAGTTCTTGGCGCGCCATTCGGGCATGCCGCTGCGCAGCCAGTAGACCTTGGCAAAGCCCATCTTCTTCGCCTGCTCGGCGGCCTTGTACGACTTCCAGCACTCGGGCCCATTGCAGAAGAACACCGTGGGCTTGGACTTGTCGAGCTTGCCGATGGCGCTCAGGTCGTCGAGCTTGGCGTCGTAATCGCGCTCTTTCAGGCTTTTCTCGCCATAGGGGGCCGAGATGGCGCCCTGAATGGTCTCGTTGTTGAATTCCTGCGCCGAGCGCGTGTCGACGAGTGCCGGCTTTTCGTTGCCGGCGATGAGCTTGGCCACGTCTTCTGCCGACACGCGCGTCACGCCGTCAAGCGCATCGGGTGTGTGAATGCCGAGCGAGGCCAGGTAAACGAGCTTCTGTTCGCCGTCGGCGGACGCGGCGGCCAGCGCCGGTTGGCCGGGCAGCACGCCTTCTGGCGCCGTGGCCCAGCGGGCGATCTTGGTCTGCAGCTCGGCTGCCACGTTCTTGTGGCTCAACACCGCCAGGCCTGCCGGCGTTTCGCGGCTGGTCAGCAGCACGCGGCCCTTGCCCGGATTGGCCGCGAGCCATTTCTCTGCCTCGCTCGATTCAGCCACCGTGGCATCGGTGGCCCCGAGGCCCAGTGCGTTCAGGCCAGCGCCGCGGGTGTTCTGGAACTCGACCTTGCCCAAATCCTTGAGCGACATCCTGGCCTGATCCAGCATGCCGCGCGCGATGCAAGAGCGCAGAGAATCCTGTTGCGGCAGGTAAAGGCGCTTGCCCTTGAGCGCTTGCACGCTGGCGATCTGAGGCTGCGACACCAGCACAAAGGTGCGGGTGGCACCGTGGCGGCGGCGCCCTTTCGTAGCTCGTCGCTGTTGCTTCGCTTCAGCACGAACTGGAAGCTATAAAGAACCTCCATTAGGCGCTCTAGGTTGTTCTTGAATTCTCCCGCGCCCAGGTCAAATCCGAGGTGCTTCGCAAGAGCCTCCCGTTCTTCGGCACTCGGAAACTGCACGTCGTCGAACCCAGGGGCCGCGGCCAGGAATTCCACGGCCAGCGGCGCCATCGTCGGGATGCCCTTTTGTTGCCCTTCGCGCGACAGTGACGAGCATCCCGAGCCGAAAAGGAACGATAGATGTTTGGCATTGAGCGCGTCCTGCAAGTTCTCGCGCACCCTTGATGCAGCCCGCTCCCAGACGAAAGGTGCCCCATCCTTCGGGGCGACCACATCGTCTGCACCTTTGAAAAACGAGAACTTTGCCTCTGCCGCCTGTTCGTCCATCGTGCCCTCCCTTGGCGCTTTGCGCCTATTGAAGCGCCAGTATTACATTGAGGCGCCTGCCACAGGTGCGCAGCGCGTGGAGCTAAATACTTCCTGTCGGGCGCGCTAGGGCCTGTTAACACATTCTCAGTCCATCTGCGACAAGCACGAAGCTGATGAAGCCGAGGAACATGAGATCGAGTTTCTCGAAGCGCGAGAAGATGCGCCGGTAACCCTTGAGGCGACGAAACAGTCGCTCGACCTCATTGCGGCGCTTGTACATGGCCCGGTCGTATTCCCAAGGATCAAGGCGTTTGCTGGTCGGGGGCACGACCGGAATGAATCCCAGGTCCAGAGCAAGTTGGCGGGTTTCATTGCCTTCGTATGCCCGGTCCATGAGCAAATGAACGGGTCGGCTTGTCGCCCCGAGGCTGCTGAGCAAACGCCTGCCTTCAGGTGCGTCGTGCGCTTGTCCTGGCGAGAGGCAGAACGTCACGGCCGTTCGAGCATCCGCGGCAACCATATGAATCTTGGTGTTCCATCCGCCTCGGGACTTGCCGATGGACTGAGGGCCGTTTTTTTTAACGCTCCGGTGCCGTCTGGGTGGACCTTGATGCTGGTGGAGTCCAGCGAGACCGCCTCGATCTTGATGCGCACGACCTGGGCCCGCTGCAATTCCTCGAACATGCGATCGAGTACACCGGCCTTGGTCCAGCGGTTCATGCGCGTGTAGATCGTGTGCCAGTTGCCGAACCGTTTGGGCAGTCCACGCCACTTGCAGCCATGCTCGGCCACATAGAGGATGGCGTTGACTACCTGCAGGTTGCTCAGGCTGACATTGCCGCGCTGCTTGGGCAGACAGTGCTCGATGGTGGCGAATTGCTCGGGTGTGATCTCCATGCCAGAGATTGTCCCGCGCAGTCGCAGAAATCGCCATTAGTGTTAACACGCCCTAACTCCAGGAGCTTCACGATGCACCATCTTCATTCCCACCGCGCCCGGCAGCAACGTGCCACCACCATCGCCATCACGCCATCGGTCACCCGCTGGCACCCCGCGGCGCGAGCCGCTGGTTGGACACTGCTGGCCATGACGCTGACCGTCTTCGTGGTGTTCAGGCTCGGCTGACCACCGCCATCCACCGCTCTCCATGGCCCCTTAAGGAGGACCAAGCCAATGAACCACCCAGTTTTCCGGCACTACCCCCGCAACAGCCCTCAGGCCGCCGGGCGCATCCTGGCCACCGCCTTGCTCGCCAACGGCGACATCAAGGATGTCGAATGGCAGCGACTGGCCGACACGCAGGCCTTCGAACGGCTCGATCTGCATGGCCTGCAATGGCATGTCGTTCTGGACGAGTTGTGCCAGGACCTGATGACCGGTGTTCGCCCGGGGCGGGATATCCTGATCGACGGCCCGACGCTCGCTGCCTGGCTGGACGAGATCGATAACGTCGCGTTGCAGGCGCTGGTGATCAAGCTTTGCGCTCAAGTCATCGAGGCCGACGGCGAGGTGCACCCGGGCGAGTCGATGTTGTTGCGCGCGGCACTTGAGCGGTGGGTGCTGCCGATGGAAGACCAGGAGTGTGTCGAACCACTGGTCTACGGCCTCGACTTTCAGGTGGTGCCGCGCCCTGGCATCTCGATGCCGGGCTAACGTTCGATCAAGCATCAGGTGATTCCCCTTCCCCCATTCTCCATTCCCGAGGCCGGCCGCGCTGCAGCGCTGTCGGCCTTGTTGTTTGTCGAGCTAACCAACAAAGGCATAATTCCCGCAACAGCTTGTCTGCTGTGCGAAGAAGGAACAACATGAAACATGTCTACTTGGCCCTGCTGCTCGCCATGACGGCTGTCGTTTTTCTCTTCAAGTTCCAGAACCTCGACACTGTGACCGTGCAGTTCCTGTCTGCGAGCTTGACGCTACCGCTGTCGTTGCTGCTGCTGGCGGTGTACGTGCTGGGCATGCTGACGGGAGGCACGCTCCTGTCCATGGTTCGCAGCTGGGTGCGCGGCGCCACCTCGAAACCTCCCTTGAGCAACTGAGCCATGGCGACTTTGCGGCAATGACTTTTCTTCTGTTCGCGGGGGGGCTCCTGGCCTTGGTTGCCGGCGCCTTCATCCTCGTGCGCGGTGCGTCGCTCCTGGCATTGCGCCTGGGTCTGTCGCCGCTGGTGGTGGGTCTCACGGTGGTGGCTTTTGGCACCAGTGCACCGGAGATGGCCGTGACAACCGGCGCAGTGCTGGCCGGGCAGGGCGGGCTGGCGGTGGGCAACGCCGTGGGCAGCAACATCTTCAACGTGCTGTTCGTCCTGGGCCTGGCCGCGCTCATCACGCCGCTGGCGGTGCACCGGCAAGTCATCCGCCAGGAGGCGCCGATCATGATCGGCGGCGCCGTGTTGCTCATCGTCCTGGGCCTGGACGGATCGTTGGGGCTGTTCGACGGATCGCTGCTGCTCGGCCTGCTGATGGCCTACACCGCGTTCCTGGTCCGGCAGTCGCGCGCGGAGCCGGCCGCGACCGGTCCCGACGAGTACGCCGACACACTGCAGCCGGCCAAGGCGGGGCGGTGGGACGCCCGGCTGCCGGCACAGCTCGGTCTGATCGTCGCCGGGCTGGTGCTGCTCGTGCTGGGATCGGATTGGCTGGTGCAGGCGGCAGTCATCTTCGCGCGTGCACTCGGTCTGTCGGAGGTGATCATCGGCCTGACCATCGTCGCCTCGGGCACTTCGCTGCCGGAGGTGGCGGCATCGGTAGTGGCCAGCCTCAAGGGCGAACGCGACATCGCCGTGGGCAACGTGGTGGGCAGTTGCGTGTTCAACCTCTTTGGCGTCGTTGGCCTGGGGGCCGTCGTGGCGGCTGTGGGCACCGGTGCCGCGCTGCCGCTGCCGCCGGACGTGGCCCGGTTTGATCTGTGGGTCATGCTCGCCGCACTGGTGGCTTGCCTGCCGGTCTTCCTGACCGGTCGCGAGATCGCCCGTTGGGAGGGCGGCCTGTTCCTGGGCTACTACGTCGCGTATGTGGCCTACCTGGTGCTGGCGGCGCAGCGCCATGACGGCGTCCAGGCCTTCGGCGACGCGATGCTGGGGTTCGTGGTGCCGCTGACCATCGTCACGCTGGGCGTGACGATGTTGCGGCGGGCGGGGCGCTGAGCGTGGGCACGCCGCTTCTGAGCTCGGCGGCCGATGGCGGCATGGGGCTGGCCTCTCGTGCCGCCTTCACGGCGCTGCCTCTGGCCGCGCTGGGCGTCGTGGTGGGCATGTTGTTGTGGCTGCAGCTGCCGACGGGTGGTGCGCTCGAGTGGATACCGGCGCTGGGCATCTCGCTGGCCTGGCGCATCGACGGCCTGGCGGTGCTGATGCTGCTGATGATCACGGCTGTGGGCAGCGCGGTATTCGTCTACGCCGGCGGCTACTTCGCAAGCCACCCGGGGCAACGGCGGCTGTTCGTGCAGCTCACGCTGTTCATGGTGGCGATGATCGGCTGCGTCACTGCTGACAATCTGTTCACGCTCTTCCTGTTCTGGGAAGCCACCAGCGTGCTGTCCTTCCTGCTCGTCGGCTTCCACCATGAACGCGCGGTCAGCCGCAAGGCGGCGCAGCAGGCGCTGCTGGTGACAGGCACCGGCGGCCTGGCGCTGCTGGCGGGCTTGATCCTGATCGGGCAGGTGATGGGCACCAGCACCATCAGCGTGATCGTCGAACGCCTGCCGGCCACCGCGCCCACCCCGCTGCTGACGGCGGGTGTCCTGTTGGTGATCGTGGGCGCCTTCACCAAGAGCGCGCAGTTCCCGTTCCACTTCTGGCTTCCCAACGCGATGGCCGCGCCAACACCGGTGTCGGCCTACCTGCATTCGGCCACGATGGTGAAGCTGGGTGTGTACCTGCTGGCGCGGCTGGACGCCGGCCTCGACGACTGGCTGCTGTGGCAGGTGCTGCTGCAGGGCGCGGGTTCGATCACCGCCGCCTGGGGCATGGTGCTGGCGCTGCGCGAGCGCGACCTCAAGCGCATCCTGGCCTGGTCGACGGTGGCCACGCTGGGCACCTTGGTGGCGCTGGTGGGCATGCCAGGCGAAGGTGCTGCGGTGGCTGTGGGCGCGCTGCTGCTGGCGCATGCGCTGTACAAGGCGCCGCTGTTCTTCGTCGCTGGCAATGTCGATCATGGCACCGGCACCCGCATCATCGACCGACTGGGCAACCTGCGCCACGCCATGCCGTGGACCGCGGCGGCGGCGGCGCTGGCCGGCATGTCGATGGCCGGCATCCCCTTGTCGTTCGGCTTCGTGGTGAAGGACCTGATCGGCGACGCCAAGGCGGCCGACAACGTGCTGGCTTTCGCGCCGCTGGCCAACACGGTGTTCTCGGCCATCGCGGTGGCCGTGGCCGGTGTCGCCGCCGTGCGCGTGTTCTGGCACCGCGCGCCCGAGCCCGCGCTCACCGGCGTGCATGAGGCCGGTCCCGCGCTGGTGCTGCCGCCCATGGTGCTGGCCGGCTTCGGCGTCGCGCTGGGGCTGTTCCCGGCCTGGGCCCAGCCGATGGTAGAAGCTGCGGGGGTGGCCATGACCGCCGGCGACGACCCTGTGCTGGCGCCGCTGGCGCGGGCACTGCTGGCAGAGTCGCTGACCTTTGCCACCACGCTGGCGCTGGGTGCGATCGTCTATCTGCTGTGGGACGTGCTGCACCGCATGGTGGATGCGGTTGCCCCGCGGCTAGCCACCTTCGGCCTTGCCAGGCTCTACGAACGTTCCCTGGACTGGATTCCGCGTCTCGCTGCGTTCAGTACGCGGGCGTTGCAGCACGGACGCTCGCCAGGTTACATGGCCGTGGCGGCGGCCGCGGCGGTGCTGGCCATCGGGCTCCCGCTGGTGGCAGCCGCGCCCACGCTGGCCTGGCCGGCCTGGTCTGCGCCGCCATTGGGCGTGGCCGGTGCCGTGCTACTGATCGCTGTCGGCGCCATGGCGGCCGCCACGCTGAAGGACCGCCTGGTGCTGCTGCTGGGTGCCGGTCTCGTGGGCTACGGCAGCGCAGTGCTGTTTCTCTTTGCGGGGGCGCCGGACGTCGCCTTCACACAGGTGGTCGTTGAGACGGTGTTCGTCATCGTCGTTGCGGCGGTGCTGTTGGCGTTGAAACGCCAAGGCAAGGCCATGAGCGTGCCCGAGCCGGTCTGGCGCCCGATGGCGCTCGTGCTGTCGCTGGCCTTCGCCACCGTGCTGACCGCGCTGCTGCTGGCCGCCGTGGCGCTGCCCTTCGACGACACGCTGTCGCGCTGGTTCGGCGAGCACAGTGTGCCGGCCGCGCAGGGCCGCAACGTGGTAAACGTGATCCTGGTCGACTTCCGAGCGCTGGACACGCTGGGCGAGATCACGGTCGTGATGCTGTCGCTGCTGGCGGCGGTGCCGCTGCTGCGTGCTGTGCGCACCCGGCGCGACACGGAGGCCGGACGATGAACCGCCGGCTGGTCATCCTGGAGGTAGTGGCTAAGCCCCTGTACGTGGTGATCCTGGCCGCGTCGCTGGTGGTCCTGCTGCGCGGCCACAACGAGCCCGGCGGCGGCTTCATCGGCGGCCTGCTGGCGGTGACCGCCAGCGTGCTGTGGGCCGTCGCGCACGGACCCGATGCCGCCACGCAGCGCCTGCCGCTGCGCTCGCCGGTGCGGCTTGCGGCGCTGGGCGTGCTGGTCGGCGCGCTGTCGGGCCTGCCGGCCTGGCTGATGGGCAAGGCCTACCTTACGCACCTGTGGGCCGGTGTGCCGCTGGGCTTCACGACGCTGCCGGTGTCCACGGTGCTGGTGTTTGATCTCGGCGTCTACCTGTGCGTGTGGGGTGCGCTGGGGGGTTATGCCATCGCACTGCTCGACAGCGACGAGGCGGAGGAGGGCGCGCAATGATCTGGGCCGTCGCCTTCGCGCTCTGGATCACGTTGACCGCAGGGCTGTACCTGGCGCTGTCGCGCGACGTGCTGCGCTGCGTGGTGGGCCTGGCGCTGCTGGGCAGCGCGGTGAACCTGCTGCTGCTGGCCGCGGGCCGCCTGGGGTCGGCGCAGCCGGCGGTGATCGAGGCGGGCGGCCGGGTGCTGCAGGAGGCGGCCAACCCGCTGCCGCAGGCGCTGGTGCTGACCGCCATCGTGATCGGGTTCGCGCTGATGTGCTTTGCGCTCGTGCTGGTCATGCAGTTGGTGCGGCGCGTCGGCACCGACGATGCGCTGGCGCTGCGGCTGGTGGAGCCCGAGCCGGCGGACCCCGTGAAGCCGCCGCTGGCCTTCGATGCCGTCCATGCCGACGACGATGCGCGGCCGCAGAGGGCCGACACGTGAGCATCGTCGCCACCGCACCCGTGCTCGTGCCGCTGGCCACCGCGGGCCTGACGGCGCTGTTCTCGGGCCGGTCCCGCACGCAGCAGGCCATCAGCTTCGTCGGCGTCCTGGGCTTCCTGGGGGCGGCGGTGACGCTGCTGGCGCAGGTCAGCGCCAGCGGCCCGGTCGGCGTCAGCTTCGGCGATTGGCCCGCGCCCTACGGCATTCAGTTCCGCTTCGACGGCCTGTCCACCGCCTTGCTGCTGTTGACGGCGCTGATGGGCCTGGTCACGCTGATCTTCCTGGGCAGCGACGCCGACCCCGGTCCGCGCCACCGGCTGCTGCTGCCGCTGCTGCACGGCACGCTGGCCGGCGTGGCCGGTGCCTTCAGCACCGCCGACCTGTTCAACCTCTATGTCTGGTTCGAGGTGATGCTGATCTGCGCCCTGGGCCTGATCGCGCTGGGCGGCCGGCGCGACCAGCTCGATGCCGCCTTCAAGTACCTGGGCCTGAACCTGTTCGGCACGCTCCTGCTGCTGGCCGCCATCGGGCTGCTCTATGCCGCCACAGGGCAGCTCAACTACGGCGGGCTGGCACTGGCGGCGCGCCAGCTCGACCCGGCCCTGCTGCACACGTTGCTGGCGGCGCTGACGGTGGGGCTGCTGCTGAAGGCCGGGGCTTTTCCGCTGTATGCCTGGCTGCCGGCGTCCTACCCCACGCTGCCCGCGCCGGTGCTGGCCCTGTTCGCCGCGCTGCTGGGCAAGGTGGCGGCCTACGCCGTGCTGCGCATGCTGGGCGACGTGTTCATGCCCGAAGGTGCGGCGCTGTACGAGGTGCTGGGCTGGGTGGCGGTGGCCACCATGGTGGCTGGTGTGCTGGGCGCGGCGCACCACTGGGACATGCGGCGCATCCTGGCCTTCCACAGCGTCAGCCAGATCGGTTACGTGCTGCTGGCGGTGGCACTGGGCGGCCCGGCCGGCCATGCCGCGGCGCTGTTCTACACGCTGCACCACAGCCTGGTGAAGGCCAGTCTGTACCTGACCGCCGGCATGGTGGCCAGCGTGGCCGGCAGCTACGACCTGCGGCGCATCGGTGGCCTGGCCGCCGCACGGCCGATGCTGGCGCTGCTGTTCGCGGTGATGGCCTTGTCGCTGGTAGGCATTCCGCCGCTGTCGGGCTTCTGGGCCAAGCTGCTGGTGCTGCAGGAGGCCTTTGCACAGGGGCGCTACACGTGGGCCGCGCTGGCCCTGCTGGTGAGCGTGCTGACGCTCTACTCGATGATGAAGATCTGGACCGAGGCCTTCTGGAAGCCCCATCCCTTGGCCGATGCGGAAGGTGTATGGCCAGCGCGGCGCGTGGCGCTCGCACCGGCCTGGGCGGCGACGGTCAGCCTGGCGGCCGTGACGCTTGCGATCGGATTTGCACCCCAGACACTGATCGAGTTCGCGCAGGCCGCGGCCGCGACGCTGGGCCGGAAATGAACCGCAGGAGCCGCCACATGAATTGCCGTGCCGCATGAACAAGCTCACCGCCGCCGTCCTTTTGCCACTGCGCTTTGGCTGGGCGATGCTCGCCTCGGGCGTGCAAACGGTTGCCGCGATCGTTCGGCGCGGCCTGGCTATCGGCACGGCGCCTGCGGCGACCTTCGTGCGCATCGGCTTCGCGCCGATGAGTCCACAGGGCGCTGCGCTGCTGGGCTGCATGATCTCGCTGACGCCGGGGACGACGGTGATCGACATCGACCTGGTGCGCCGGGAGATGGTGCTGCACGTGCTCGACGCGAACAACGCGGCGGCTGAGGTCGACGCCATCCGGCGCGACTTCGAGCCGCCGCTGCTGGCCTGGTTTGGAGAGTCGGCATGAACGGGCTGCTGAACGCGGCCTCGGTGGGCTGGGCCACAGCCGTGCTCACCTTGCTGGCGCTGTGCGCGACCCTGATCGCCACCGTGCGCATCGTGCGCGGGCCTCGGCATGCGGATCGCGTGGTGGCCCTCGACATCTTCCTGGCGGCCGCCGTGGCGCTGTGCGTTGCGGCCTCGCTGGCCACCCGCCGCACCGTGTTCCTCGACGTGGCCATCGGCCTTGCGCTGGTCGGCTTCGTGGGGACGGTGGGGTGGGCACGCTTGATCGAGCGGTCGGCGCCGTCCGATACGCAGGAGGAGCGGCGATGATGACGACCCTGGGCGGGCTGCTGCTTGCTGCTGGCGCGGTGTTGCTGGTGATCGCAGCCTGGGGCGTGATCGTGTTGCCCGATGCACTGGCCCGCCAGCACGCGGCGACGAAGGCGGGCACGTTGGCGCTGACACTCGTGTGCGTGGGCGCCTTGCTCGTGGCCCAGGACACGGCCTGGACCTGGCGGCTGCTGCTGATCCTGGGTTTTCTGCTGGCGACCTTGCCGGTGGCTTCTCACCTGCTGGCACGGGCTGCAGTGCGCGAAGGGGGTCTGGCTCAAGCGGTCGACGCGGCGGAGTTCGTCTCCAACACGGACTGGGACGGAACGCCTGACTGAAACAGGTGTTCCGTCAGCGCCTGATTGAACTCAGCCAAGAGCGTTGAATTGCTGCCGTTCAAATCAAGCTGCCAGTTATTCTGAACAACGAGCATGCATACACCGAAGTCGCGGGGGTTTCGGTGACGAGACTGACGAACTGGTTGTCGGTATAGAAGTCCCCGGCAATATGGGGTCTGGTGCAGGCGGCTACGAGGGAAACCTTGGTCGAGCGCATGGCTGGCGCCACCTGTACGTACTGTGCTTTGGCCCGCTGGGTCGAGGTGTATTCATTGCTTTCGTTTGTAGCTTGTTCTTTGACATCGGTGGTTCTCGCAGAACTTGATGTTGTTTGGTGCGAGAGATTGGCGTTCGCGTCTCGGCGTACCTCCGTCGGGCTCTGCGGGCTGCGCCCCGCGCCCCTGCGGGTCGCAGCCATTCGGCTCCGATCTCTGACGCACTCCGGCCGTCGGTGGGCCCCCGGCCTGCGCGCTGCGCTTGCCTGTTTCGTGCCTGCTTGTGTGGTGGGGCTGGCTTGCTGATCCCTTCATCCTTGCACACCGTTCTCGCTGTCAAGGTCTGCGCGTCCTGTGGTCGCTGGCGGCCGTTCGGCCGTCTTCGAACCTGTGACCGCTGCGCTGCGGCGTGCCGTTTCCGGTCTCGGGCAATCCCGCCCGATCACCGGAGTTGGTCATGGACGACAAATCACACGTTTCGCTGGAGCAGCAGCTTTGTCTGGTGTGCGGCACTGCTTTTGATACCGGCAACATCTTGCTCGACCGGCGCCTGCGCGCGAGCATGAAGCACCACACGACGACGGGCTGGGGGCTGTGTCCCAAGCACCAGCGCCTGTTTTCGGAGGGCTTCGTGGCCTTGGTCGAATGCGATCCGCAGCGCAGCGGAACGCCGTCGGGTTCGGGCCTGATGAAGCCTGATCAGGCGTACCGCACCGGGCGGCTGGCGCATTTGAAGCGGGATGCCTTCGCCCGGGTGTTCAACGTTCCGGTCGCGGCCGAGCAGCCGTGTGTCTTTGTCGAGCTTGGCGTGATCGAACAACTGCAGGCGATGGTGCCTGCGACAGATTGACGCTGCGTTGAGGCCTTGTGGCGCCGCCCCGTACATCGCGGGAGCGGCGCTTTTCTGATGCTGTGCTGCGCTGTTGGGGTTGACCCTCAACCCAATGGGCCGACCCCTTTCTCTCCGGCAGTGCTGCGCGATTCGCACCCCCTGCGTGCCGGTTTCACCGGCTTGCCTGGCCTTTGCGGGCGCTCCCCCCGTCAAGGGCCGCTGCGGCGCCCGTGTCCTCGGCTGCGCCTGCGGGCCGCGCCAGCGCCTTCGCTTCCTCCCTTGACGGCGCACCCGCGCCGGCCCCAGCTGCTGCCCATGGCCGCGAAGGGCTTCGCGGCCCCTGCGGAGCCCAACACCCAAGGAGAGCGCCCATGCACAGCAACGACTGACTTCCCAACCTTTTCACTATGTCTTCCATTGTTTGAACAAGGTCCCCTTGTGGGACAGGAGATTTCACATGAACACCGTTACCCAATCCGAAACCCTGGCCTTGAGCGCCGTGGCTGCTGCGGCAGCCGTCAGCTCTGCGGCCATGACCGGTGAATCCGTCACCGTACCGGAAGTGGCTCCCTACGAGCTGCACCTGATTCCCTTGTCGCGGCTGCGGCCTTCCAGCCGCAACGTGCGCCAGAGCGGCGGCACCGCCATTCCTGAACTCGCAGCGTCCATCGCCCGCGTGGGTTTGCTGCAGAACCTGACCGTCATCACCTCGCCTGACGAACAGTGGTTCGAGGTGGTGGCCGGACGTCGTCGGCTGGCCGCCTTGAAGTTGCTGGTCAAGCGCCACAAGCTCGCCAAGGACCACCTGGTGCCTTGTCTGCTGGTGCCCGACACCTCGGCCCGCACCGTGAGCCTGAGCGAGAACGTACAGCGGGAGGCCATGACCCCGGTGGATGAACTGTTCGCCTGGAAGGCGCTGGTGGCCGAAGGCCGGTCGACGGAAGACATCGCCGCCGACTTCGGCGTCACCCCGCTGGTGGTCAAGCGGCGGCTGCGGCTGGCGAATGTCTCGCCCCGCTTGCTGGCGGACTACCAGCAAGGCGCGGTGTCGCTGGAGCAGTTGATGGCCCTGGCGATCACCGACGACCATGCGGCGCAGGAAGCCGCGTTCTACGAAGTGCCCCAGTGGCAGCGCCACCCGGAGTCCTTGCGGGACCACCTGACCCACGACGAGGTGGACGCCAGCCGCGATGCGCTGGCGCACTTCGTGGGCGTGGAGGCCTATGAGGCGGCAGGGGGTGGCATCCGGCGCGACCTGTTCGCGGACGAGAAGAAAGGCGTGTTCCTCACCGATGCCGGTTTGCTGGAGAAGCTGGCCCGCGACCGGCTGGCCGATGCGGCCGAATCGGTGCGGGCCGAAGGCTGGGGCTGGGTCGAAGTCACGCCGCGCGTGTCGTCGGCCGAACTGCACGCCTTCCAGCGGGCGCGGCGCTCACGCCGGGAACCCACCAAAGCCGAGGCCAAACGCATCGAGAAGCTGGAAGCGGAGCAGGCGCGGCTTCAGGACAAGCTCGACTACGAGGACGACGACCTGAGCGATGACGGTGCACAGGCCCTGCACGAAGAACTGGACCGGCTGGGCGATCAACTGGACGCCATTGAACAGACCCTGGTGGTCTACGACCCCGGCATCGTCGCCATGGCCGGGGCGGTGGTGTCGGTGGACCCCATGGGCGCTGTGGTGGTGCATCGCGGGCTGCTGCGCGAGGAACAGGTCAAGGCGCTGCGTGCGCAGGCGCAGCCGATACCGGACGCACCTGCAAGAGGCGAGGGGGAGCCAGCAGAAGCACCCACCAGCCGGGGCGGCCTGTCCGAGAAGCTGGTGAGGCGCCTGAGCGCACACCGCACCGCCGCCTTGCAGGCCGAGGTGGCCCGCCATCCCCGCATCGCCCTGGCGGCCCTGGTACACCAGTTGGTGCAGCGGGTGATCCTGGGTGGCTACGGTGCGTCGCCGATCAACATCAGCGCCACACCGCAGGACCGTCTGGAGCAGCATGCGCCGGAAGTTGCGGAGGCACCGGCTGCGCAGGGCCTGCGAGCCGTGCGCGAGGCTTGGGCATCGCGATTGCCGGGGGATCCGAAAGCCCTGTTTGCCGAACTGCTGGAGATGGAGCACGAAGAACTGCTGTCGCTGCTGGCCCTGTGCGTGGGCCTGACGGTGTCGGCCATCGCTCAGCGCGAGAACGAAACCCCCGCTGCGCTGCTGGCGCAGGCGGTCGGGCTGGACATGCCCAGTTGGTGGACGCCCACGGCGGCAGGCTACTTCGACCACGTATCGAAGGCGAAGGCACTGGAGGCCGTCCAGGTCTTCGCACCGGGTGAGGTGCAACGGCTGGCGAAACTCAAGAAGGCGCAGATCGCCAGCGAGGCTGAGAGGCTGGCCGCCGGCACGGGCTGGCTTCCGCAGGTGCTATTGACGCCCGAGGTGAGCGAGGTGACGGAGCATGCAGAGGCGAAATCAGAAGAAGTGGATGAAGACACCAAAACGGGGGTCTGATACCGCAGCGATTGATCCGTGTTGATCGCGCCCCGGCTTCGGCCGGGTTCTTTTTGAAGGCGATACCTCTGGTGGGCAAAACCAACAAAGCTCGATAAATCCGCTGCCGTTTACTAGGGCCTGTTAACACATCCTCAGTCCATCAGCGACGAGCACGAAGCTGATGAAGCCCAGGAACATGAGGTCGAGTTTCTCGAACCGCGAGAAGATACGGCGATAGCCTTTGAGTCGACGGAACAACCGCTCCACCTCATTGCGGCGCTTGTACATCTCGCGGTCGTAGTCCCACGGTTCGATCCGCGTCTTCATTGGTGGCACCACCGGAATGAAACCCAGATCCAGTGCCAGCTGCCGTGTCTCGTTGCCTTCGTAGGCACGGTCCATCAACAAATGCACCGGTCTGCTGGTCGGCCCAAGACTGCTGAGCAGGCGCCGGCCTTCGGGTGCGTCGTGCGCCTGCCCAGGCGAGAGGCAAAACGTCACGGCCGTTCGAGCATCCGCGGCAACCATATGAATCTTGGTGTTCCATCCGCCTCGGGACTTTCCGATGGACTGCGGACCTTTTTTTTAGTGCCCCTGTGCCGTCGGGATGGACCTTGATGCTTGTGGAGTCCAGCGAGACGGCTTCGATCCTGATACGCACGACTTGCGCACGCTGCAACTCCTCGAACATGCGATCCAGGACGCCAGCTTTGGTCCAGCGATTCATGCGCGTGTAAATCGTGTGCCAGTTGCCGAAGCGTTTGGGCAGTCCGCGCCACTTGCAACCATGTTCGGCCACATAGAGGATCGCATTGACCACCTGCAGATTGCTCAGGCTGACGTTGCCACGCTGCCTGGGCAGGCAGTGTTCAATGGTGGCGAATTGTTCGGGCGTGATCTCCATGTCGGAGATTTTCTGGCGCAATCGTCGCCGTCGCCATTAGTGTTAACACGCCCTAGATTTCCCAGCGACGCTTCGCCATTGGTTGATCTCTTCGACGGGCTGTCCCGTTCTGATTTTCCTCAAAGTACTTACAGTGGGCCGCGAAGCACGAGGTTCGAAGTGTCAGGGCCAAAACGGGGGAAGACGCCCCTGACTGGCTCCAAAGCGGTCATTAGCGGCTTTCCGCTATCAGCCTAAAGCTGCCGCATGCAAGGATCATCGACGGCCCAAGCGGACCCCGGAGCACTTCTCCTGGATTGGTCGCTATCCTCGCTGGTGCTCCACTCACCACCGCGCAAAGCCCAGCAAGTCTGGATGGCTGGAGTCGGCCAGCTCCACTATCTCAGGGGTGTTCGGGCTGCCGTAGGGATCGCGCATGACCAAGGCTTTGTGAATCCCAGGGGCGACTCCAACGAAATATGGCGCGAAGTCGTCCACAAAGGCCGCCGGTTGCAATGCCCGCATCACGGGTGCTTTCGGGCTTCCCTGCGGTGCGTCCATGCTGGTCGTGATCACCCGCTTGATTGGAAATCCGAGGGACTGTAGGTTGTGCCGGCGTGCCTGGCCAAATCGTTCATCAAGCGCCGTGACGCACACTAGTTCATAGCCATGTTGCACGAGGAGCTGGCACGCTTGCAGTGCCCCTGGAATGGCAGGAAGAGCGCCCCAGAACGCCTCGTCAAACTGGCGCCGGAAAGCTACCAGATCCTGCCCCTCGAGCCGGGGAACGCCCCAACGCTCCATGGGCCAGTAGGCATAGGGCTGATGCTCCATGGGCGCCAATCCGGAATACCTTTCCCATGCCTTGGCATATGCAGAGCTGTAGTCCAGGAGCACGCCGTCAGCATCGAGTGTGATGATTTTCGGTGTCGACATGAAGCAGGGAGTTGGGCTACTTGGAATTGAGTTCCATGCTGCGCTTGCTGGAAGCGAAGCGCAAGTCCTGGCTCGGATTTCTTTGGTGAACCGCTAATAGCGGATCACACAGGAGGGCCTTGATGCACTTGATCACGAGAATGTCTCACAAAGGGGGCGTCTCACCTTTGCATTACAGACATCTCTCAGAAAAGAACTAGTTGGGCCAACGATACGTGCTTGGAACGCCATCCAGATGTTGCCTTGGTAGATATCAGCGTTCTCAGCAGCGAATGCGCCAAGCTGATATCAGCTATCGCGGGTGCACTATCAGGAGCGGCATCGTCCAAGAGGTCGAGAAGTACCGAGGGACGGCAAGTCAATAGTACAGGTTCCAGGCGAGCAACCTTTGTCCCCAGTTTCATCCCCAATGCAATGGTTTGCCGTGCCTTTGGCATTGCTGCACGTAGGCGTTGCTGTGGACTACAGACTGACTCATAGCGTGCTGCAGTTGCAAGGGCGAAGATAAGGCGAAACATCCCATCCAAGCTCATCCCTTCGAGAAGGGGGCGCAGCATCTTGAGATCATCATCATCATCTTCGCGATTGAACTGCATTCCACTGGCGAGCTGTGTTCCATCCTCCATTCGTTGATCGATGGCCCGTGCGATGAGCAACTCGGCACCGTTGGCTGTGGCAGGTAAATCATGTTGAAACCATGGGTGACCGCAATCACAGAGATCCGGGCCGGGTCGCGTCCATTGCAGCGTGGACATGCAGGCTGGGCAGCGCTCCACCAGCAGTCGTCGATGAAATGCACAGGCGACGTTCAACGTGAAATCCCACGCTGCACGGCAGTAGCCAAAATCTCTCAGGCAGTCCGGGCACACGCGAGGGTAATGTCTGTTCAAGAAGTAGCTCCGTCCCAACACATGTCCCATGTAGGAAGATCCGTGTACGCGACGTCCATGTTCTTTGTTCTCGAGCGCTAGCGAAAGGTGCTGAACTTCCGCGCCGAACCAATGGGCCAATTGAGAGGCAGCCTGGGCATCTAAGGTCTGGTATCTCGTGATTCCAAGCATGTCCTTGACGCGTGTAACACCACCCAAGCCATTTTGGGCGCACATCCGAAGTACATAGCCCTGACCAGATTCTCCTGGCCAGATGTCATCTTGAACTGGAAAGGTGGAGGCTTCCTGATCCAATCGTCGTTGCAGAGAGCTCATACCAAGTGCTCCTTGGGTCTTTTCCCTTCTGCGCGCAGTTCTTGGCGCATCTTCCATAGGGCATCTGCAATGGCCATCCGTCGCCTGGCACTCAGCTTCCATTGCCAGGGAACGTTGGGCAATTGACCCCCGGTTAGTGGGAGTGTCGGGCTTTGGAAGCTTTCAGCATTGATCTTCCAGCTCTTGTCCTGCCTAGGTCGGGCCAAGATGGACTTCATGTATGCAGCGCTGCGGGCTTGGGCTCTTGCGTAAGGGCTTCCCATGGGGCTAGCCTTCTGAGATGGTGCAGCGATGTCCCGGCTGCGCGATCGCCAGACTTGACTGGGCAGCAGTTCATCATTTGCCTTGGCGCCATGCGACGCTCGCAGACATCTAGCTCCTGTAAGAGCCGCCTCATATTCCGATTCAAAATGCCCTACGCTCCATACGTGCGCAAGTGCCGTTCGCAGGCTGAGCTGTATTTGCGGGCTATATGGTGTTCCTTTGTCATGGACTTGGTCGAGCCCAATGCCACATTTCGGGCATTCCGCAAGAGACAAGGCTGAGCGTCCCACCAACCGAGCATTGTCCAAGTGAAATGGCTCGCTGCAAAGTTCACACTGCTCGTTCAGTGGCACCCGGTGGTCCCAGCACTCTCGTACAGGCGCCAACCTCCAATACCAGCGAAGATAGGGCGTTCGATCACTGGCAAAACATGCGCCGCACCAGCGATAGCGCGGCACTCCATTGCTGCTGTAAATCAGCGCATCACAGGCTCCCCATTGAGATAGCGAGGACAGCACATCCAGACCATGTGAGTGGGCTTCCTGGCGCTCAGTCATTTCCAGGATATGTCCCCACATGGAGCTCGCCAGATGTCGATCCCAATCCAACCTCCCTTGCTGCCGCCTAAGGATGCGATTCAGTACCGCGAAAGAGTATTGGTGATCGCCGCAAATGCGTTGGATCCATGACGCCCGGCTCTCGCCGACTAAGGGTGGCTGGCTCGCCCAAAGGCGGGCTCCGGTTTTGAAACCATTCACGGGCGCCTCCATCATCAGCCCCCTGGTCGGCCGCGCAAGAACGGGTCGCTTTGCTCTGAAACCTCTCCTTTGCTGTCCCGCAAGCCTTTGGAAAGCGATTCCATCGTCACGACCTTTTGGGGCTGCGTGGCTGCATGCATGCAGGCATACGTGAGGATGCGCTTGAGCAAACGCATGTTTCCTGCACTCGCGATGTGCAACGGTCGACAAGCGGTGGTATTCACAATGCTCAGATCTACAGATTGAACAGATTGAGAAAATGCAGCCAACAGCTGGCGCCAATGGTCATCCAGCGCAAATGGACGGATCACGTAGGAGGCTGAGGCGCGGCTCACGAACTGTGGATTGAGAGCCGCAAGGCGCTCCAAGACACGTGTTCCAGCACCTATGACCGGAAAGTTGAACGTGTCCATGCGAACCTTCAACCAGTCTGTAGAGGCACGCGCAGTGATGTCTTTGTGTCCTTCGCAGACATGCTGCATCTCGTCCACTAGCAGTGCTGCCGGTCGGCGTCTACTCAGGCCAATATTGGCCATGTGGTTCAACGCAACCAATGTCGGTCTGGAAGGCAGTGCGGGATAGCCCAGCGCAAGGGTCATGGCCGCCGCAATGCCACGTTGATCGATCGCGCCGTCCAATGCGATTTTCAGGCAGTTCCCCTCCTGATCTGAGGCCTTTGAGAACTCTCGGTCGATCAGGTCCAAGAGCAGTGTCTTGCCCATGCCAGGCTCAGCAAAAATCAAGATGCCGCTCGGAGAGCGCAGGGTGCGCATCGTATGGATCAGGTCTCTGCAGGCGTCACGAATCGATCGGAAGGCCTGATGGTCCACTACCACGTTTAAGACCTGCTCACCGACTTTGAGTATCTCGGGCGACCTAGGGCCCGAGTACTTGTTCATGTCGTTGCTCATATGCTAGTCATCCTCCAAAGAAAATGCGGGAAACGGCATGACCTTGGGCAAGGCACCGTGCATGGCTTCGCTGACGAGCATGGGAGGCTCCGCCGTGGCCGGGAGGAGGCGTGGGGTGGTATCCAGCGGGACCGAGGTCAGGCCCTGCATGCGGATGAGTGATGCGTCCCTGCGGAGCCGCAGACCTCGGCGGGCAGCCTGCTCCCAACGATCCCGCAACTGCAGAATCGCTCGCTCCATTTCTTCGTAGGCATTCGCTCGCGTCAGGCGCCCCTTCAGTTCGCCGCGAATGATCTGGAGTTGGACAAGAGAAAGACCGCAGCCGTCATTGAACAGGGGCCGCTGTAGCGGGACGTTGAGCCAGGATTTGGCGTTGGGAAGGTGAACAAAGATATTGCTAAGGTCGTCTGGATTGAAGCGAATTTCAGTGCGAAAAGTTGCGCGATGGGCTCGCAGATAGTCCTGCAGCTCGACGGAATTAAATCGGAGGTAGTTGAAAAAGACCCCGTCGCCATCCACACGTCGGTGGGCACTGAGCCCGCAAAGAATGTCCAGTCCCGAAAGCTGTGGCGGAAACATGGCTGGTGGACTGGACTGCCTGCCTTCTTCCCAAAGGTCCCACGGACGGCAGAGTGTCTTGGGGTGGATGCTGAGGGGGTGCATTTGTGAGGCCCACTCAATCAAGCAGGTGCACAGATCGTCGAAAACGATCGCTGCGCTGTCTGCAGGATTGGGCGCTACGGCGTTGGCAATGACCCTGTGTACGCGGCCGTTCGTGGGTAGCACGCGGTTGGACTCTTTGATGGCACGCTCAATTGCTGCTTTGTGCCAGGGCTGTCGGACCGGATTGAACACCATGTCGCAGCGGAGTTCCCATCCGATACGCTTGAATTGGAGCGAGTGAAACTCGAGGCCATTGTCCAGAACAAGGAGTTCTGGAGTTCCCATCGCAGTCCATCGAAGCGGATGCTCATCCAAAGCGTCGACCGAGTCTTCCTTCGGCAGGATTGCGAACTTGATTGCCCGTGCCACCGTCGCTGACGATGGACCATAGAAGCTGATGTAGATGCCAATCAAGTAGCCCGAGTACCTATCGATCAGCAACGTTATCCATGGGCGACCCAGTGGAACTCCAGTTCTCGGGTCGATAACCCAGATGTCCAAGAGCGTGTGGTCAACTTCGACTCGCTCGAGGATTCGCGTACTAGAGTCTCCCGTAAGGCTGTAACGCCACTTATTCCTTGCGTATGCCTGCCCGATCCTCTTGCTGTCACGAACGTATGGAGGAATCTCGAGCACGCGGCGGTTGACGGTTTTCTCTGCCGGCGCTTCAAGAAGGGTTCCGCACTTGAGGTTGTGCTGCGCAACGGCTTTATTGATCTCACTGCAGACAGCCTTTACCGATGGGCCGCGCAACGAGAGGTAACGTCTCGACAGCAGATCGGCGATGATGCCTTCGACGCCCGGATCAATTCGCTTCGGTCGAATGAAGAACGAACGCCGATCCACGAGCGCGTACGCATTTTTGTCGGCGTTTAGGTACCTTCGTGACCACTGCTCGACGGTTGCCCCGGAAGGAGGTTGGAAGCAGGGTAGTGCGCGGCCTTCGGTTCTTGATGTGTCAACGATCCTCCCCCAAACTTGAGCTGCGGCATGAGCACATTGTTCTCGGGAAATCCTACGTGCAGAAGAGCCAAGGACTGCCTGGACAAACTGCATCCGAAATTCAATTACCTCCAACTGCGCAGGAGTCCAACTGACGGGTAGTACGTGCTCGGATGCCTCTAGCTGATTGGTCCGTGTGGGAATCGTCGTGGGGATCAGCTTGCCCTCGTAGACTTGCTTCAAGAGGTCTGTCACTTTCATCGTGCATACCTCAAAGTTGTCCATGTATTTGAGCTGCACGCGCCCGTCGCCCAGGTCGCGCTCAAATTCCAGTTGCCGATCACCCCTGCGCAAGACCAAACCACGACTTAAAGAAAGCATGGTTTTCTCCTTCCACAGGTTGGATCGTGATGACCTGATTCGGCTCAACGGAAAAATCCGCTGGCACGCGGCATTCATGCCGGGCGACCAAATTCCAAATTAGTGGCTCTGACAGGCCACTAGCGACAAGCTCCCGAACGGTCGTATCACCATCGCACGCAGCGCGCAATGCTTGAAGGCAATCAAGGGCTTCGTCATCAGTGAACCGCAAACGTCCATATCGCAACAAAAGCATGGCGCGTGCTGCGAGGGCCTGGCCGTCAATCTGTTCGTCAGTGACGACCACGAAACGCAACCCATCTGCGCGCATTTGCTCCTCTGCTCGCCGGAGCTTGTCGGCATGCTTACTGATAAATACCTTGGGTTTGACCTCGACGATCACAACTCCGCCATCTGCGAAGGTGATCTTGAAATCCGGTGTGTATTTCTCATCTCCCTCGCCATATGCCAGCGGCATCGTGAACGGTTGATGCACGATGTCCGTCACGACGGGACATGCGAGAGCCGCAATGATGAATCTGCGCTCGAGATGGGATTCGTGCTCGACGGGATGGTCAAGCAGCCACGCGGCGTTGACGACCCCTACTTCTCTGTGCGGCGAGCGCGAAACGATTTTTCTTGCCATGAATTCTCCTGTTTGGGTTTGCCTTGGTAGTCCCGCAACAAAGAAATGCGGGCGCGGCTTGACGCCACCGGGGCAGCAGGAGTAAATTCACCTAAAGGGGCTCAAACCTTAGGCGGCCTAACAGCTGCTGGCGACGACGCCAATCATTCGTAAGGGTGGTTGGCTTTTTGCTTTCTGGTCCTGAACGAGTTCCTTTTTGAGGTCGGTTATGTGCATGCGGACGTTCGTCTGCGCCAATTCCGTGAGGAGTTGGAGGAAGACGAAGACTGCCCGCGAGCACTATCGCACCATCTTTGCTCTTATTGGACAAAGTAAAGTTTCCCGTCAAACTTTCCTCATGCCGAATAGACGAAAGAGCCAACTGGACGTGTTCCGGACCCAAACCTGGGCTCGGTTCTGCGCGGTGGCTTTGAATCTAAGAAAGGGAAGCGACCTGGAGAGAAAGATGTTGGAGGTGGAGGCGGCCGGTGAGCCGCTCGCTAAACAGGTCTCCGGTGCGTGGGATGGCTATTTGCGTGGAACAGGCACACCGTACAACAGTTGGGCTCCAGTCCCAGAGTCGCGCTGGGCGAAAGTGGCAGAACGCGCCTGCCCTGCGAGTTGGTCATGGTTTGCAAACCCGATGTGGTATTTGCTGGAGGACGCTGATTTCACTCCCGGGCAGTTACTTGAATGTGCCAGCGTTTTGCCCAAGTGCTTTCGGGAGAACCTGATCTATGACCTACCGATGGGCGCTCGGGCCGCTTTGCGGCTGCAGGACGTGCATTTTCATTGGCTCTATCAATTTGCCATCCCTGCAGGACCCTGGGCGTTGGGAGCCACTGCGTGCGCAATGCGTAGAGCAGAGCTAGCTGGTGACGGACCCACCATGCGATGGGCGGGGGTCAGCTTGGTGTGGCAATTGCGCCAATTGGCCGATCAACTCGATCCGTGGGTAGCTGAGCCACTTGAGAAGCTACGTCAGAAGGTTCTCAATGGTTTCGCTAAGGAGTTCTATCTGGATGGGTTGAGCATGCCGATCGCTCCGCGCGACGAAGAGCGCTTCGGCTCTCAACTGAGAGAGTTCATTGCATGGAGCGAGACTGATCCTTACGTTGCGGAGACACCCTGGCCGCCACGAATGGGCTGCTGATTCGAAGCTGTTTCACAAAATCTAGAGTTTAGTGACGCGAAATCCTCACACGCGAAGGTACAGTGACGCGCTCATCGAATCCCCAATGTCGCATTTTCAGCAGATGGCTTACGAATCAAGCACTTACGGATGTCGCACTTCTAAAGATTGGTGACGTTCCGCATCAGAGAG
>ERZ650312.368-NODE-368-length-24983-cov-4.956073_pt1 | contig 24983 bp, 37 predicted proteins | sample MGYA00376248_ERZ650312 | MGnify/ENA primary metagenome ERZ650312 (study PRJEB26733, sample SAMN07839316) | wastewater metagenome | biome: urban; feature: wastewater treatment plant; material: waste water | place: USA: North Carolina | collected 2016-07-28 ... | reverse complement strand
GGTGACAACTAAAACTTGTGCTTCTGTTTCAAAGGAGTTCCAGACCTGAACGAAATATGATTTTACAAAAGACAATATTTCTTCATAGTCTGCTAATGAAAAGGGTCGTCCATCTTTGTGGCTTATCTTTTCATCAAAAGACCAATGGGGGTTCTCTTTGTAAACAATAGGCTTGTCTCTTATTAGTTTGCTCAATTCTTCTAGTGACATTATATACCTTCCAAAACTTGTCTTGCTTCATCAATAAACATGTTTAATTTCTTGGTTGTGTAATTCCAATGGACATTGGCTGACCAATGTTGATAGACATTTTTGGTTCCGTTTTCAAACTCCGAAATTTCAACATACACTTTGATTTGGCCATTACGAATAGGTTTGATATGATAGTTGATTTCGTAGGTTTTCTTGTCTTTTTCTTTACTTGGTGTGCCGAAAATCGAACACAAGGAATCAAGAATAATTACATCTACTTGCTTTTCACGCTTGTGCATCCAAATAATTGTTGTGTCATTATAACTGGTTGTTTGAACCACATCCTCTTTCAAGGTGGCTACAGTAAGAGTGTCTATGGATTCAGCTGTTTTTCGATGTGTTTTTAAGGGTAGGTCGTTTGTTAGTTCTATGTCTTCATGAACCAGCACCAACATTCCGTCAACCCAATTGACATAGTAGTTTCCAGGTTTTGTTGGTAAATGAACCGATTTTGGTCTTGGTTCACCACCGCCCTGAATTACTGTTTCATTATCAAGAACGATAGTTCGTTCTTTTGTTAGATTATATAATTTTTCATTGTACATTTTGAGTCACCGTTTTCCCTGTCATTACGTCACTTGTCCATATATTGTTTGCAAATCCCTGGTTGGTTGACAGTTGATAGGTAATAGATGCTAAAAGCTCACCATTTCGAACATTGGCCATCATGGCTTGTGGCTTGCTTTCTGATTCTTCAGCACAATTTTGTACAAGTCCAGGATTCTCATCATGTATATCTTTAATTACATCTATTTCTGGATATAATTCTAACATTGATTTGAGTTCAACTAATTTACTATTACCAAATAGGTCTTTATCTTCAACTGGGTAATTTGCATATAATACAACTTGTCCACCTTGGTCATGATTACCTGAATCAAGAGCGATTACAGGAATATCAATGTCAGCAAGGTCTTTAATTGTTTGATTTATTAATCGTCTTGTTGCTATATTGTCTACCGCTAATAGGAAAATACATTGCTCATCATCTTCTAAACCCGTAAGCACTTCAGCCATTAATTCATCTGAATCAATGATATAGTCAGTGTGGGCAACAAACCTTGGGGGTTCTGCCACCTGGTTCTTCATTCGATTGATAAGAGCGTCCACTTTGTACAAATCTAAATCTGACATGGTGAAGTTCTGTCGTTTCAGATTCTTGGTTTCAACAGTGTCTCCATCGTAGAGGTCGATTGTGATTTTTGTCCCAGCAAATAATCTTGTTAGGTATTCTAAGGCAAATCCACCAGTACCACCAGCTCCAAAAATATGAATGTGGGGTTTTTTTGTCATATTAAATTTATACATTTTCTTTCCTTCTTTCAGTAGATTATTCATTTATAGAATGGGGAAACCGTGAGGTTTGTTGGGGCGTAGCCCCGTATGCGTTTTCGCGTATGCGAAAACGCAAATAAAAACTACTGAATATTAGGACTCGAGAGGTATAGTTACACAGGCAATGGTCTTTTTACTACCATTGATTGAGAACTTCCTGTAAGATGCATCACCATATCTGTCCATTAGGGCTTCTCTGATTTTCTTAGCTTGTCGTGTAAATGATAAACCTTCATTAGATACATTTAGATAAAGTTGGTCACCGTCTATACGGGCAACAAAGTTTCGGTATCCTTGCAACACATGTATGATTTCATTAACATATACATCCAATGACACTTCATAATTGTCTTCAATGTCCTTAATTGTTTCTAATAGATGTTGTGGTAATTTGGTTATATCATATGTGCTACTTAGTCTTTCTGTATGACTAATAAGATTTGGATTGCTTAAGTATTGGTCAACAAAATATTTTGCGAAATATTCTATGTGTTTGCTGACAAAGCTATCTATATCCGTTTCTGTAAATAATCCCAACTGTTCACCCTTTTCTCTCATTGTTGTGTCTTTGAGGTGGACAATAGCAAACCGTCTGTCGTATGCGGTATTGTCTCTAATTATAGGAGTGTAGTTAGTTAAGATTATATGCATTCCTGTCATGCGTACATTGCTGTTGGCTGATTTATATTTTGGGTTTTGAGTTATTGTTCCATCAGACACCATCGTTTTGATGTTGTTAGAATGTAGTCCTGAGAAATCTGGTATTTTGAAATTAGCATTTCTACCATGCCAATCAGCCTCTTTATACATGGTTACACGAGCATTTCTTAATGTGGCTGACGCATGTCGGTTATCAGCATCGAATACATCATCAAATGATGATTGAACATCAAAAAATCCAGGGAACAGGTTTGTAATCATGGTTTCCATGAATACTGATTTGCCGACCTCTGGTTCGCCTTGAACAACTAAATATTTTCCTAATCGTTTTACGTTGACATTCATTAAGGCGGCACCTAAATATGATGACACCAACATTTTGTCAGTTGGGTGCAAGAATGTGTCTAGGTATTCTTCAACAATTTGGGTTTGCTCTTCAGTTAGGGGTTCAACAATTGCTGGGTTTGTGTAGGGAACATTTACCGTGTTCTTATTTTTTGGAACGTAGTTAGGTGCTTTTACATGGGTTGTTTCAAAGGTTACTAAACTGTTTACATTGTCTGATAAATTATCAAATGCTGATATTGCTGGCACATGACGCTTTATTTCATTTAAATGTTTGATTACTGATAGGATTTCATCATTATGAAAGGATACATAGAGTTCATGTTTTATTTGCTCATATGTTTTGTACTTACGTGATTCTTTTCCTTTACTATCTACAAGCATGTTAAATTCAGTTGTGTCTTTAAATACTTCTAAGTCTTTCTGTGCTAAATCATAGGCTGTTTTAATGTACAGCATCATGAAGTCTTTGTCGGTTTGTCCAATATCTCTTCCACTTATTCCACTAATCATGCTATCAGCTACTAATAGACCCGTGTTAGGGTCTTCATAAGCTATAATTTTAGGACTTCTTCCAAGTTCTGCTAATGTATACTTCTTACTATTTAACAACAATTGTGGTATGTATGTTGCTCTTTGTTTATCTGAGGCTAACCAATTTCTTCTACTAACATCAGATGCTTGTATCATGCCATGCATTGGATTGTCTGGTTTAATTACTTCTGCATATTGTTGGTCATATGTTGGTGAGATTGGTAGGTTTAAAATTTCTTGTTTTACTTTTGTCATAATATCTTCCTTCTAATGTACTATAGTGCTTAGTACGTTTATCTGTACTTATAGTATACCACATTACTGATAACTTGTCAAGAGGTGTATGAAAAAAAATAATCCCCACATTGGTGAGGATTAATGCACTATAATCCGCGAGAGCGGGAGAAGATTATACATTAAGTATAGCATATTACGTTTTATTTGTCAAGAGTAGACTGAATGTCTTATCAATTCTACCTATAAAACCAAGTACAAAATCTTAAAAACCTATAATATAAGTGTCGAAATCCCCCGACCCCTAGGTGAGTACAGAAAGACAAAATCTAACCCCCTGCCGTTGAAAATTATACCTCAATATTATATTTCCTATAATCTACAGGGTTGGATTTTGGCCAAAAACAGGGCAAAAGGTTAGAATCTAACCCCATCTAACCCCTTAAAATGTAAAAATCTAACCCCCTGAAACCCAGTCATATCAAGGGTTTTGACGATTTTCTTCCAAAATCTAACCCTTTTTAGAAAACTTTTTCAAAAAAATAAAAAACGTCATTTTTTAAATTTGAAAAACTTTTTTTTCCCGAAAAGGGTTAGATTTTCAGACCCCAAACTCAGAAACCCAGTCATACCAAGGGTTTTCACGTTTTTCAGGGGGTTAGATTTGGGGTTAGATTTTGACATAGAGGGTTGGATTTTTCGGATGTAATTTCCGGGGGAGCGCGAGGGTGAGCCTAAAAAATACAGGTACGAAATAAAGAAAACCTATAATAAAGATGTGTGAATCTTGTGTTGTGACTTGACAAATGTTGTCTATTATGATACAATAGAAGAAAAAGAGATTGGATATCAAATGCATACTATAACCTTAATGGAATATAAATTAAATGTCTTACCAGAATCAATAACTATCGATGTTACGGATGAACTAATTCATTCAATTACAGGTTGTGTTTTCTTGACCCACCGTGGTGAATTGATAATCAGTAAGAAATCTGGTGGTTTTATGGAAATTGTCGGCGTAGATAATGAAAGTATTGTTTTTCAAACATTTGAACAGAAAAGGTCACTTTGTTTCTCCTTATTTGGCTTCTATCCAGTTTTAAACCCGTAAAAAAAGACGTAGTTGCCTACGTCAAAGTGAATTCTATGTACTAATTGTACAAAGACTACTCCAGGAATCGAACCTGGCTTAACCATTGTAGCCTACCGTTCAATTGTGACGGTGTAAGAATCGTTGTAATTTCCAATCAATGAATATCCATGGATTTTCAATACTGCTGGTGTTGGACTTGTTACCGTGTTGTAAATTTCGGAATTACGTCCGATATGTCCAATCTTATATGGTCGTCCATTGCTTAGCTTTGCAATTACTGCCAAGGCTCTTGAATCGTATGGATTGTCTGGTTCAGGCATGATAATTGCAGTTCCAACTAATGTTGGTACATCAACCGCTTGTTGGTTTTCACCTTCAAATTCTGAGATGTCTTTGTGTTCATAAAAACTTGTACCCACAACCTTCTCTGTGATTTGTCGAGATTGTTGCATGATTGTTTCATCTTTCAATAGATAAGCCTCCAAAACTTTTGATTTGAAATGACTGTCGTCATAGTCTGTATATGCTGAAAAACGATATTGAGTTACATTGGTATCGTTTTTTTCATTAATAGGATGAATTAAATGAATGTCAGGAGTTGGGAGTACATTTACAACAACCAACACACCTGATTGTGTTTGAAAAAGACGTGCAGTATGACCAATAATAACTGAATCCCATTCACGAATATTGTAGGTCTGGTTTTTGATGCTGACAGTCTTGTCACCTCGTGAAAAGATTTCATTTGTGATATTTGTTAACGGCTCTTGATTTCGTTTAACTTTGTTGCAAAGTTTTGGATTTTCTTGAGTTTCAAATTCCATTCTTGTGAAGATATTTTTAACTAACATTTTGTTCACCTCTTATTTGTTCAAATATTAATAGGGTTTGGGTGTAGCCAAACAAATGACGCCTGTAGAGGCGTCTGCATGGCCGTTCATAATACTTAAGCTTGACTAACCTCGTAAATTGAACTTTCGATAAATCAAAGTTTAGAAATATGTACAGCTTTCTGATTTTCTGTTATTGTCAATAATCAAAAATACCTTCTTCAGTCATGTATTTTTGCCAAATCAGTTTTCCATTTTCATCTAGTTTCAAGAGATTAATTCGTCCCTTAAAGCCTGGACCACCTTTTGAACCACCATCAATAAAATATCTGTTGACGTAGCTTGTTCTTCTGACTATTGGACAATAGTCGAAACCTTTTACCAGATTAATGGTTGGTGTATGGCCTGTAATTATGGTTTTACCCTTGTAATCGTCATGGACTTCGTCTAATTGATGCCATTCAGGGTAAATGTAGAGGTCTCTTATCCACAAGAGTGTGTCTTTATCTTGCTTTTCTAGCCCTTGTGAAAGGTTTACACCAGCATGTACTAAAATATTTTTCCCGGTTTCAATTGTTAAGGGCAAGCTTCTCAACCATTCCATCTCGTCGTAATAATGGTATAACAATTGTTCTCTTAATTCTCCCACATCTGACAAACCTAAATTGTCAAGTGTGTTAGCTTTCCCATTATTTGACCAAAACGTTATTTTATATGGATTATAGGCTGCATCAATGATAAACTCATCATGATTACCAATTATAGCCTTGGCTTTGCCTGATTCGCACAAGTTTTTAATGTAACGGATGGTGTTGATAATAGCATTTGGTTTTAAGTCAAAGCCATCGATGTAATCTCCGCCAAACTGTATTTCTACATTATCATCTTGCATTTCTGGTAGTTCATCTAAATGTTTTAAAGCTTCGTAATTTCCGTGTATATCGGATAAATAAATTATTTCTTTCATACTACCTCACAAAATTATTCTTGGATTATAGATGACTACTTCATCTACTCTATCGTCATTCTTTATTACGTCCATTTCTATCTCTGCCAAACTAAGTTTACGGTGAGATGAAGCATATTGAACATGAGGATGCCTAGGAAATATTGGAATGTAATAGCCTTCTTCAATCATTCTACCGAAATTATTTGTCACAAATCGAATATCGTCTTTTACGGTATAGCCTGATTTTAACAATTCTTCGATAAGTTGTTTTACTGTGTTTTTGTTGACAATATAGGCTGTTGTACTGTTAATTCTCATCGTAGCATCCCTTCGTTATTTCTTATATATTATGTTTGGATTCACTTTATTTCTTTAATTCTTATTAAATTAATATTTTTTTCGGCTGATATATCACTTTTTCGGTTATCTTTGGATATTTGCCTAAAAGTTCGGTTGTTATTTTATCAACGGTATAGTCTTCACTAATACTCATATCGTACCAAATTTGGTTATCGTTGATGAATAATAGCATATAGTCTAGACTGTCTAGGTGGTATCCATAAAAGTCTTGGGCTTTTCTAATGTCCGAATACTTTATTAAGCCAGCCTTTGATGCATCGTTGATGAATTCTCTGATTGTTTTCTTTGTCACAATATATGCCACATCTTCTTTAAATTCCATACTTTCCCCAATCTAATTCTTCAATTCTTATTAAATTATTACCTTTCTTTTTACTGTCTTGGTCATCCGGGTGTATGGCTTAGTGATTTCAAAGGTAAATGGGGGCTCGGGGCGAAGTCCCGTAATGGTCTGGCGTATGCCAGACAAATCTTTGACTTCTTTGATGTCGTCATACATTCTGAGGTCTGTTTTGTCCACGTCTTCAACAAATGCTCTGATTGTATCTTTTGTCACAATGTAGGCGACGCCTTCTTTAAATTTCATAGGTTCTCCAATATACTGTCACAAAAGTGCGACGTTTTTTCAATTCTTATTATATTATTACCTTTTTTGACCGATATATTGCTTTTTCGTTTAACCTTGAATATTTTCTTAAAAGTTCAGGTGTTATTTCATCAACTGTATGTATGTCGCTAAAGGTTGTGTCATACCAAACTTGGTTATTTTCAATAAATAAAATGACATAGTCCAAGCTGTTTATGTATGTTTTAAAATCGTATTTGACTTCTTTAATATCATCGTACATTATTATGTCTGTTTGTTCCACGTCTTTGATGAATGTACCGATTGTATCTTTTGTTACTATATAGGCGACGCCTTCTTTGAATTTCATACGTTCCCTCCAATGTGGCGCATAGGACTCGAACCTATGTGGATGCCGTCATCCGCCACTGCGCCTACGCGCGAATAAGTTGATGGTCGGTTGCGAACTCATCTGGACTGAACAAGTTCAATTGACCTTCAATCTCAAATGGTTCTTCGACCTCGTCTTCTTCTCGTTCTTCAACTTCTACTTCTTCTATTGTAGACAAGTCAAACAAGGTGAGTTGACCTTCTTCAACCTCGTTTTTTACCTCTATAACCTCTGTTGTATCCAAGGTAGCTGATGTCTGGTTGTCTTCTGTGTCAGTAGACCCACCCTCGGTTTCTACCTCTAGAACCTCTATTGTAGACAGGGCAACCTCGGCTGATTTTATGTCTTCCATGTCGGAAGCCTCAGAATCGTTTTCTACCTCTACGGCCTCTATTGTAGACAATACCGGTTCACCGTCTGAAGCCTCAACATTACGCAAGGCTTTGCCGATGTAGTCGTTAACAATGTTGACCTGTGTTGACAAGTCAACAAAGAGTTCAACAATACCCTTATGGGCTACACGAATGTTCTTATAGGTTTCTAAGAATAGTTCAATGATGTTCTCTTGTAGTGTATCTGTTGCAATGTAGAAAGCTTTTGTTTCTCTAGTTTGCCCAATTCGGTTAATACGGTTTTGGGTTTGGATAATATCTGAAATCTCTGAGTTGAGCTGATATTGAATCAAGCGGTTAGCTTGTACCAAGTCCAAGGATGATTTAATCATGTCTTGTGGTACAATTACAACGTTTTGTTTCTCAAACAAGCTGTCAATAACGTCTTGGTATCCCAAAGCGTCAGTTGTTTCTTTCTTGCTCAAATTGTTGATACCTAGAGCCTCTGACAATTGTTTCATAGATTGATAATCATTTACAACAATCAGATAGGTTTCATTATGTTCGTTCTCTAAGATTGATTTTAATATCTTGAATTTTCGTGTTTCCGTTAATTCAGGCATCTCAATCAAGGAACTTTCAGGCAACTTTTCCAAGACCTTCAAGTCCAAACCAGTCAAATATTCCAAGAAACGACTGTTGTTTTCTGCAAAACCTGTCAATAAGTCATAAATATTTTTAACCTGTAGACCGTCATTTAAGTTCAAAATTGCATTGTTGAGCTTGGTCGCAATGTGTTTTGATTTATAAATATCATGCTCAGATGTGATTTTATGCAATGCTTTGATGATTTCAATGTCATCACTTGTCAACATTGATGGTGTCTTAATTACTTCAGCATTATGCTGTGTTTTCTGTTCTCCGAACAATTCTTCTGCGATTTGTACCGATTGTGCGGTGATTGCTCGGTCACCAACAAGGTTGTAAAATAGCTCGAAGTTTGGTGTATCTGACACTGATGGGTCGATAATGATTTTATAATTATCTTTTTCAATCGCTGCTTCAACTGATTCTGTTGGGTTTGTCAATTTCAAAAGCTTACTTGAATATTTCAGATGATAATATTTTTCTTTGGCTGTTAAATGTTTCTCATCTACTTCTGTTTGTTCAGCAGTCAAAGCTTCGGGGTCAAAGTAGCGTTTTTGCACTTCCAACAAGCTTCGTCCAGACTTACGCAAGGTGGTTTTTGTTTCTGTATACATGCTTGATGCGGCACTACCCATATCTTTTGTTGAGTAATTATCCAACTTATACTCATTATATTGGGTTTCAAACAATTTTACATAGTTCATCCACTGATGGGTAGTCAAGTTTGACAAGGTACCTGATAAAATGAAGGTCTTATATTGGTCTATAACCGTTTCAGGTGAAAAGATACGGGTTCTTGTCATTGGTTTTTGTACCAATTGATGGATTTCATCAACAATTAGGTATTCATTAGATTGTTCGGGTTTTGGTAACACCTCTTCAATTGTGATTGTACTTGCCTTAACAGTGAATGGTGATACATACAAATCAGAAGTGTATAAAACACCGTTTTGGGTGTGATTTAATACATAGTGATTATCCGTTACTTGTTCCACATCGTAGAACAATTCGAAGGTTTTCACCCAAGATGAAATGACTGACAATTTCGGTGTGACCAAATTTTTATTTGGAAGGCTCACACCTTGCGAATATTTCACATAGTCGTTATAGTTCTTTTGGGTTTCAAATTCATTGATTGTTGCCACATCTAACAAGAAGATGGTTTCAACTGTCATCAAAGTTTTACCAGAACCCATGTCTGATAGGTTGAACAACTTGTTTTCTTTGGACAAAAGACCAGCTGATTGGAAAACATTGAATTGTTGAGTTTTTGATAAACCAAAACCATGACCGTCTAGTTTTTCAAGAACTGTTTGGTAGGCTTTAGATGCTTTCATCTCTTCGATTAATTCATCGCTTACTACTTCTTCTTGGTCTTCTGTGATAACTTTAGAAAACTCAATAAAGGCCTCTACCTGTTGTTCTTGGGTCATCAAATCATGAACTACTGCTGGTGCGTCAGCTGTTTCAAGAACGCGCTCAGCTAAGGCTTTAAGGGTTTGTATATTCCCACTTGAATATTGCATAGCTAAGAGTAAATCTTGCCTCTGCTCATCTGTTACGTATTCCAACAAATCAAGAATGGTTACGGCCTTGGTTCGTCCATCTCCGTCAATCATAATTCTACCATAAGCGGGGTAGGTTTTGATTAACTGTTTTACCATCACACTCACTTGGATATATGTTTTATAGGTTTCAAACAATTCTTCATTTACAAGTAAGAGCTTGATATCTTGCGTATAAATATTCTGAATAATATCTATATATTCAGTGGAATCTACACCTTCACTAACCATACCAGTTTCGTTGATGGTGTAATCGATTTCAACGTCGTTGATGATGTTTGGTATGCTTGGTGCAAGATATAGTTCAAGGGTTTCACCTTCTTGGAAATCATATTCAGTTACCCATGAAACCCCAACCAAATAAATATCACCGTTTGTATATCGGTTCTCAATTTGACCAATTACCGTGACGCTCCCATCGGCTTTTCGTCTCATGACCAAATTGTGGGTCAAATCCCCTTCTTCTGTTCTTTTGATAATTGTTTTTAATCTTGTCATTTACTTTTTGTTATGCCTTTCTTTTTTTGGCGAAAAAGGCACCAAAAGGTGCCAGTAAATATAGATAAGTTCTGCTTCACCGTTTGTCTCTGGTAATGGTGTTGTGATAGTGTCATCCATAACTATTTCCATTTGGTTGTAAACTGGTTTTCTGTCGTTAGTTTTACTAATTTTGAAACCTGGTTGCATAGCAAGAACTTCAGTGCCATTTGTTGTGAGTTTTGTCAAGGTATGACCTGTTGTGAAGGCTAATGTTTTATATTCACCGTCTGGGTCTTTATAGAGGAATTGTTGGTTTGCAATTGTAATATCCGCAAATGGATTATGTTTGTTTAAAACTTTACGAGCATCTCTTTGTCGAACGTGTTTAACGGATTGAAACTCATACCTTGCTGCGTCTTGGTGGTTTTCACCATGTTTTGTTACCGCAACAATTACAAAGCGTAGTTTATTTTTAATTTGCTTATACATTCGGATGTCTGCATTTTCTTTATTGGTTCTTAAATATTGTTCCAAGGAGTCTTCTGAAATTCTCAAAACCAACATATCTTCAATAAATTGGTCTAAACTGCGTTTCAAATTTTGGTACAAAGGGTTGTCCAGATTTTCATTTACAAATTCTGATAGTCGGTCTGTTTTAATCCGAAAATCAGTTTCATCTGTTTTATAAACAGGGACACAGTTTTCGTAAACCTTGACCATACCAATTTGTGCTAAATTATTAAATGATTTTTCTAATACGTCCATTTTACACCCATTCTGGTTCTACTGATAGTTTTATAACTACTTTTGCACCAGCCTTCATTGATTCGATATTGACTTCTCCCAACGGCAATTTTTGAGTCGTTGTTTGTATCCGTCTATTTTGTTGGTCTAGGTAATAGGTTTCCAACGCTTCTTGTTTTCTGACTATTTCATCGTTTTGGTCGCCGTTAAATGTTCGTCGACCTTGCAATCTTACCCGCACTTTTGCTGCGAGTTCAGTCAATGTTGTTAATTGGTCATAATCTAACTCATCAAGGATTTTCTTACCTTCTTCAAAGGCGGCCATTATAGACACAACTGCTAGTCTTTCATATTCGCCCCAGAAATCGTTGATTATGTATGAATGGACTGTTTCATCTACTTTTTCTACGAAGGCTGATGGTTTAAAGGTGTTATACAAAAGATATCCAGTAGCATTTAGTCGTTTAACAAATGGTCGCTTAGGGGTAAATCCTAAGGCTTCAGCTTCAGTGTCCACTAAATGACTTTGAACACTTGTGTACCAATTTTCCTGGTCTTCATGTTCAGATAATCCAATTAAAAAATTGATTAAAACATCGGCTGCGTATTGCATATCGAGGTCTGTTAGCGCTTTAAGTTCTGGAATTTTGAATACTAGTGTGTTTCTGTTTCTTACAGGAACTTGCGCTTCCCTTATACCGCTCCAGCTGTATCTGGCTTGGTAAACCGTGAAGATTTTGGTTCGACTGTTGAACTCTACTGCCACATCACTAGAAAATGTACCGTATAAAGTGTTTTCCCCATTGTCTTTGATACCATACCCTCTAGAATATTGTCCAGGGTAGTTATGTTTGACTTGCTTTTTTGTAGCAAACATGAGTTTCATTATTGATAGATATTTCATTTACACCCCCAAGGCTCTTGCACCTAAAATAACACCTTCTGCATTGCGTTTAATATCGGTAGGCACCAATAAATCTTTTCGATTCTTCAAATTGTTTTTGACCATTTGACTCACAATATAATAGGTGTCGTCTGTTTCTGTTGGTAAATTAACTGGTTCAGAATATTCAGTATGGGTGATTAATACCCCATCAATAACCTCCACAGGTCGTGTTGTTTCTGTCAACCTTAGGATTTCTGTGTTTTTTGGGAATGCTTTCACAATGTTATCATTGTTGTCCAACATTGTTACGTCATGTGTTGTCATGTTTATAATTTTTGTCATATTTTATACTTTCTTTGTTTAATTTTTGAACACTATTTTAAATACATCATCCATAATTTTGAATGCTGTTTCTTTGTCATGATTTTCTAATAAATAAGAACCCATTAACCATAGTGTGTCATTTAAAACCCAACTAGCTTCAAAATCTATTTTATGGTTTGGTAAATAAGTTTTTCTTATTTCTTCTACTTCTTTTATTTGTGCTTCTGTGATTGGTAATTGAGGGTTACCGTGTGAGATGTTCCGGTCATTGTGTAAGAATAAGGTTTCTAATGGTTGTTGTGGGCTGTGGGCTGGAATAAATTGAGGAACAAATATAGAACCCAAACACAAATGACCACTACCCCTGTAGATATGTGAGATTGGTAGTGGTTTTTTGTTATAAAGGATGGTGTATTTGATTTCTCTACTTTTCACCTTACCACCAACAACAAATTCACCAACATATACGGCCAAAGGTGGTATTATGGTTTTTCTAATACTTTCTTTTCCGTTTTCGATAATGTTCATGTTGGCTGTATGCATGGGTATAACTACCGTGGTTTTTTCATCCAGCATTCTTGACAAAGCTTTTTGGTGTTCTGTTAGGATTTGATTTTTTATTTCATTTGGTAATTTGTTTATTCGTTTCATTTTGTCTCACTCGAATATTTAACTTGGTATGGATTCAAATAGTTTTCGCCATGTACGTTTTGCATTGATTCAACTATTCGGTCATAATCTTTTCCAAGCTCTTCTTTTGTTAAAATAACATATTTGTCAAGTTGATATTGATATTGTATCCGGCCTGTGTCGCCAAAGACTAAGTTTTTATCAATTATGGTTATACCTTCTTGACCAATCGTTCCCACGATGAATTCGTTTAGGTTTGTCTGCTCGAAAAATACTTTCTTAAATAGTGAAGTTTCGGTTGTTAATTTATCCGGTAATAGTGGGTCAGATTCAAAGGTTATTAGGACTTGGTTGTCTCTTGTTTGAGTTACTCCATATTTATCTACAGTGTTTGCTTTGTCTTCACTAATTGTGTTGACAACTGCTTTTCATAACTCTGTTTAACTTATTTAATTAATAATGTGTATAGGGGTATTGACAAATATCCCCTTTTGTGGTATAATAAAGTATAGAATTAAATAAAGTACTATCCATAAAGGAATAGTAAGTAGCCCAAAACAAGCTTATCGATGAATAAGATGATTGGGTAGAGGTGTGCAGTGCGCCCTTATTCATTAGTAGATAGTATACAAAGCTTCTACTGGTCAATATAAACAAGTATAAGGTTGAATAACCTTACCTTGAACTGTTGTATTAGTACAATCTACAGAAAAGTAGGTGAGAAAAATGTAAGGCTTACAATAATACAAGAAAAAGAGATGAGAAAAATGTAAGCGCTTACAAAAAATAGGTAAAAAAAAAGGCAGACTACGGTCTGCAATTCCAAGCTATGCGTAATCAAACAGTCATTGAGAGCTTGCTTTCTAGTATAGACGAGAAGGTTGTTGTCTTATCCAACAATCTCTTTTTTCTTTTCTATTACTTCGTCTTTATATTTGTCTACATCAGCTACAACAACCTTTTGATTGCTCTGATGTAGCGCTCCTTTCACCGCTCATCTGAGCGGAAATAAATCTAAAAGTGTGATGTCATTAATTTCTTCTTGGCTCTCCACTTGGCCGTCTTTGATGTCAATGATATTGGTCAGTTGGATTTTAACCAAAAGTATTAGTGGTTGGCTTGGTTCCAGGATAAGTAGGGGTGTGATGTCGTCTATTGTGAGCTTTACGTCACGTTTGATGTCATCAACTTGAACTTCTTCAAGAACCTCGACAGTGTCAGTCACCTTTAATTTTTGAATTATATTTCTCATGGCTGAACCTCCGAAATATATGTTGGATAGGTTTTGGTACGGTGGATAACTAATGTGCCGTTTGTCCCTTGTCTATCACCTTGTAGTCCATAATAAGGAAGTGTTTCAATTAATTTGGTTTTTGGTTGTACAAACTTAACGTATCTTTTAGTTCGGTTCAAATTGTCAGTATGGTTTCAATACTGTATCTTTCAACAAAAACCTTGTCGGTTTGAGGTTGAACAATCATCAAATAAGCTAGAAACGGAATCGCGAGGGTTAGTCCACAAATTAGAATATATTTGCTTAATTCTCTGGTTCGTATTGCCCAACCCCATGTTCCACTGCAGTTTTCGGGTTAGTGTTTTCACGGTAGCAATAGGCCTTGATTACGTCTTTGTCACCTTTGATGAATTTTAATTCGTCATCAATTGTCACAAGGCGTGATACTGCCTGATATGGTGTGTAGTTGTGTTTTTCTACAAATTCACGAATGTATGGTCGTTCATACTCTTTTTGAAACTTCCATTTCCCCCATTGTTGTGCTTTGTATACTTCTTCTTTAATGTTTGTCATCTTGGTTTTCTTTTTCTCTTTCTAGTCGATATTTTCAAATGTGACTGGTACCCACATTTTTGGATTGTAATTAATAGTGTATTTGTATTTGTCTACATCTTTTGATGTTACGTCTTCGACAACATAGGAAACGTTATTTGATAGTCCAATGATTTTCTTCTGGTAGTCGCCTTCGCCGTTTTCAACAACGATTTCAAGTTGGTTGTCTTCTGTGTCGGCTGTGATTGACATCTTGCCTGACATTTCAAAAATAATGTCGTTGGTTATTGCGTTGATTACGGTCACTTTTCGTATAACGTTAAAGTTGTCAGCTTCTTCACTGAGGTTGTAGGATACTTTGTCTGCTTGAGTACATGCTGCCAAAAGGAGGATGCTTGCGATTAGTGGTACAATTGGAAATAGTTTTTTCATTTTTTTCATTTTTCTTTCCGTTTAGTTGGTTGGTTTAGATTTCTTTATTTGTGTTAATTGGTGGAAAAGTCTTCTGATGACTCAGCATTTGGACTGCTTGCTTCAATAATAGGAATTCCAAGTTCACGGATATTTATCCCTTGTTCGAGCAGCTGTTTTTCCAATTCTTCTAAAGTGATTTCATATGTCATAGTATACCTCTTATTAATCCGCTGTTTGTTCTTCTTGTTTTTGGAAAATCAAGGTCACTGAAATTGACCTACCGTTTTTCCTCATTGAGTTTGTATCTGCAGAAATCAGTTCGTAGTTTTCTTCACTCATTTTTGCTTGAGCTGAATTAATAAAGTTTGATACTTTTACTGATGTTTCGCTGTGTCTAGCCGTGTTGGTTTCGTCGAGAAACTCGGTAATTACGATAGTCTTCTTTTTCCATTTAATCTGTTCTTTAATTGACGATGGAATTGAATACTCTGATGTGGTAACGTAATTCATCATTGAGTCATCGCCACCACTTGTTGTATCCACACTACAAGCTGTGAGCATAAGAAGCGAGGCAATGGCAATAATAATCTTTGTGAGTTTATTCATAATTACCCCAATAGTTTTTCTAATTCAGATGATTCGATAAAGAATAGGTCTTTATCACCTAATGCGTTGCTTAGTAGCTGACCTAATCGAATGTCTTTGTATTCTGGTTTTGATACAAGGTCTAACAATTTGTTTAATAGTTGTACATTTTCTTCTTGACGATTGAATGATTTAACTTCGTCTTTTTTCATTTCATAGATGCAAGAAGAGCAATACGCTGTTCCATTTGCGTCAACATATTGCTTACCTTCTTGGATTGCTGTATCGCAACACTTACAGTGGAGTAGTTCTGAAGCTGTTTGAATTGTCATATTAGCGAGCCTTTCGTTTATTGATGTTTGCAATACGAGCTACGGAGTTAAATTCGTTTAAACCTGTTTCCATCATTGTGTCAATGACTTCTTGTCCGTCTGTTGGTGCGAAATCACCAAATACTTTCATACCCCAAGCTACTGCTTTTGTGATTACTTTTTTGTTGATATCGTTTTCTGATAATGGAACTACTGTTAGTTCTGGCACTGATTCGTAGACGCCTGGTAAGACATGTCCATTTTGCCAAATCCGAACGCCTTTGTCCACTTCTTTGAAGGATACGATGTCCCCTTCTTCGAAACCGTTTTCTGTTTGCTTAACAAGATAGTTTTTGTTGAATTCCATGGTTTTGTACCTTCTTTCGTCTACTTTATTCAAAAGTTAAGGGGTTTGAGGGCTTTGCCCTCCTATTGTTTTTTCATGTATATGAAAAACGAAGCCAGAAAAAACTGGCTTCTAAAGAATTAATTTTTTGCTTTGATAGAACTCAATATATTTTTCAGTCCAGTACCAATCGTTCCAAGTTTTCATGGTTTCTTCTACGTCAGATTCGAAGACTATTTTATCTGTCCAATAGCCAACTCGTCTCTTTTCTTGGTCTAACGATAACGGAATGACCGATTGTTTGATAGTTGTTTCTTCTCTGTCGAGAAACTTTAAGGTGTCATAGATTTCTTCTTGTGGGTGGTCAAAAGAATGCCTCCATCCGTTGTTCTCCGCATCTTGGAAAAATTTAGTTATGTCTTGGTATCTGACAAGATATACGCCCGATTTTAATTTTGACATTTTAGTACCTCATTAAGCTATTACAGAACTACTTTCTTGCTTTGATAGAATTCTATGTGTTTTTCTGACCGACGCCAATCGTTCCAATTTTCCATAGTTTCTTCTATTTCTGATTCTAAACATACTTTGTTTATCCAAAATCCAACTCGTCTTTTTTCTTTGTCTAATGAAAAAGGAATCGCTGATTGTTTAATGGTTTCATCTTTTCTGCCTAGAATCGTTAATAACTCATGAAAGTGTTTTTGCGGGTCGTCTAAAACATATTGCTCTAAAACATATTGCCATTCGTTTTTCTGAGCATCTTTCAAAAAGTTTTTTATGTCGTTTAATTTCACAAAATATACGCCTGATTTTAATGTTCTCATTTCTCACCTCATTGATAGTGTGCCTCGTCACGCATAGTTAGACGGGCTTTTGCTTCGATTTTGTTTCGAACGTTTTTCCAGTCATTGCCTTGGAATTCTGGTTTATCAAAGGCTTCTGCTTCAATATCGTTCCAAATTGTGTCAACAGCTTTTGCCAAATCACTAACAAAGTAGTCTGCTGTACCTGGCAGGATTTGACCTTCAGTAATCATGTTTTTAACAATTTTTGATACTCGGTTTTGGGTCAAATATTGGTTAAGCCATTGAACAGCTTTTGTGTGTGCTTTTGAATTAGTCACCAATCTTTGTGTTTCTTTGAAATCTTTGTTGACAATTTTTACACGCAAACCGTTTTGATTTGTAACAACAGCGCCTTCCATAACACCATTAAGACCGTGGATTGAGTCATTTGACTTGCTGTAGACATATTCTTCTAAGTCTTGGTAAGTGGTGAACATGTATGCTGATTCAAGCACGTTTAGTTCCATGAATTGATTGTAACCTTCTGCAATCAAGTATTTAGCTAACTCTTTTGCTTTTGATGCTCCAAGATAGGTTTGTTTCGTAATGTCATAGATGTCAAAAAGGTAATGTTTGTTGTATACATTTTCTTTATAAGGTACAATTCGGTCAGTTACCATGAATTCTCCAAATACTTGGTATTCATGCAATGGGTTTAGAAAGTTTTTTACTGCCTTGGTTAGGTTCGTCGTCACCATTTCTTTAAATGGTACAAGTTTTTGATGATGTTTCATGTCTTCTGGTAGTTGACCACTACGAGAATAGGTATTTCCAAATGTGTCAAATGAGGCGTTGAAGCCGTCAAGTTTTTCAGTAACAAACAAGACATTGCCAGCTTTTAAATCAACGCTTGTTTCTTTTCCGCGTTTTTCAAGTGCGACACGTTTGTCTGCGGCTGTTTTAATTTTTTCAAACTTCATTTTCTCACCTCTTGTGGATATTCAAGAGTGGATTGGGTTCGGGCGAAGCCCGTTTTAGCCTGACGTAGGTCAGGCGTAGAAGACTTGACGAATCTTTTGATTTGTGGTATAATAGAGTAAAGTATTAGGAAAGGTCTATGTGAGAACATGGAATATACAAAAATTAAAAAAATAACTTCACCGTGTATTTATGTCATTTTGGCCGGATTCTTCTCAATCCACGGCTTGCCATTCGGTAATTCAAAAATGTAAGCGCTTACATTATATTTCTACACAGTCTTCTAATGTTTGACAAAAACAGGTATATGTGGTATACTTATAGTGTAGATATAAAACGACAAGGACGTGGACGTTCTACTAGCCGTGATAGATAAACTTTCTGATGCTCAATTAATTAACACATTCGAAAATGACCGAGTTCAAAATGTTCGCGATGTGGTTGAAGAAAAACTCTTTTTCCTGTCTACACAAGACCATACAGAGTTTTCTGATGCTCTATCCGAGTTATCTAATAAAACTCTCTGATGAAAAAATAATATATAGAGGGAATATTATGAATGAACTATTTGGTGAACTTGACGAACAGGCACGTTTTGAAGAGTTCAAAGACCACCCGAACGAGTCTGTCCGCCGAGAGTTGGTATATACGCTCACGGATGAGAACTTGATTCACACATTTAAAGATGACTCTGATTGGAGTGTTCGTCAAGCTGTTGTGGATAAGCTATCTGACACGGATGAGTTACTTCGCATATTTAAAGATGACCCTGTTTGGAATGTTCGTCTATCCGTAGTGAGGAAGGTATATAACGAACAACATGACGAGCAAGCGATTTTTAACGCCTTTAAAGATGACGAGGATGTTTCTATTCGTTTGGCCGTATTTGATAGACTCTCAGATGAAAATTTGATTTACGCCTTTAAAGATGACCCTCATGGGGAAGTTCGTAAAGGTGTGGTGAATAAGCTATCTGATGAACAAGTTATTTTTGAAAACTTTAAAGATGACCCTGATTCTAATGTTCGACATCTGGTTGTGAAAAAACTTTGTAAACTATCTGATGAACAATTGATTTTTGAAACTTTTAAAGACGACCCTAATGCTCTTGTTCGCGCAGAAGTCGTGAACAAGTTATCTGATGAACAGTTAATATTCGAGACATTTAAAGATGATGAGAGTTATGCTGTGCGAGGAGCTGTTCTACATGCGGTATCGGATGAACAAATTAATGAACAAACCCTTTTTGATGCCTTCAAAAATGAACCGTACTGGTTAAATCGTAAACGTCTGGTCGATAAACTATCTGATGAGCGATTGCTTCAAACCTTTAAAAATGACCCTGATGAACATGTCCGTGATGCTGTAGCAGAAAAACTATCTGAGATGTCTACACAAGACTATACAGAGTTTTCGGACGCTCTAGCCGAGTTATCTAATGAGAGTTTGAATCTTCAGTAAAAACCGTAAAAAAAGAGAGAGTTAAAAACTCTCTTTTTATATTAAAATTCTGACGTCACATCGTTTATTGTGACAAAAATATCTCCATCGCCATATCTAAACCACATTTCTACAGAATCTTTTGTCTTTTTAAATGTGAAATCGTCACCTGATACTTCGGGAATTTCGTCTAAATATTCCGGCAGTTCTCGTTTGATGGCTTCAACCGCAATCATATTGACATGCGGGTATGTTTCTACAAGGTGGTTTGAAATATGGGCAAAAGCTGATTCCAAATCGTTGCTGAAATTGTAATAGGTCTTCATACCGTCAAAGGTTGTGACTAAAATTGTCAAATATTTCATATCTACCCCCTTAGTATCTTGAACTCCAAATTGCAATTGTTACACCAATAGCGAAAATGTCTAGGAATATATATAATAGGTTCATGGCAATCCCATATTCACCCCAACCCAAAATCAAGAGATACGGTAGAGCAATGATGGCAGCAGCCATAGCACAAATCATCCAAAAGCCAACAACCATTCCGACTAGGAACAATACTGGGAAAATAATTATTGAAAGGGCTCCCAATATACCAAAAAAGAAGGTACAGATTATCCAATATAGTGCTGAACCAATGATTGGAATATTCTGTAGGCTTTCTAGTGAAACTTTTGCCGAGCCTTCTGCTTTTCTGACTGAGGCGCTGGCTTTATCTTTAAATTTTTTAAACATATGTCTCCCTTACTTCATATTGTGAATCGCATCGATAATGATGATTGTCTTTTCTGGTACTTTCTTCCAAACCGTATATGGCACAAGGTCTAAAGCAGTCAAGTCGTTCTTTTCTAATTCCAGCATATTCATCAAGAGGAAATCAGAAACGGCTGTAGCATAGTCATGAATTAATTGCCATCTTTGATGTTTTAATTCGTTAATTGTGTTTTCGTCTTCTTTGTTTGTTTCCGCGTCATGAACTTCTAGGTTGATTTTGTTGTATAGTTCGTTGTTTTCTTTTATGAGTTTTGTTAGTTTTGCATACATAGGTGTTACCTCCTTAAAAGGGATTAAATACCAATCCCTAATTTATCGTCAATTAAACCTTTGACAATTTCGTAATTTTCAAAGAAATTACCGTTAACGCGAATCAATTCACCATGGAATGGATATAACAAACCTTCCAAATGTTGAGTAAATTCATCGCGGATATGTTGTTCGCTCATGGTCATATCTCGGAATCCATCATCTACATATTCTGTGTTTGGTTCAACAAGAATCACCAAATCCCATTTTTCACGAGCTACAATTGCTTGATACATATGTTCAATGGTTTCTTTTTCTTGTTCGCTTGCTGTTTCAGCACAGTAATAGTCGTAGTAGGCTTTGGTTACACTGCTGTTGGTGTCTGCAATAACAAGACCGGTATGGCTACCTTCGTCAATAATACTAGACGTCTGTGCATATTGTTCATCTAGAAGACGCATATAGTCGTGTCCACGAAGTTCTTCGTCACGAACATTATAGGTCTCTTGGTACTCACGTGCGTATTCTAGACTATAGGGTGCGTTATATACACGAGCCAAGTCTTTCACTAAAGTAGTTTTGCCACCAGATGCTGAACCTACGATGAGGACTTTCTTGGTGAAATGGCGACGGAATGGTTTTGTGATATATTTCCAGTATTGAAATGGGTTATTACGGATTTCTGTTGCAGAAATTGGAATAATTGAACGCTCTACACGAGTGACATCTACGGGTTTAGTTCTGTCTAATTCAAAATCGAAATGATTTTCCCAACGTGTTTCGAGTTCATCTTTATACTCGGGTTCACCAACATAAAAATGAACATTTCGTGGGTCGAAACCTTCAACGGTGTTTTCAATAACTAAATTACGCAGTTCAGCAATCCATGGAGTCCACCCTTCTGGATAGGCTGGCATGTTTTCTTCATTTAGTTTTACAACTTGTACTAATTCGTCGTCAAAGAATACTTCTCGAACATAACGAAAACGTCTATTAAGACCTAAACCAATTTGTTGTCCACGGTCTCGTTCTGTATTTGTACCAGATACGACTACAAGCACTGCATCATTTTCACGTTTTGCTCGTTGAATTAAATCAACATGACCAATATGCATTGGTGCAAAAGTACCAAATACAATACCTATTTTCTTACCTTTGAGTTTAAATCGTTTCATTTTAACCTCTTTCTAATATGTTCTTAACATGTTCTCGCTTATGAAAGATATTATTCTTCAATATCGAGTTGTGAAAATACTAGAATCCGTAATCGACTCTAGTCTTTCATCCATTTTTCAACTGTAATATCGTTACTATCTTGGAAATGAGACGATATTAATTTAAAGCCATTTTCGTTCAAAAACTGGTCTTTTTTGCGTTTACTGGTATAGATGTCATCGTAGACCTCAAAGTTCTTGACTTCTTTTTCTAATTCAAGTTTCTTCTTATTCTTGTTGTTATATACCACGATACCAAATGTTTGACTTAATGTTATTGACATCTTCCGCAAACAATTGAGCTTGTATTTCGGCCAAAACCTCTTCGGTTTCATAATATCTACCGTTTATACTACCAATGTATCCCGGTGTAATACTCATTTCGCTATATTTTTGATTCTTTGGTTCCCAAACGAAATGATACTTGACATTTGCTTCACCGTATCTGTTTTTAAATTGTGGGTTTTCATATGGTTTCTCTAAATCTTCCACGGTAATATTTGGCGCTAGGCCCGTTTCACGCAAGGCATTTACTAACAATTCTAATTTATCTTTTGAAAAATTAACAAATTCGATTTTTTTATGTTTCTCTGTTTTCTGCAAAATGGCAGACACTAATTGGTCATAACCTTTACGCTTGCTCAAATGATGTTGCTTCCCCATAATTTAGTCTCTTTCTTTTTTCTTTATTATACCATTTTTGTCAAAATTTGTCCATAAAACCAAGACGAGTCATGAGCTCGTCAGAAGGTCTTTAGCCTTATTGGTTAATACTTATTCCAAACAACGAGTTTAATGCTTCCATATCTGCCTTATATCGTCGTTCAATTTCTTCTTTTTTTGTTTCATACGTTGTGATGATAATTTCTCGACCTGTTGGCTCGTCGTAGTCTCCGCCATCTAATGTGAATGTGATGGAATCAATGCTGCCGTTAATGAACGAATCTTTATCGTTAAGGAAATATGAATCAGACCAAGACCATTCGTTTAACAGGTCTTCTCGATTCTCTTTTGTATCTTCGATTATCCCGGTGCTTGTGATTTCTTCACCATCAAATTTACCATAAGTGTTGATAATTTCATAATATACTTTACTCATTTTTCACCTCAATTAAAAAAGGCAGGGTGCAAACCTGCCCATACTTCTATTTAGTACCTTTCGTCCATTCAACATAGCCGTAAGCATTGTTAATGATAAAAGCTACATATAGTGCAACCATTGACCAGTTGCCCAATGTCACCCATTGATAGATACTTACGATGTTGAGGATGAACCAGAATGTCCATTGTTCACGGTAACGTGCTAGCATGATGATTTGAGCTACAATTGCTGTAACAAGCGTCAGTGCGTCAATATACGGTTGTGTACCGTTCATATTCTCAAATAAATATCCAAGAACGACAGTTCCAACGGCGATTGCACCAATACTGATACCCCAATCATAAAGTTTAAACTTACGAGTTGCTACTTGCTCAATATCTTCTTGAACGTCACCTGCGACCATATGGTTCTTCCAGGTCCAGAATCCAATGAACTGTGCGATTAAATAGAACAAACTTTCAGCCGACTCACCCCATAGTCTAAATTGGAGACCAAGGTAGACACCAACAACGGTTTGGATGAAACCAAATACGTAATTAGATAGCTTGCGTTTAGCTGCTAAGATTACACAAATTGTACCAGTCAAACCGGCGATAAAGCCTGCTGGAGAATCTGGATTCCAAATGAACGTGATTACTTGTAGGAGAATTAGAGTCCATGTATAGATGGCTTCTTTTGTTGTCCAACCAAGAAATACGTCTCGGAGAAATGCAGTGAAAATGTTGTTTGTTTTTGTAAGCATAATGCTTACCTCCCTTATTGTTTTTAATGCCGATTAAGGAACGCATTACTCCTGTTTGTTTTTTGCGTGGCGTGCAGTTAGCTCTGCTTTCGGAATGAAACCCACGGCTTTTAACGTCTGTGCTGACAAAAATGAATGGAAAATAGTTTGTTGATTACGAACTATTCTGTTGTAATATCTTTTTCAAAAGAACCGTCTCCACCATTGAATGCACCTGCGATATACATTCTTTGATAGTTTTGAGTACGTCTAAGAACTCTAGGTGTTGTGTCTGGCAAACGACGATAACCTTTTTTCGAATCGTACAGATAGAACATATCCGGTCTGAAATCGGAATTTGTAATTAGATTTAAAGCAAATGCATGTTTCGCAGTAATCACTACCATATCTTCAGGGTGTTTATTAATCCAATCTTTGACGAGAATTGTATAGTGTTTATAGAAAGACTTTTCACTCAATCCTCCCGTAGCCCCACAATACTGAAGGGCGCTATTAGGGAAGACCCGGTCTAGGAAGACTGGTTCGTCAAAATTCTCATATAGTACAACGATGCACGTTAAGTCACCGTTTGGTTTGACCCATTCTTGTCCCCAGCTGAATCGTGGAAGAGCTTTTGTGTCTAATGGTTCAATCTTTTTGTATTCTTTGTCCATACTGTCACCTTTTTTTACGTATTGTCTTAATGTTATTGACATTCAGTTAACTTTCATATGTGTGGAAAATTAATTCAAAAATAAATTGGGGTACGGGGCTTCGCCCCGTATATGCCCGACGTATGTCGGGCTATTCACATCTTAAACTCCGTATTAATTCTCACTATTTGGTATCTATTTCGGTCACCGTTGAGAAACCTTCTTCTTTCGTTGGTTTTTCCAACACTGAAAGTGCGTCGTCATAGATGTTCTCTAACATTGTGTCGTGCAATGGTACTCCATGTCGGTTTCGAGCATTTCGTTTAAAGGTTTCTAAATCAGGATGACACAGAATCACTTCAAGCTCTACGTCTGTATAGACTGCTTTAAATGCATCGATATAGTATGCCCTACGCACTGCTTTCAGCAAGGTGTGCTCAAAAACTACGGTGTCGTGTA
>ERZ650312.364-NODE-364-length-25140-cov-7.812757_pt1 | contig 25140 bp, 24 predicted proteins | sample MGYA00376248_ERZ650312 | MGnify/ENA primary metagenome ERZ650312 (study PRJEB26733, sample SAMN07839316) | wastewater metagenome | biome: urban; feature: wastewater treatment plant; material: waste water | place: USA: North Carolina | collected 2016-07-28 ... | reverse complement strand
ATACGAGATACAAGCTAGTGACTGGAGTTCAGACGTGTGCTCTTCCGATCTCGTAAAGCGGTGAGTCGAGCTTGCCGGCCATGTCGCCATAGACGTAGACAACCGGCAGCAGGTCCTTGTGGAAGATGGACTTCTCGCGCGGCAGATCGCGGATTTCGACGACCTCTGAGATCGGAACCAGTTGCCCTTCGCGCGAACGCACCTTGAGCGTGAGCAGGGCATCGAGGGAGCTCTGTTTCTCGGCCGGCAGCGTCACGCGTACCGGAATCTCGAATTTGGACTCCGTGTTATGCACCGGCGTCACGTCCGCACCGGCCAGCCCCATGCCCACGACCTCGACAATATCGCTCTGCGCCACACCGAGTAGAGCCGCCTTGCTTTGCAGCACATGGAGCACGCTCTTTCGAGCATCGGCCTCGACGGAGTCGTCGATCGCCACCAGATCGGCCGTGTTTTCAAAAACACCGCGCACCGTCTTGGCGACGGCGATCTGCCCCGGATAGTCCGGGCCGTAGACCTCGGCGACGATCGGCGACATAACCGGCGGACCGGGTGGCACTTCGACCACCTTGGCGTTGCCGCCGGCCTTGCGGCCGATCGCTTCGACCGCGTCGCGCACCGAGTTGGCGATCTCATGGCTCTTGCGCGAACGATGCTTCTTGTCGACGAGATTGACCTGCAGATCACCCGACTCGGGTGCCGCGCGCAGGTAGTACTGCCGCACGAGGCCATTGAAGTTGATCGGGCTCGCCGCACCGGCGTAGGCCTGATAGTTGATGACCTCAGGCACCTTATTGACCTCGTCGCCGATCTCGCGCAGGACGCGCGCCGTCTCTTCGAGCGGCGTACCGACCGGCATGTCGAGCACGATCTGGAACTCGCTCTTGTTGTCGAACGGCAGCATCTTCAGCACGACCAGCTTGACGCCGGCAAGCGAGATCGAGCCGACGATCAAGAGAAGCACGACAACCATCAGCGAACGGCGCGCGCTGCGCCCCTTGGATGGATCAAGGAAGGGCGTGAGCACGCGGCGGAAGACGCGATCGAGCTTGCCCTTATCCGCATTCGGCTCGTCATGGCTGGCGGACGCGTGTCCACCACCGGCGTGCGATTTCATCAGGTGCGCAGCCAGCCACGGCGTGACGACGAAGGCGATCGCCAGCGAGATGAACATGCCCATAGACGAGTTGATCGGGATCGGGCTCATGTACGGCCCCATCAGCCCGGTGACGAAGGCCATCGGCAGAAGCGCCGCGATCACCGTGAAGGTTGCCAGGATGGTCGGCCCGCCCACCTCGTCGACCGCATCGGGGATGATCTCGAGCAGGCCCTTCTCGGGGAACAAGGTCTGCCAGCGGTGAATGTTCTCGACGACGACGATCGCGTCGTCGACCAGGATGCCGATGGAGAAGATCAGCGCGAAGAGCGAAACGCGATTGAGCGTAAATCCCCACGCCCACGAGGCAAAAAGCGTCGCCGCCAGCGTCAGCGAAACCGCGACACCGACGATGAGCGCCTCGCGCTTGCCGAGCGCAAAGAAGACGAGCAGGACGACAAAGCCGGTGGCGAACGCCAGCTTGCCGATCAGCTTCTGTGCCTTGTCGGTCGCCGTCTCGCCGTAATTGCGCGTCACCGTGACCTCGACGCCTTCGGGGATCACGGTGCCCTTGAGCGATTCGACGCGGCCGATCACGCCGTTGGCCACATCCGCCGCGTTGACGCCCGGCTTTTTCGATATCTGCACGGTAACGGCCGGATAGGTGCCGTTCTTGTCGCCGAACCACACGTACTTGACCGGCTGATCCGGCCCGTCCTCGACCTCGGCCACGTCGCCCATGAACACCGGCTTGCGCTCGCCCGCGCTTCCGCGCACCGCGACGACCAGTTTTCTGACGTCGGCGGCCGATTCGATGTAAGTGCCGGTCTGCACCAGCACCTCGCGATTGGCCGACACCACGCTGCCCGACGATTGCAGGGCGTTGCTGACTTTGAGTGCGCCGGCGATATCCTGCGGCGTCACGCCAAAAGCGTTCATGCGCTCGCTGTCCATGACCACGCGGATGACGTGATCCGGACCACCGATGCTCGCCACGTCGCGCGTTCCTTTGATGCGTTTGAGCTCAACCTCGGCTGAACGGGCGACCTGCTGCAGATCGAAAGCGCTGCGCTCCGCATCGGCGGTCCAGAAAGTCAGCGCGACGATCGGCACGTCATCGATGCCCTTCGGCTTGATCACCGGCTGGCCGACGCCGAGATTCGGCGGCAACCAGTCGCTGTTCGAATGCACCGTGTCGTAGAGGCGGAGTACGGCGTCGTTGTACTTCACGCCGACATCGAACTGAACGGTAATGACGGCCATGCCGGACCGCGAAACGGAATACACGTGCTCGACGCCCGACATGCGCGACAACACCTGCTCGGCCGGGGACGCTACAAGATTCTCGACGTCCTTGGCCGAGGCACCAGGGAAGGGAACGAAGACGTTGGCCATCGTCACGTCGATCTGCGGCTCTTCCTCGCGCGGCGTGACGAGCGTAGCGAAAATCCCCATCAAAAGCGCGACGAGCGCCAACAGCGGCGTCATCTGCGACGCCTGGAACGAACGGGCAATCCGACCTGACAGACCTAGACTCATAAAGCGTGGCTCATTTTCAAATTTTGGGCACTCGGAATTCGCACCGGCACAGCGCGGAACGGTCGGACAAAGCGACACATGCTCCCTACTTCTTCTGCTCCTGGGCCTGCCGCGCCTTCAATTCGATGCTGGCGCGTACCGCGTCGAGGACGACCTGCTCGCCTTCGGCCAAGCCGGCAAGCACTTCGATGTCGCCGCCCACGCGTTCGCCAAGACGCAAATGACGCAGCACGAGCGCGCCCGATTCCGTCTTCACATACACGGCAGCCACTTCGCCGCGCCGAACGATCGCCGTCGACGGCACTGTCATTCGCACCACCTGTCCGAGCACGAAATGCACGCGCGCAAACATGCCGGGAACGATGCCGGCCAGGTCGTCAGGCAGCCCGACGCGAACCTGCGACACGTGCGTCGCCGCGTCGGCCGTCGGCAAGAGCGTTACGAACTTCGAATCCGCCCAGTGCCCGACCTCCGGAAACTCGATCCGCGCCTGCTTGACGTTTCTGATCTGCGGCAACTGGTATTGCGGAATACTGGCGGTCACACGCAGGCCGCTCGGGTCGTAGATCGTCAGCAACGGCCGCCCTGGAGCTGCGGTTTCGCCTTGCTCAATCAGCCGTTGAGCGACCAACCCGGAGATCGGCGCTGTTACCGTGGCGTGCCCGACACCCACACTCGCCTGCCCGCGCGCAGCTTGCGCCGCCTCGAAATCGGCCTTGGCCTTGTCGAGCGCAGCGGCACTGATGAACTTCTGCTGATGCAGATTCTTCAGCCGGTCATAGTTAGCCTTGGCGTTGACGTACTGCGCGGTTGCCCCTGCGGCCATTTCACTGGCTTCGCGTGCATCGATGCGCAGCAGGAGGTCGCCTTTGCGAACAGGCTGACCGACATCCACCTGCATGTCGATCACCCGACCGGAGACCTGCGAGGTCAAGGTCGTCTGCGTCATGGCCTCGACGGTGGCCTCAAACGGCAAGGTCAGATCAACCGGATGCCGCTTTGCGACCATCGTGGACAGATCGTCGGCCCATGCAATACCGCCCGAAACCAGTGCGGTGAGCAGAACCAGATGAAATCGTAGTGAGCGCTGAGTAGTGGTCTTCATGTTTATTAGCATATTCTAATACAACAACAAATACAAGCACAGGCACTGCATGACCCGTATTCAGCATAGCGGCAAAGTTCGGAAAGTCCATCCACAGGGATTCCTGATGCATAGACGAGCCCACCCGCACCGAGTGCGCAAAACACCCCTGAAATGCAAGAACGGCAAAGCCTCCGTTGCGGAAGCTTTGCCGTCGTTTTCTGCCTCAGCGGGCAAACGTCAAGACGTTCGCCCCGGCTGACCGACTCAAATACCGATCATGCGTACTCTTGCCAATTGATGTTGCGCATGTCGCCATGACGCAGGAACTGACGATGCATCGCGAAGCCCATCGACAACGACATCGGCTCGTGGCTGCCCGGCCCGACCAGCTTGAGGTAGTCTCGCAGTTGCTCGCGATAGTCCGGGTGCGCGCACTTCTCGATGATCAGCGCTGCACGCTCGTGCGGATCCTTGCCGCGCAGGTCGGCAACACCCTGTTCGGTAACGACGATGTTCACCGAGTGCTCGCTGTGGTCCATATGCGAAGCGACCGGAACGATGGCCGAAATCATGCCGTTCTTGGCCGTCGACGGGCACGAGAAGATCGACAGGTAGGCATTGCGGGTGAAGTCGCCCGAACCGCCGATCCCGTTCATCATCGTCTTGCCCATGACGTGCGTCGAGTTGACGTTGCCGCCAAGGTCAAACTCGATCGCGGTGTTCATCGAGATGATGCCGAGACGACGAACGATTTCCGGATGATTCGAGATTTCCTGCGGACGCAGCATGATGCGCTTCTTGTAGTAATCGATGTCGCCAGTCACCTTCGCCATCGCTTCCGGGCTCAAGGTCAGTGCGCAGGTCGATGCGAAGGTGCAGCGGCCGTTCTCAAGCAGCGGGACAACGGAGTCCTGCAGCACTTCGGTGTACATCTCGAAGGCCGGGATCTCGTCGCTCTTGCCGAGCGCGGCGAGAACGGCATTGGCGATGTTGCCAACGCCCGATTGCAGCGGCAGGAAGGACTTCGGAATGCGGCCCGCACGCATTTCGCCGACGAGGAAGTCGGCAACGTTCTGACCGATCTGATCGGTAACCGGCGTACCTTCGTCAAAGCCCGCGCTTTCATCCGCGAGGTTCGTGTAGACCACGCCGACAATCTTCTTCGGGTCGACGACGCAGATGGGCGAACCGATACGGTCCGAGGCGCTGAAAATCGGAATTTCGTTGCGGGTCGGCGGATCCTGCGGTTCGAAGATGTCGTGCATGCCGAGCAGCGAGGTCGGATGCTTGGCGTTCAGTTCGATGATGATCTTGTCGGCCAGGCGCATGTAGGTATTCGACGCACCGACGGAGGTGGAAAGAACCACACCGCCGCCCGCCGTCAGGTCGCAGGCTTCGACAACCGCCCAGTTGATCTTGCCGAGATAACCGTAACGAGCCACCTGCGGCACAGTCGACAAGTGTTGGTCGAAAAAGCGCACGGCGCCAGAGTTGATCTGCTTGCGCAGGGTGGCGTTGCCTTGATACGGCGTACGGAAGCTGATCGCCTCCGCCTCGGCCAGTGCTCCATCCAGCGACTTGCCCGTCGAAGCGCCGGTCAGAACGCCAACCTTGAACGGACGTCCCGCTGAATGCTCGCGCCGCGCCTTCTGCGCGAGGGCAAATGGTACCGCCTTGGCAGCACCCGCGGCCGTAAAGCCGCTGAAACCGATATTGTGGCCGTTCTGGATGAGTTCCGCCGCTTCTTCAGCGGTGAGAATCGGGAAAGGTAAGGACATGACGAAAAGGACTCCTCAAAAGATAAAGCCACGCGACGAACGCGGCAGCAATGAATAACCGTTGAAACCGCGTCGAAGTTGTTCCGCCATGCAAACCAGGAAAGATCAGCCAGGACCATCAGAAACAAGCCCGGCCAGCACAAAGAAATACAGGAATAGCGGAAGAAATTACGTTACCAGCGCAGCCATCAACCACCGAATAACAGGTGCGCGGATTATAGCCCCAGCCCAACAGCCGAGCAAACGAGAGAACCGCCACCAACATGCCAAACGCATCGTCAGACACGGCGCGTCGCACTGGCTAAAAATTGAGGAGATAGGATCTTCGAACGGCTTACTCAGGTGCTTTCGAGTCAATGAAGAGCGTGATCGGTCCGTCATTTGTCAGGCTCACCCGCATGTCAGCCCCGAAGACCCCGGTTTCAACCTTGATGCCGAGGTCCATTTCGAGCTGGCGAACAAATCGTTCAAACAGCGGTTGAGAGACATCCCCGCGCGCGGCACGGCTCCAGGACGGCCGATTTCCCTTCTTGATCGACGCAAAAAGGGTGAACTGGCTGACCGCCAGCACTTGCCCGCCAACCTCACTGACGTTGCGATTCATCACGCCTGCCGCATCCGGAAAGATGCGCAACTTGCTCAACTTGGCCGAGAGCCAATTGACGTCGACTTCGCTATCCGTTTCCTCAACGCCGACAAAAAGCAGCAGTCCATGGTCAATCACCCCGACCGTATCCTCTCCAACCACGACACTCGCCGAGGCGACACGTTGCGCGACGACCCTCACCTACCCTCCCGCTGAGCAAACATACAACTGCACACCGGGCAGATCGCGGAACTGCTGCAGCATGGCGTCGCGCCCATGAACAACATTGAAGACCCCGGGAGGAAAACCGCAGCGCGCGGTCAACTCGGCCAGCGCCACCAGAGCCGACGGTGCGGAAGGATCGGTTCTCAGTACGATCGCGGCGCCTGCTGCCAGAATCGGCGCAGCCAGACGCAGCGGCTCGAGCATTGCCATCCCCGCGCCGACCGCAATCGCGACAATTGCCACGCCATCGTCCAGCCGGGCCTGTCCAATCTCGCGCAGGAGCGCCAGTGTCACCTCCACCTCAGTGCGGGATTCAGCAGGTGACCGCCCCGTCTCCTCGGAGATCAGGCGGCAAAAGTGCTCGGCGTAGCGCTCCACCTCGACAGCAAGCAGCAAACACAGCGCGCGACGATCGGCTTCGGGCTGCGCCCGCCATTCAGCGCTCGCTTTCCGCGCCGACTCGAGCGCCTTGTCTGCAACATCGGCCGCACAGAGGGGCGTGCGGCGAAGCACGCGATCATGCACAGAGTCGCGAACATCGCAAAACTCGGGCGCCATTGTGAGATAGGCATGGCCGTCAATCCAGAGCGGAACGGCCGGTGGATCATTCGATTCAATCAACATAGGTTTCCTGCAGGCATTCTTTACACGTCTTTGCCCCCGCCCGGACGTGCGACTTATCACATTGCGGATTGCTAGCGCTCATGATGGTAAGATGGCGCAGTTCAAGATCCGACCGAACGACTGCGGCAACGATACCATTCCGCCGCTCGAAAAAACAAAAGATCTATCGGGAAAACCACTGTGGAACAACATGAAGCGAAGGGGTCGATTCAGGTCATCGAGAGAATGATGTCACTTCTCGATGCGCTGGCTGAGAGCCAGGAACCGGCAACGCTCAAGATGCTGTCGCAGGCCACCGGCTTGCATCCCTCGACAGCGCACCGAATTCTCGCAGTCATGACGCATGCACGGCTGGTATCCCGCCAGGAGGCCAGCACTTACGCACTGGGAATCCGGCTGCTCGAACTCGGCAACCTGGTCAAGGCACGCATCAATCTGCGTGAGATTGCCCTCCCGTTCATGCAGAGGCTTCATGAAACCATCGGAGAAGCCATCAATCTCGGCGTACGTGACGAAGATGACATCATCTACATCGAACGCACTTCCGGCGGCCGTTCGCTGGTACGCGTCGTCTATCTGGTTGGCGGGCGGGCGCCGTTGCACCTGACCTCCCTCGGCAAACTGTTCCTTGCCGCAGACACGTCGGAAAACGTCCGCGCCTACGCCAAACGCACCGGCTTGCCGGGAAAGACACCGCACTCGCTGACTGACCTCTCCGCATTGGAAAAGGAACTCGACAAGATCCGTCGACACGACGTCGCCTACGATAACGAGGAGGCCGAACTCGGCCTGCGTTGCGTGGCCTCGCCGGTTCGCAACGACGAAGGAGTGATCGTCGCCGGACTCTCGCTTTCAGCGCCGGTCGACAGGCATCACCCCGAGTGGGTCGAACAGATCAAGAAAACTGCCGAGGAGATATCGCGCGCACTCGGTTTCAACCCGGCCCGAACGCGGTTTTGACTGCGCGCGCTGGCGCTGGATGTCTCGGATCAACCCGGGCCGCGCTCGCCCGACGTGCTTGCAGCCGCGTGAATCGCATCTTTTCTTGAAGCGTGGGTACTCTCCATCCAGCGCTTGATCCGGTTTGCATCACCAACGCGCGTCAGCTTGCCGGCAGAGTCAAGAAGGACGATGACCACAGGCTTGTCAGCCACCCTTGCCTGCATCACCAGGCACTTCCCAGCCTCACTGATATAACCCGTCTTGGAAAGACCGACGTCCCACGCCGCGCTCCGCACAAGCGGGTTTGTATTGCGATAAGCCATTTCACGCGCACCGACATCGACCGTCGCTTCAGCTGTCGTCGAAAACTCGCGGATCAACGGATACTTGTACGCAGCGGCAACCATCTTGGCCAGATCGTTGGCCGTTGAGACATTGTTGCTCGTCAAACCGGTCGGATCCTCAAAGTGCGTATCCCGCATACCCAGCGCCTGCGCCTTGATGTTCATCGCCGCCAGAAACGCCGGCATCCCACCCGGATAATGGCGGGCAAGCGCATTCGCCGCCCGATTCTCCGACGACATCAGCGCCAGGAGCAACGCCGATTCGCGCGAGAGCACTGAACCAACGTGCAAGCGCGAGCGACTCCCGCGCAAGTAGTCGACATCTTCCTCGGTAATCCGCACCGGCTCCTGCAAGGCAGGGGAGCCATCCAGCACGACCATCGCCGTCATCAACTTGGTAATCGACGCAATCGGCACGACCTGGCTGGAATTCTTCTGGAACAACGCCTCGCCACCGAACTGATCAACAACCAAGGCGGACCCGGATTGAACAGCGAGCACGCCCGTTGCCCCGCCCCCCCCCGATGCGGCAAGATTCTTGCGCCGGACCTTGCTTTTCACCGCCTCCTTGGCAAGCACCTGCTTCTTCGTGGTCTTTCCCTTGGTCGCCATGCTCGCAACGGGTTTTGCCTTGCTTTTTTGCGTGACACGTTTTTCAGCAGCCTGTACGTCTGCCGCGTGAGGAAGAGCAATCCCCAGCGCCACGAAGACGGTCAACAAAAAAACCCGCAAGCCGATACTCATCTACGCCTCCCAGCGAATTGCTTCTTTCAAGCCGCGATTTTACCCAAGTCCGGCAAACACGGCGCAAAACTTAATGAAAATATGAGCATAAGGACGTAATCATCGAAAGCACATCAGATCGCCCCCACCAAAGCAAGCGTATTCACAACGCCCCAAATTAGCATTCGCCAGACCATGGTCATCACGGCAGACGAGGAGCACATCAACGCGCCGGAACTCGCCCATTTGCCGCGTTAGCTATGATAGAATTTTCGCGTTTTGTGCTTACCGTCACAATCGTTGTGCGCGACGATAACGCCCTGATTTCTACATGAGCTTGACTGCCCAAACCGATTCGCAGCCGATGTCCGTTTCGTCTGGAAACACGCCAAACCCGGCGCCCCAGACGACCTGCCCGCTTTCTTCCGTGGTCAAGACCACGGCCCCGTGTTTCCCAACTGTCAATTGAAAGAGTGTAACGCTATGAGTCAAACCGTATCGATTAACGCCCCTGACTACGTCAAGCATGAAGGCTTGAAGAAATGGGTTGCCGAAGTTGCAGCTCTGGTCACGCCGGATCGCGTTGTGTGGGCGGATGGTTCTCAGGAAGAGTACGACCGCCTGTGCCAAGAGTTGGTCGACGCCGGCACGTTCATCAAGCTGAAAAAGCGCAAGAATTCCTTCCTTGCCTTCTCCGACCCGTCCGACGTCGCACGCGTCGAAGATCGCACCTACATCTGCTCCGAAAAGAAGGAAGATGCCGGCCCGACGAACAACTGGGAAGACCCGGCCAAGATGCGTGAAACCCTCGGCGGCCTGTTCAAGGGCTGCATGAAGGGCCGCACGATGTACGTCATCCCGTTCTCGATGGGTCCGATCGGCTCCCCGATCGCCCAGATCGGTATCGAAATCACCGACAGCGCCTACGTCGTCGTCAACATGCGCATCATGACCCGCATGGGCAAGGATGTCTTCCCGGTGCTCGGCACCGATGGCGAGTACGTCCAGTGCGTGCACTCGATCGGCGCACCGAAAGAGCCGGGCACCAAGGATCCGAAGTGGCCGTGCAACCCGACCACCAAGTACATCGTGCACTACCCGGAAACCCGTGAAATCTGGTCGTACGGTTCAGGCTACGGCGGCAACGCGCTGCTTGGCAAGAAGTGCCTGGCCCTGCGTATCGCTTCGAACATGGCGCGTGACGGCGGCTGGCTCGCCGAACACATGCTCATCCTCGGCGTCGAATCGCCCGCAGGTGAGAAGCACTACGTCGCAGCCGCCTTCCCGTCGGCCTGCGGCAAGACCAACTTCGCCATGCTCGTTCCGCCGGCCGGCCTGAAGGGCTGGAAGATCACCTGTATCGGTGACGACATCGCCTGGATCAAGCCGCGCAAGGACAAGGACGGCGTAACCCGTCTGTACGCGATCAATCCGGAAGCCGGTTTCTTCGGCGTCGCCCCGGGCACGAACGACCAGACCAACTACAACGCGATGGCCTCGCTGGCCGAAAACACCATCTTCACCAACGTCGCGCTGACCGACGACGGCGATGTGTGGTGGGAAGGCATGGGCCCGGCTCCTGCTCACGCGATCGACTGGCAAGGTAACGACTGGACGCCGGAAATCGCCAAGGAAAAGGGCACCAAGGCAGCGCACCCGAACTCCCGCTTCACGGCACCGGCCTACCAGTGCCCGTGCATCGACAAGGATTGGTCGAACGCTGACGGCGTGCCGATCTCTGCCTTCCTGTTCGGTGGCCGCCGCGCTTCGACCGTGCCGCTGGTCTGCCAGACGGCCGACTGGGAACACGGTGTTTACACCGCCGCAACCCTTGGTTCGGAAACGACCGCTGCCGCCTTCGGCGCGCAAGGCGTCGTCCGCCGCGACCCGTTCGCCATGCTGCCGTTCTGCGGCTACAACATGGCCGACTACTACAACCACTGGCTGAAGATGGGCGCCGTTGCCGACAAGCAAGTGCCGATCTTCATGGTCAACTGGTTCCGCACCAACGAGCAAGGCAAGTTTGCATGGCCTGGCTTTGGTGACAACGCGCGCGTCCTCAAGTGGATCATCGAGCGTTGCGAAGCCAAGGTTGGCGGTCAGGAAACGGTCCTCGGTACGATCCCGAACTACGAGGACATCGACTGGACCGGCGCCAGCTTCTCGAAGGAAGAGTTCGCCAACGTCACCAGCCTCGACAAGGCTGCCTGGCTGTCCGAACTCGAAGGCGTCAAGGAGTGGTTCGGCAAGATGGGCGACAAGCTGCCCGCCAAGCTGGCTGAGATCCGCGACGACTACGAGGCCAAGTTCAAGGCCTAAGCGACGTCAGGTATCATGCAAGGCCGCCTTCGGGCGGCCTTTTTCGTCTACCGGCCGGTAGCCCAACTCTCGAATCGAATCATGCCCACCTTTCCCGCCAGCCGACTTGCTCACATCGCCCCGTTTCACGTCATGGAACTGCTCGCCCGCGCCAAGACCCTTGAGGCCGCCGGACGAGACATCATCCATATGGAGATTGGCGAGCCCGATTTCCCGACGCCAGCCCCCATTTTGGAAGCCGCACAGGCAAGCATTGCGGCGGGGCGGATGTTCTACACCCCCGCGCTTGGACTGCCTGAATTGAGACAGGCGATCGCCGATTTCTACCGGCAGCGCTATAACGTAGCCGTCCCCGCGTCACGCATCGTCGTAACCGCCGGCGCCTCCGGCGCACTCCTTCTGGCCATGGCCTGCCTCTGCCAGCCGGGCAGTGAGTGGTTGCTGACCGACCCTGGCTATCCCTGCAACAGCAATTTCGTACGCAGCTTCGACGGGGTGCCTGTGTGCATTCCGGTGAGCGCCGAGAACAACTATCAGCCGAACTTGGCCGAGGTACAACACTACTGGACCGAGCAGACGGCCGGCGCGCTGTTCGCCTCTCCGGCCAACCCGACCGGGACGCTGCTGGACGAGCCGACGCTCGAATCGATCGCCAAGTTTGTCAGGCAACGCCAAGGAGCGCTGATCGTCGACGAGATCTACCATGGGCTGACCTACGAACGCGACGCATCGACCGCGCTCAAGTTAGGCGACGACATCTTCGTCGTTCAGAGCTTCTCGAAGTACTTCAACATGACCGGCTGGCGCCTCGGCTGGCTCGTCGTTCCCGATCGTTTTGCGCGTGAAATCGAGAAGCTGGCGCAGAACCTCTTCATTGCCCCGCCAACACCGGCTCAATACGGCGCACTGGCCGCATTCAAGCCCGAGACGATCGCCATTCTTGAAGCACGACGCTCAGAATTCCGCGCCCGCCGCGACTATCTCGCGCCCGCGCTAGAGAAACTGGGCTTTCGCCTGACCGCAAAACCGGAAGGGGCGTTCTACATCTATGCCGACTGCAGCGCGCTGACCAACGACAGCGAGGCCTTTGCCCGCGACCTGCTCGAAAAAGCCGGCGTAGCGATGACGCCGGGACTCGACTTCGGCGCCGCAGCACCCAAATCACATCTGCGCATCGCCTACACGACGAGCATCGAACGACTGGAGGAAGCCGTCAGCCGAATCCAACGGTATCTCGGCGGCTAGCTAGCGCGGAAAGGAGCACGCATCAACGGTTTTCACCGCGCCCGCCCTCGCCGCGGCGCGGATACTCCAGTCGGTTCCAATCAAAGCACGGCCCCGGGTCGGTCTTGCGCATTGGCGCAATATCGCTGTGGCCAACAACTGCAGCAATGGGGTAGCACCGCTTGAGTTCGCCAACGAGTTCAAGGAGACGCTGGTACTGGGCCTCCTCGAACGGGAGTTCGTCGCATCCTTCCAGTTCGATACCGATCGAATAGTCATTGCAGCGTTCGCGTCCGTCCCACATCGATACGCCGGCGTGCCAGGCGCGTTTTGCACAGGAGACGAACTGGAGCAACTCGCCATCGCGTCGGATCAGGAAATGCGCCGAAACCTTCATCCCGGCAATTTCAGCAAAGTACGGATGCGCGTCCGGATTCAGCGTGTTGGAGAAGAAGTGCTCGATGTCGTTGCTGCCGAACTTTGACGGCGGCAGGCTGATCGCGTGAATGACGATCAGCGAAACATCCGCGTCGTCGGGCCGATCGTCAAAGTTCGGCGAGGCGCAACGGCGAGCAGCGCGCAACCATCCGCCATCGACTCCTGCGGTGCCCATCAGGACTCCTCGATCCCCAGCCGCTCGATGCGATAGCGCAAGGAGCGGAACGTCACGCCGAGCAGGCGTGCCGCGGCGGTGCGGTTGAATCCGGTTTTCGCCAAGGCATCCAGGATGAGCTGCTTTTCCACCCGGTTGATATGATCATCAAGCGTCTCACCAGCCACCGCGCCGCCTTCCTCGACAGGTGCTGAGGGAACGGCAAGTTGCAGATCTTCAAGCTCGATTCGGTCGTCGACGCACAAGGCGGTCGCTCGCTCGAGGATGTTCTCAAGTTCGCGCACGTTGCCTGGATACGGGTAACGGCGAAGCGCACTCATCGCATCATTACTCAACTGAGGCGGTCGCGCGCCGCAAATGCGCATTAGCGACGCTTCGACGAGCAGAGGAATATCTTCCTGCCGCTCGCGCAAAGCCGGCATCTTCAGCTCGATCACATTCAGGCGGTAATAGAGATCCTGGCGGAAGCTGCCGGTATCGACACAATCCTTGAGCTTGCGATGCGTCGCCGAGACGATGCGCACGTCGACCGGCTCTTCCGTTGCACTCCCGACCTTGCGCACTTTTTTCTCCTGAATTGCGCGCAGCAGCTTCACCTGCATGTGCAAGGGCAAGTCGGCAACCTCGTCGAGAAACAGCGTACCGCCGTTGGCAACCTGAAAGAAACCGTCGCGATCGCTATCCGCGCCGGTAAACGCGCCCTTGCGATAGCCGAAGAACTCGCTCTCCATGAGATTCTCGGGAATTGCGCCGCAGTTCACCGGGACGAACGGGGCGCTGGCACGAGCGCTCTGCGCGTGGATGAGGCGTGCCGCCAGTTCCTTGCCGCTCCCGGATTCACCCGAGATGTAAACCGGTGCCTGGCTACGCGCGAGCTTACCGATCATTTCGCGGACGGCTGCAATTGCCGTCGATTCGCCGGTCAGCTGCCCCGCAACGCCTACTGCGGCGGGCACGCCGGCCTCGTCTGCAGCGCCGCGCGGAAGATTCAACGCCGACTTGATCAGCGTTCGCAGCTGATCGAGCGCCACCGGCTTCGCCAGGTAATCGAAGGCTCCCGCCTTCAATGCGGCAACCGCATTATCCGCACTGCCAAACGCGGTGATGACCGCCACCGGCGTTTGCCCGTATTGCGCGCCGATCAACCTGACGATTTCGAGCCCCTCGCCATCAGGAAGCCGCATGTCGGTCAAACACAGGCTGTACTCCTCACGGGCAAGGTAGGCCTTGGCCTCCGCAACCGTACCCGCACAATCGGCGGCGATCCCCATGCGCGCCAAGGTCAGATCGAGCAGCTCGCGAATATCGGCCTCGTCGTCAACCACCAGCACCCGGGCCTTGTCGCCCCGCCCACGGCGATCCATCTTGCTTATTGACACTCGTCGAATCTCCCCGAAATGCAAAAGTCGGCACCGGCTTCACTGTCCTTCAACTCGAGCTGCGCCGCGTTTGCCTCACACAGCTCGCGTGCGATGTAGAGCCCGAGCCCGGTCCCCCGACTGTGTGTCGTGAAGAACGGCTCGAAGATGTGGTCGCGCGTAGCCTCATCGACGCCCGGCCCGTCGTCGACCACGTGCAAGTCGACGCCGCCAGCCTGCTCGCTATCACTCACCATCAAACGCACACTGCCGGACGACTTCCTTGAATGGCGCAAGGCGTTGCCGAGAAGATTGCCGAGCACCTGATAGAAGTGCGCGCGATCGAAACAGATCTTCGCCTCACCTGTAATTTCGAGGCAGACGACGTCGGTGGCGATCCGTTCCTTCGCCGTGTATTCGTCGACCAGGGAACGCAGCGTCTGGCCCAAGTCGATCCGTTCGCGATGCGCGCGATCCCGGCGCCCAAGCTCTAGCACATCGCTGACAATGCGTTCAACACGATTTGTATTGTCGAGCACGATACGCAGCAAGCGATCGGTCGTCTGGTCATGATTCTCTTCGCGCAACAACTCGCCCGCGTGATTGATCGCCGACAGCGGGTTCCTGATCTCATGCGCGATGCTCGCGGTAAGGCGGCCCAGGGCGGCAAGTTTCAATTGCCGCGCCTGCTCCTGCAATCGCCCCGTATCCTCAAGGAAGACGAGCACATCGCGTTCGGAGCTGTCGGTGGAAACAAATCGCGCACGCAGTTGCATGCCGCTGGCAGGGGCACGTACCAGCACCGGCTCGCTGCTCGGCCGCTCGCACCACACCCGGAAACTGCGCGCCAACTCGGTCGAGTAGTTGGTCAAACTGCGTTTTGCCGGATCGCTCAATCCCAAGAGGCGCGCCGCACGCGGGTTGTTCTGGCGCACCATTCCATCGCGATTGATGACCAGAACGCCGTCCTGCATCTGCTCGATGATGCGCTGGCTGACCAGCGTCTGGTTGCGAAGGTCTATCCCACGCTTGCGCGCCAACTCCTCATTGGCGATGACACGTCGTGCGACGAGGCGCGCAGAAATGGCGATGCCGAAAAAGCCCGCACAAAACAGGCCGGCCTGGAAGAAGTCGGCTGTCTCAAAGTCGGTTGCGATCGCCCGGTACGCCTGCTCGAAGAGCACGGCGAGGGTCGCCGTCGCGGCGTAGAAGAGGACCAGCCGCCCCTGCCCGACCAGCCCTGAACCGGCCAGGGAAACCAGCAAGAGGACGCCCATGCCACTGCGCACGCCGCCACCAAAATGCATGAGCAGCGTGAGGACCGCGATATCCATCAGCACGTGCACGTTCAACTGAAGATTGAAACGGCGACGATAGACGTTTACACCAACCAGGGAAACCAGCGTCGCGACCAGATACAGGCTGGTAACTGGCAGATGGTGCGAGCCGCGCTCGGGGGCAATCAGTGAAAAGGACGACGGATGGATGAGCGACGAGACGAACAGCAGAACGGCGATGCAGACGCGATAGCCGTTGAAATAGCGAAGCGACTTCCAGTGAGAATCAGCGACCAGATCTGCGCTGGCGACGGATTCGCTCACCATGGAAGGCTAGTCATCCGTCGGCGCTGCCGCGCGCCGGTGTTCCGGAGAACAATAGTAGCGTCCGTCGACCTGGAGACTCTCGCTGACCGGCTGGTTTACGCCGCAATACGCACAAGTCACCATGGTTTCGGGCTCGCGCACGGCCCGCCGCTCGCGCTGCAGGGAACGCGCCGCCGCCATCCGGCGCAACAGCCACCAAAAGACACCGAACAGAACGAAAACGATCAGAATTCTCATGAAATCGAGGCCGTGCGAAAGATCGCAAAGAGCATAACAGAAACGTGATCGGCGATAGATCGGCTACTGGCCGGCGAGCTGCCCTAACGAAGCCGGCCGCTGCGTAAACGCTAGTCGGCGCCGACGCGGTAATCAGCCGACCGGGCATGCGCCGGCAAACCCTCGCCCCTGGCCAGCGTTGATGCGATACGCCCGAGCGTCTTCGCTGCCGCCGGCGAAATGCGGATCAAGCTGCTGCGCTTCTGGAAATCGTACACGCCCAGCGGCGATGAGAAGCGCGCGCTGCCGGAGGTCGGCAGGACGTGGTTCGGCCCGGCGCAATAGTCGCCGAGCGACTCGGAGGTGTTGGGGCCGATGAAGATGGCACCGGCGTGCTGGATCTTCGCCACCCACGCGTCGGCGTCGGCGAGCGAGAGTTCGAGATGCTCCGGTGCGATGCGGTTGGCGATGGCGCAGGCTTCGTCGAGATCGCGCACCTCGATGAGGGCGCCGCGGTTCTCCAGCGACGCGCGAATCACTTCCCGGCGCGGCATGGTCGGCAACAGCTTATCAATTGAGGCAACGACCCGGTCGATGTAGCCAGCATCCGGGCACAAGAGAATGGCCTGCGCCAGTTCGTCGTGCTCGGCCTGCGAGAAGAGGTCCATCGCCACCCAGTCGGGATCGGTCTTGCCGTCGCAGATGACGAGAATTTCCGATGGCCCCGCGACCATGTCGATACCGACGACGCCGAAGACGCGCCGCTTGGCAGCCGCCACAAAAGCGTTGCCCGGACCGACGATCTTGTCGACCTGAGGAATGGTCTGCGTGCCGTAGGCCAGCGCGCCCACGGCCTGCGCACCGCCGATGCAAAAAACGCGATCAACGCCGGCCAGCGCGGCTGCGGCCAGCACCAGCGGGTTGCGTTCGCCGCCCGGTGTCGGCACAACCATGATCAGTTCCCGTACGCCAGCGACTTTGGCCGGAATCGCATTCATCAGCACCGACGACGGGTACGAGGCCTTGCCGCCGGGAACATATAGTCCGACACGATCGAGCGGCGTCACCTTCTGGCCGAGCAGCGAACCGTCAGCGTCTTCGTACTGCCAGCTCTGCAAGGGTTGATGCTCGTGATAGCTGCGCACACGGCTCGCAGCCGTCTCCAGCGCAGCACGCTGCTCGGCTGGCAAACTGTCGAGCGCCTGCTGCAATTCTTGGTGCGATAGTTCCAGGTCGCTGAGCGAGTTCACGCTGAGACGGTCAAAGCGGTTGGTGTATTCGACGACCGCCGCATCGCCACGCTGCTTGACGTCGGCAAGGATGGCAGCGACGGCGCGATCGACCGACTCGTCCTGCGCGGCCTCGAACGCCAGGAGCGCGTCGAGGCGCGCCTGGAAATCCGCGTCGCTGCTGGAGAAACGCTTGATCGAAATCATTCGCCCACCACGCTGGCGAAGGCTTCGAGAATCGGGACGATGATTTCCCGTTTGAGTTTGAGCGCGGCCTGATTGACGATGAGGCGCGAGGAGATGTCGATGATGTGTTCGACGGCGACCAGATTGTTGGCCTTCAGCGTGCTGCCGGTCGATACGAGGTCGACGATGGCGTCAGCCAGACCGGCGAGGGGCGCGAGTTCCATCGAACCGTAAAGCTTGATCAAATCGACGTGCACGCCCTTGGCCGCGAAGTGCTCGCGCGCGATGTTGACGTATTTGGAAGCGACCTTGAGACGGGCGCCTTGACGCACGGCGTTCTCGTAATCGAAGCCGGCGGGGATGGCGACCATCATCTTGCACTTGGCGATCTTCAGGTCGAGCGGCTGGTAGAGGCCTTCGCCGCCGTGCTCGAGCAGCACGTCCTTGCCGGCAACGCCGATGTCGGCCGCACCGTACTGGACGTAGGTCGGCGCATCGGTCGCGCGGACGATGACCACCCGTACGTCATCGCGATTGGTCGGAATGATCAGCTTGCGCGAGGTTTCCGGATTCTCGAGCGGCTCGATCCCTGCTGCAGCCAGCAATGGCAAGGTCTCTTCAAAAATGCGGCCCTTCGACAGGGCAATCGTAATTCCGTCCACGGCACTCATCCTCGTAATGTTCTGGCGCTTCTTTTCGCTTCGTTCTGTCTGCTGTTGGAAGCCGGCAATTTTACCGCACGGCTCGCTTGCCGATCCGGCGCCGCTCAACGCACCCGGCGGACGCTCGCACCAAGCCGCGTCAGCTTCTCCTCGATGCGTTCGTAACCGCGATCGAGGTGATAGATGCGCTCAATCAGCGTCTCTCCCTGCGCGACCAGGCCGGCGATGACCAGGCTGGCCGACGCACGCAGATCGGTGGCCATGACCGTCGCGCCATCAAGGCGCGGCACACCGGTGACCAACGCGGTATTGCCGTCGATCTTGATATCGGCACCAAGGCGGATCAATTCGACGGCATGCATGAAGCGATTCTCGAAGATCGTTTCACGAATCACCGCCGCGCCCTCGGCCACGCAATTGATCGCCATGAACTGCGCCTGCATGTCGGTCGGAAAGGCCGGATAGGGTTCGGTGCGGATGCTCACTGCCTTGAGGCGCTGCGGCGCCTTGAGCCGGATGGCGTTGGCTTCGGCGCTGATTTCGCAACCGGCTTCGCCGAGTTTCTGAATGACCGAGTCAAGGTAACCAGCCGATGTGTTGGTCAGCCGCACATCGCCGCCGGTCGCCGCCGCCGCGCACAGGTAGGTTCCCGTCTCGATGCGGTCGGGCATGATCGAGTGCGAGGCGCCGTGCAGGCGTTCAACGCCGACGATCCGGATGCTGTCGGTTCCAGCGCCGGTGATCTGTGCGCCCATCGCGATCAGGAGATTGGCGAGATCGACAACTTCCGGCTCGCGCGCGGCGTTTTCGATAATCGTTTCACCGTCGGCCAGCACCGCCGCCATCATCAGGTTTTCGGTACCGGTCACGGTGACCATGTCGGTGACGATGCGCGCACCCTTGAGACGCGACGCCTTGGCATGGACGTAACCCTGCTCGACGTGAATCTCGGCGCCCATCGCCTGCAGGCCCTTGATGTGCTGGTCGACCGGCCGTGCGCCGATGGCGCAGCCGCCGGGCAGCGAAACCCTGGCTTCGCCAAAGCGCGCGACAAGCGGCCCGAGCACGAGGATCGACGCGCGCATGGTCTTGACCATGTCGTACGGTGCGGTTGGATTGTTCAGCCCGCGGCTATCGAGAATCAGCCCATCGTTGCCGTCCATGGTCACTTCGACGCCCATCTGCCCGATCAGGCGCAGCATCGTCGAAATATCGTTGAGATGCGGCACGTTCGAAAAACGTACCGGCTCAGCCGACAGCAGCGCAGCGCACAAGATCGGCAGCGCAGCGTTCTTGGCACCGGAGATCGACACTTCGCCAGAAAGCGGCCGGCCGCCCTGGATCAACAGCTTATCCACGTGCTGCGCTCCATTCGTCCGGCGTCATCGTCTGCATCTGCAGGGAGTGCAATTCACCGCTGTCGAAGTACGGCTTGAGCAGGGCATTCACCATCTGCTGGCGCTGGACACGGCTCTTGCCGACGAACTGCGAGCTGACGATCAGCGCCTTCGGGTAGTTGTCGTCGCCCTGGACGCTCAGGCCTTCGCACGGGATTCCGTCGGCGATGATCTTCTGGACTTGTTCAGGTTTCATCTGGGTCAGTACCTCAATTTGTAACCGCTGCGCAGCAAGGCCAGCGTCGCCAGCGCGACGGCGATGAAGCTTACTGCGACGACGGTCAGGCTGATCACGGGCGAGATGTCGGACGCACCGAAGAAGCCGTAGCGGAAACCGTCGATCATGTAGAAAACGGGGTTGAAATGCGAAACGTGCTGCCAGAATCCCGGCAGCGAATGAATCGAATAGAACACGCCGGAGAGCATGGTCAAAGGCATGATCAGGAAGTTCTGGAAACCGGCCAACTGATCGAACTTGTCCGCCCAGATGCCGGCGATCATGCCGAGTGACCCCATGAGACCGCCGCCGAGAACGGCAAAAGCCACAATCCAGCCCGGTGCCACGAAGTTGAGCGGTGCCAGCCAGGCCGTCACGACCAGCACGCCGAGGCCGACCATCAGACCGCGCAAGATCGCGGCGGTCGTGTAGGCGAGAAAAAACTCGACGTACGAAATCGGTGGCAGAAGCACGAAAACCACACTCCCGGTCACCTTGGACTGGATCAGGCTGGACGAACTGTTGGCAAAGGCATTCTGCAACACGGACATCATGACCAGACCGGGAATCAGGAAGGCCGTGTAGCGGATGCCGTTCACTTGGACATGCGCATCGAGCACATGGGAAAAGATCAGCAAATAGAGCAATGACGTCAACACAGGCGCCGCTACCGTCTGGAAACTCACCTTCCAGAACCGCAGCACTTCCTTGTACAGCAGCGTGCGAAAGCCGATCATCGCGAAGCCCCTCGGCCGTCCTGGTCGCCGCGCCCCTGCATCACGCTGACGAAGACGTCCTCAAGATCGGTCTGCGCCAGATGCAGGTCTTCGATCGTGCAACCGGCCTGGCGAATCCCGGCAAGTAGCGGTTCGATCTCGTCGAATCCATTGAGGCGAAAAACCCAGTCCTGCCCGTGATTGATTGCCACAGCGCGCAAGCGTTCAGGCAGACGCTCGCTATCGGCAAGGCGCAGTGTCAGTTCATGCCCCGACAGACGGGCGAGCAGATTGCGCGTCGTATCCAGCGCAACGACGCGCCCTTGCTTGAGCATCGCGATGCGGCCGCACAAGGCTTCCGCCTCCTCGAGATAGTGCGTGGTCAGAATCACCGTGTGCCCCTCGCGATTCAGTCGCTGCACGAACTGCCACAAGCCCTGGCGCAGTTCTACATCGACGCCGGCCGTCGGCTCGTCGAGCACGATCACCGGCGGCTTGTGCACCAGCGCCTGCGCCACCAACACCCGGCGCTTCATCCCGCCCGACAGCCGACGCATATTCACGTCGGCCTTGTTCGTCAGGTCCAGGTTTTCCAGGATCTCGTCGATCCAGTCGTCGTTGTTGCGCAGTCCGAAGTAGCCCGACTGAATGCGCAAAGTTTCGCGCACCGAGAAGAACGGGTCGAAAACGAGTTCCTGCGGCACCACACCGAGCCGACGCCTCGCTTCACGGTAGTCCGAGCGAACGTCCCGCCCCATCACGGTGAGTCGCCCAGCGTCGGGACGAACCAGTCCGGCCAGACAGGAAATCAGCGTCGTTTTGCCCGCACCGTTGGGCCCGAGCAGGCCGAAGAACTCCCCTTCGGCAATCTGCAGCGAGACGCCATCCAGCGCACGCAGGCTGCCAAAGTTCTTTACGACGTTATCAATGGAAACGGCGACGCCCATGGCATCAATACTCGACAACAAAGACGCGCCCGCCGGTCAGGCGAGCGGCAGGGAATCGGAAACGCCGTAAAGCGCCGCCTGACTGATCATGCTCGCCGGCGGGTTGGCAATGCGCATGCCAACGCCAAGCGCCTGCGCCGTGCGCAACCAGCCGAAGATCACGCTCAGGGCGGAGGAATCGGTTTCTTCAACTGCGGAAAGATCAAACACGACGCCGTCGGCACGGCTTGCCGACGACAGAAAACCACGACCGGACGCGAGCAGGCCCGTGGCACCGGCGATCAGCATCGGACCGGAAACACGCAGTGCACTGCCACTCTTCTCGATCATTTCTTGCCGGCTTCGAGTTGCTTGTTCTTGTTGACCAGCATCTGGAGCAAACCATCAACGCCGTTCGCCCGCACTTCCTGGTTGAACGTCTCGCGATAGTTGGTCACCAGGCTGACGCCGGCCACCACCACGTCGTAAACCTTCCAGCCTTCGTTCTGTTTTTCAACCGAGTAGTCCAACTGGATCGGTCGGCCGCCGGGCTGAACGACTTCGGTCTTGACCACGACCTCGGTATCGCCGCTCTGCATCTTCGTCGGCTTGTAGCGGATCGTCTGATCCTTGTAGCCGGTCAGCGCGTTCGAATAGGTGCGTACAAGCAAAGTCTTGAACTCTTGCGACAACTTTTCCTGCTGCTCGCCGGTCGCCTTTTTCCAGTCCCGCCCCATGGCCAGCGCGGTCATGCGCTGGAAATTGAAGTGGGGCAGCACCTTGACCTCGACCAGTTCAATCGCCTTCTTGGTATTGCCGTTCTGGATGTCCTTGTCCTGACGTACGATCGTCAGAACCTCGTCCGTGACTTTCTGGATGAGCGCATCGGGCGACTCTTGGGCAAATGCGGAAGTGCACCAAACAAACGCGCCGAGAAACAGAGAAAACAACGATTTCATTGGGCAACCTTCAAGCGACCGGATCAACAACAAGCACTATGCGAGCGTCAGAGAATTTTCATTACTCGCCCATGGCTTCCTTGGGCGCATTTCCATCGTGAATCTCGCTGCGACGATGCTGAAGATAGGCATCGCGAATATAGACGTACTTGTCGAACGCAGCCTCTTCGACAACCTTGTCAGACGGCAGCAAACTCGCACGGACATCAACGAAACGTACTCCGACCAGGGTATTGCGTGTCGGAACATGATCCACTGTCCAGACCGGATCGGCGTAGCTATCCACGGCAAAACCGACGGTGTCACGCGTTGTACGCGGGCCGATCAACGGCCAGTAAAGGTATGGGCCATCCGCGACCCCCCATTTACCAAGGGTCTGTCCGAAATCCTCGGAGTGCTTTTCAAGGCCCATTTCGCTGGCAACATCAAACACCCCGCCGATACCCAGCGTTGTGTTGACAAGTACTCGGCCGACGTCTGAAAGCCCGGCCCCACCCTTGCCTTGGAGGAAGTTGTTGAAAGCCGTCCAAATATCGGCCAAGTTTCCAAAGAAGTTTCCGATCCCTGTTTTCACCGGTGCGGGCGCCACGGTGTCGTAACCCTTGGCGACAGGCTTGATCACTACATCGAGTCCTTCGTTCACCGCGAACATCGCTCGATTGAAGCCCTCGTAAGGATCCTTGGGATTGTTCGCGGTCGTCGCGCACCCGCCAAGCGCCAAGATGGCAATTGCAGCCACGACTACACGTTTTGCGATTTTATTTTTCACGGACAAACCTTCCTGTTATTGCTCGCCTGTACCTTCAGACGCCTTGTTGAACATGAACTGACCAATTAGTTTCTCAAGCACAACCGCAGACTGCGTCTTGGCAAACGTATCCCCCGCCTTCAGCATCTTTTCGTCGCCGCCGGCATCGAGCCCGACGTACTGCTCACCGAGCAGGCCGGCGGTCAGAATCGAGGCAAAGGTGTCTTTCGGAAACTGGTAACGACTGTCGATCGTCATGGTGACCTGCGCTTCGTAGGATTCAGGATCGAAACGGATCTCCGCGACCCGACCGACGACCACCCCCGCGCTTTTCACCGGCCCGCGCACTTTCAGGCCACCGATGTTATCAAACCTCGCCGTCAACTGGTACGTCTCGGCGAAATTGGCAGAAGAAAGGTTCCCGACCCGTAGCGCCAGAAACAGCAGCGCGGCAAAGCCGATGACGACAAAGAAACCAACCCAGATATCAAGCAACTTGCGACTCATCAAATCCCCCGGAACATGAAGGAGGTCAGAACAAAATCCAGCGCCAGAATGGCCAGCGCCGAATACACCACGGTCCTTTTGATCGAACTCGAAACCCCTTCAGCGGTCGGGACCGCATCGTAGCCTTCAAATACGGCGATCAACGAAACAGCGACCCCGAAGACAAAGCTCTTGATGACACCGTTCCACACATCGAAACGGAAATCGACCGATCCTTGCATCTGGGACCAGAATGCGCCCTCATCAACGCCAATGAAGACCACGCCGATCAGGTAGCCGCCAAAGACACCGATCGCCGAGAACAAGGCAGCGAGCAAGGGCATCGAAATGACGCCGCCCCAGAAGCGCGGCGCGACAACACGGGCGATCGGGTTGACCGCCATCATGTCCATCGCCGTCAATTGCTCGGTCGCCTTCATCAGGCCGATTTCTGCCGTGATTGACGAACCGGCACGCGAGGCGAACAGCAGCGCGGCAACGACCGGACCGAGTTCGCGCGTTAGCGAAAGCGCGACGAGAACGCCGAGCGCCTCCGAAGAACCGTATCGCTGCAGCGTTTCGTAACCCTGCATGCCGAGAACCATACCAATAAAAAGACCCGAAACCAGAATGATCAGCAGCGACTGGAAGCCGGAGAAGTAGATCTCGCGAATCGTCAGATGAAAACGTCGAAACGACTGTCCCGAATACACCAGAACCATGACAAAAAAACGCGCCGCGAAGCCCAGACGTTGCACGGCGTTATTGATGCGATGCCCGACCTTCTCGAAAAATCGAAGCGCGGCGCCCATGCTTTTCTCAACCATGCGCATCCCTCCTCATCAAGTCTTCCTCGAAGGGCGGCGCCGGGTAATGGAAATGAACCGGCCCGTCGGCCTCGCCAAACACGAACTGGTGCACGAAAGGATCGGCCGAGGCGCGGATCTCGTCCGGCGTGCCTTGCGCGACGATCTGCCCGTCCGAGACGAAGTAGACATAGTCGACGATCTGCAAGGCCTCCTGGACGTCGTGCGTCACCAGCAGCGTCGTCGCACCGAGCGCGTCGTTCAGGCGCCGGATCAACTGGCCAATGACGCCCATGGAAATGGGGTCGAGCCCGGCGAAGGGTTCGTCGTACATGATCAACATCGGATCCAGCGCGATCGCTCGCGCCAGCGCAACGCGACGTGCCATGCCACCCGAGAGTTCCGACGGCATCAGGTGATGCGCCCCGCGCAAACCGACGGCGTTGAGCTTCATCATGACCATGTCGCGGATGAGCTCTTCTGGCAGATTGGTGTGCTCGTGCATCAGATAGGCTACGTTGTCGTAGACC
>ERZ650312.361-NODE-361-length-25232-cov-5.751321_pt1 | contig 25232 bp, 22 predicted proteins | sample MGYA00376248_ERZ650312 | MGnify/ENA primary metagenome ERZ650312 (study PRJEB26733, sample SAMN07839316) | wastewater metagenome | biome: urban; feature: wastewater treatment plant; material: waste water | place: USA: North Carolina | collected 2016-07-28 ... | reverse complement strand
AGACGTGTGCTCTTCCGATCTAATAGTCAAATCCGAACGTGTGCGCCAAAATATTTTTAGCAACCCTTCTATCCAAATCTTTTAGTTTTTGGGTACAAAGAGCCCTTATCGAGTGTTTTGCCCTCGATGTTTTGACGTTATCTATCCATGTGCATCTAGCTTGCGGCTTTTCGCCGACCACAATGGAACATATATCTCCGCTGTTAAGCGTATGAATGAGCGGAACCTTGACATTATTGACATACGCCTCTTTCGCTTTGTGTCCGACTTCCGTATGGACGGCATAGGCAAAATCCAGCGGCGTAGCTCCTACCGGAAGACTAAAAAGAGCCCCTTTTGGGGAGTAGACCAGTATATCATCACTGATTAGATCGTTTTTTGCAAATTCGTAAAACTCTACCGCACTATCACCTTGAAAATCTAGTTCTTTTATCCATTTCGTGCCGGAATGTGCCGCAACGCCGGACTTGTAGTTTGCATGAGCCGCAATCCCAAACTCTGCAATATCGTCCATCTCGTATGTTCTAATTTGTGCTTCAAAAATCGTATTATTAAAAAATAGTGTTGTATGGATTGTCTGATAACCGTTCTCTTTTGGGATTGCAACATAGTCTTTAAACCGCCCGACGAGGGGTTTAAAATTTCTATGCAAAATCCCCAGAACGCTATAGCACTCTAAAGGCTCTTTTATAAGTATCCTGATTGCGAGCAAGTCCAAAACCTCATCTAGGCTAACACCTTTTCTCTGAGTTTTTTGGTAAATAGAAAAATAGTGTTTAATCCTCGATTTGATCTCAAAATTTTTCTCTTCAAGACCGTTAGAGATCATCAGATATTTTACTTTTGCGGCGATCTGTGATAGTTTTTCTTCGATGGTCTCTTCGTTATGCTTTATGTACTCGTCGATTTTTTGATAGTCTTCCGGAAATAAAACTTTAAAAGAGAGATCTTCAATGTAGTTTTTGAGTTTACTTATACCGAGTTTATAGGCAATCGGCGCATACACGACGAGGCTCTCTTCGGCTATCCGCTTTTGCTTTCTGACCTCTAAAGCCGATAAAGTGAGAAGGTTGTGGAGTCTATCGGAGAGCTTTATAACAAGAACTCTAGGGTCGGATATTGCACTTGATAGCATTTTTCTAAAAGACAACGCCGCTTTTAACAGTTTTTCGTCGGTAAACGACGGAGGAAGCTCATGCCCTCTGATCTCATCTATTTTTGTCAAACCGTCAACTAGTAGCGCCACGTCTTCGCCGAATCTGGCGGCTATCTCCGATTTCTCGACACCGGTATCCTCTACAACATCATGCAAAAGCGCCGCTTTTATCATCGGTTCAGAGCCGCCGAAGTGCGATACGATTGCGGCTACGAGTATCGGATGTACCGCATAATCGTCTCCGCTTTTACGTTTTTGTCCTTTGTGGGACTCCACGCAACAATTTAGAGCATCTTCAACCGATGGGTAAAGTGCGTTAAGTTTTTGCTTTAAAAATACAACGGCAGCATCAATGCTATTGATGCCTACAACCTCGTCAATAAGCCCCTGCAAACAAAATTATCTTTATTTATACTTTTTTGATTTTAATAAGACCTTCGCTGATCTCCATAATGGCAATATCAACAGGTTTTACTTTTTTTACGTCTACGTCAATTAAAGGCTTAGCCCCCTTAAAAAGCTCTTCAACTCTTTTGCCGGTAGCAACCGAGAGAAGGTATCTATCCCCTCCCGCATACTCAAGGGCTTTCGCATTCATCTCTTCCATTCTCATATCAAATCCTTTTTACTATTGAACATTCCTCGGTATTACCGTTAATAACCCTAAGGAGAACATTTTCACTAAACATATCACATATAACTATCGGTAGATTATTATCTTTTGCCAAAGCTATAGATGTATCGTCCATAACTTTTATATTATCCTGCAACGCCTCTTCGTAGCTAAGCTCGTACAATTTTTTTGCATCTGGATATTTCTTCGGATCCTTATCGTAAACGCCGTCAACTTTTGTCGCTTTTATAATCATATCAGCGCCTATCTCCACCGCCCTTAGCGTAGCCGCCGTATCGGTCGTAAAGAAAGGATTTCCGGTTCCGGCGGAGAAAATAACCACCCTCCCCTTTTCAAGGTGTCTAGTCGCACGTCTCACAATAAAAGGCTCACAAATCTGCTCCATTTTTATCGCACTCTGTAGCCTTACTCTAACACCAAGACTCTCCAATGCCCCTTGAATCGCTATACCGTTAATTACCGTAGCTAGCATCCCCATGTGATCTGCGGCGTTTCTTTTAATTAATCCGTCTTTACTAGCCGTAACACCCCTTACGATGTTACCTCCTCCAACAACGATACCCACTTCGATATCGCTCTCCACAAGCTTTTTGATCTCTCCGGCAACGTATTTCAAAACCTCGCTGTCTATCCCGTAACCGACAGAACTCGCAAGCGCCTCACCGGAAAATTTTACAAGTACCCTCTTTCTATTTTTGCCTTCTCGTGTACCGTCTTGCAAAAAAACTCCTACTTTTTTGTTCCGATTATACACAAAAAGGGCTTACTTGGCTTTTAATAGGGTATTTTGTAGCCGTCCTCCAAGACTTCCGCCGAACCAAGCAGAGGTATGGCGCTCAACTCAGATCTGATTTCTGCTTCATAAAACGGTTTTAGATGGTTTATGAATATTTTAAGATCGGTTCTACCTATTTTTTTTAGCTCCTCTTCCAAAAGGAGCGGAGTCAGGTGCATGCTGTCGTGAGCCAGCTTTTTAAATCTTGACGGAAATGCACACTCTATTACTAGGTTTTTTAGGTTTTTTGTCTCTTTTACGACTCTTACAACCTCATCGCAAGGACCGGTATCGGAAGTTATGATAGTTGCGCGACCGTCTTTTGTGATCTTATAGCCGCAACTTGCTATCGTGTGGCAAGTTTTGATAGGCTCAATCGTAAGTCCGCTAATCTCAAATACATCTCCAAAGTCTATCTCGGTAAATATGATAGATTTCCCGCTTTTGTTAATAAGATCAAGCTCTGAAAAATCAGGCCAAACTTTCCAGTTTAGGATATTTTCTTTTAGGCTCTCCAACGTCTCCGCCAACCCATATATAATGAGCGGCTTCGTTTTAATGGCATAAAATGTGTCGATCAAAAACGGGATATCAACTACATGGTCAAGATGGGAATGTGTCAAAAACACATACTCCACACTCTCGGCCTCCTCTTTTAGCGGGGCAATTATATTTCCGGCATCTATAACGATGTTCGGAGCCAACCTAAAGCAAGTCGTATTCTTGCCGGCTCCTCTGCCGCCGTATGCACCTAAAACCTCTATACAATCCATCTTTTTCGCCTACTTAGTAGTAAATGTAAAGACACCGTCAAAATCGGTAGGTGGGTTTTGTATAAAGTGCTCACACCTTTCGATATACACCTGATACAAAAACGTACCGCTCTTTTCAAACAATACCCTAAACTCTGTTAAAGCTTCTCCGAAACGACTGCCCCGATAGAGCGACAAAGCGTTTGTGTAGCTATCCAACTCTTTTTTTTGCTCTTCATCCGGCACCCCAAAATCCAAAACCTCAAATATGGCAACTGGCTCATGCTTCCCTTTTACCCTTACAAGGTCTAATTCTCTAATAATGTAGTCGTTTTTTAATCCAGACTTTGTAAATTCGCTAATAATAATATGCGAATGATACGGCTTGTTTAGCCCCTCTAGTCTCGACGCAAGGTTAACGGGGTCGCCGATAATAGTATAGTCGGCTCTACCGTAAGAACCCATCTCGCCAACCGTTACGTCTCCCGTATTAATACCGATACCGATATCTATGGTCGGCTTTTTCTCTTCAATTAGCCGTTTATTTAGCTCTTGCAACGCTTTTATTTGTGTTACAGCTGAGCTAACAGCTGCATCTTGGTGATTTGCCACCTCATTCGGCGCATTCCAATACGCCATAATGGCATCGCCTATAAACTTATCTACTGTCCCTTTGCTTTTTACGATAATATCAACCATAGGTGTCATATATTCGTTCAAAAGCCCAATCAAAGCCTTTGGACTCCCCATCGCTTCGGAAAGTGTAGTAAACCCCCTAATGTCGCTAAAAAATATCGTTACAAACTTCTCTTTAATCTCAAAACTATTCATATCCGAGTGCTTTAAGAGATCCTCGACAACTGCCGGAGAGACTTTTTTGGCAAATTTTGCCTTGATAAAATCTTTTTGTCTACTCTCTAAAAAATAGTTCATAAGGGTCAGAGAGACAAATGTTAAAGACATAGCCATAAGAGGAAATAAGACGTTTAGTACGATCCCGTCGTTAAACAGCATAAAATATTCAAAATAGAGCAACGATCCGGCAAGCAAAACAAATAGCACCGACGAAATACCCGCCGAAGCAAAAGAGACAACGGCTACGGTGGCAGCTACGGTAGCAAAAATCAAAGCGACATTCGCCCCCTCGGCCCATGAAGGACGATACATAAAATCGCCTTTTAGCATATTATCTATAGCGTTGGCATGAGCCTCAACCCCCGGATAAACAGAGTCAAACGGAGTTGCCCTAAGGTCTAGTAGCCCTGCCGCCGATGTACCTATTAGTACAAACTTCCCCTCAATCTCTTTCTTGTCTATTTTGCCGCTATAGATATCTGCTGCGGATATATATTTGAATGTTTTTGCGGGACCCCTATAGTTTACAAGGAGCCTACCGAATCTATCGGTTGGAATTTCTATCTTACCTATAGCAACCCCCCTAACGCCTATCTCGTCATAAAAAACCTCTATTTTTTTAACGCCTGCCGCCGCCCGCACCATCTCCAAAGACAAGGCCGGATAAACTACCCCGTCATAACGCATCAAAAGCGGCACGGAGCGAACTATACCGTCGGAGTCCGGAACAGTATTAAAAAAACCGCTCGAATATGCAGCATTTTGAATCTGAGGAATATTGAGCGTTGCCCTATATGGATTGATTAAAAAATCAACCTCTCCCCTCCCTTTTTCAACAACTATAGACGAAACAGCAGGAGAACCGGAAGGTTTTATCCCGTCGTTTTCGAGGGCGAAAATATACCCCAAAATAGTCGGGGAGTTACCTATGGAGTCGGCTGCTATCTTGTCGTAATCGGGCAGCCCTTTTAACTCAAGACCGGCCTCCCTCATAACCTTTACCGGAGAGGAGTTGTCCCTCTCGGCAAAAACAATATCCAGACCGATCACGCCGGCGCCCATAGAGGTCAGGTTGTCTATAACTTTTGCAAACTTATTTCTACTCCAAGGCCACTGACCTAGTTCTTTTAGGCTTTTTTCGTCTATATCGACGATTACTACGTCTTTGGCGCTACTATCCCCGCCTTTTGCCATAAACATCAAATCTCTAATTTTGTCGTCAAAAACCTGAATTGTTTTCGGAAGGTAAAAATACCCAAGAGTTGACAAAATCGATACCAACAGGCCGATCAACAGATAGTTTTTTAGGTTTTTAAGCACAATTTTCCCTGTCTCTAATTAGTTCTGCCGGCTTTAAATACGCCGACACCTTTTGTACTACCCCCATTGAAAGTGCCAGCCCAATTTCCGCCCATACTGTTTGCCTCTGGGCCAAAAAACTTGCCGAAATACTGAAAATTACTTGCACCCCAAGAGGCGGTTCCTTGAAAATTATTCAACGGAATAGTGGCCGAAGAAGGATCCACTCCTCCTATTTTGCTACTACTTGTAGTAATGCCGCTACCACTAATAGTTGTACCGCCTACCGTTGTAAACCCTATTCCTGTCAGCTGCACTGGATTTGACCCGCCAAAATTGACGTTAAAATTTATAAAGTTACCACCGTCTAGCCTGATAGTATCCTTAATACCGCCTGAATCAAGATTTCCCAGTACGTGGCCTGCATAGTTCGCAACAGTAGCTCCAGTTCTGTAAGAATTTAGCACCCCGACAGCCGTATCAATACCTGCAACCCAGAAACCTACGGCAACATTTGACGTTGAGGCGGTAGCCTCTCTGGCTAGCCAATACCCCCAACTACTTGCATCATCCACATATTCAAGAGTTGAGCCGCTTACTTTGTCCGGTAAAGATGCGAAAGCCATATCATAAAACGGCGCTGCCGCACTATTGATAGAAATACCCTTACTAGATGCGCTATCGCCTTTAATAATCAATGTTTGAATATCTTCTGATACAAAGCTGCCTGACATAGCCGGAGAACCTATTATCGCCATCCCCGGAGCCCTATCGGAGTCCAAAACCCCGCTAATCCCGTCATTTGCGGCAAGTAAGTTGTTTGTCGCAAAAGCCAAATCCGAAACCTTTAGCGTTAACTCTTTTAGTATATATTTACCGCTGATAGTCTCGTATCCGCTCATAAAACCGTTTATTGTATCGGCTTGCATAATAGTAGTTCCGGTTCCGGCAAAACCCCAACCGTATGTTGGTTTTTTAACCAATGAAAGATCTGATGCGACTTTTTTGTATACATCCGTAGTACTATCCGAATTTTTGTGTATTAGATATGCCAAAAGATCCGATGTATAGTCCGGCCCACCCATACCACTCCAAAGATATTGGTCGTTTCCATGTGCCAAAACCACATCGGTTAGATATTGAGCCCCTGTTTGCATATCAAAATGAAGGCCGCCTATCGCATTTGTATTGTCTATTTTTCCCGCAATAACACTACCGCCTTGAACCAAAGAGCCGCCCTGATTTGAAAACATACCGTTCGAAGCGGCAAACGTCAACGAGTCTGTTCCAGTTTTTACAAAAATATTATTGCCTAGTTTGGTAGCATCGCTAACACCGTTTGAGCCATATTGGGTATATATAAATACCTGATTTTGCAACGGCGCATTTGCCGATAGCGCCTGAGGAACAAGCGTTTCAAAAACAACTATCTCCCCGTATGGTGTATGCGTTGACGGGATAAGTCCTTTTAGGTTTGCGGTATACAGATTCGGATTTGAAGCTAACGGCCTAATAGCATCAAAAGTCGTTAGATACGACAGCCTACTGGCATCGGTATTCTCCATAGTCCATCTGTTTCTAACCGGATCAAAAGCCGTAGCAGAGTATGTATATCCGTCAGCAAACGGAAATCTGATAATAAATGAGTTTACAAGCGTAGAAGCATCTACAGCCGAGATAGTTTTTCCAATTTTGGAGAGTTCAAGTGGAACATCAATATAGTCATGCACAAATCCAATGCCGTTAAAGCTTGCATAGAAAGGATATGTCTCGCTAAATGACGGGAGATATATCATTACGTCAGCATAACTTTGCGAGCTAATCGATATATGATTTTTTAAGGCATTTACCATATCGAGAGAGGTGATATACTGATATTTTGTAATCGGATTATTGAGCTCATCCACCATATTTACCTGCCTACTCCACGCATAGGCCTCACCGTCGTCATTATAATAACTCATGGTAAACGTCTCGGTAGTTCCGGCATGCGTAATTGTTCTTGTCTGCCCCACTCCAACAGGGCTCATGCTGTCTATATCTTTAGCAAGAGCCATATATGGACTCACATAGTCAGCAACAGCAGAGGCAGTTTCCTGAGAAATTACAGTGCTTGGACTTGAAGATATAATCTCATTAACTATTTTTCTCTCTTCTGCCGTCAAACTATTCAGGATATCTTCAAGTTTTTTGGTGCCAACTTCTGCTATAGCGCTACTTTTCAAGTCATTAACATTGGCAAGAATATTACCTATCAACCCCTCAACAACACTACCCTGCAAGACAACTACCGGAGTTTTAGGTTCTTCTTGCATAACCGCAGTTTGTGTGCCGGTTGTGGTTGTCTGTGTTTGCGAATTCGCAGGTTGCCCAGATGCAGAGGTTTTTGTTCCGGTCTCGGTAGATTTTTCAAGTTGTTTTAGCTCTGTCGGACTATACATTCTAGGAGGTTCTATTTGACCCCCTTTGGATGTTGTCATTTGTCCGGATTTGATTATTATGATTACAGGCTCTTGCTGCTGTTGTTGTTGCGCAGGGGCTACGGGTGCTCCAGACACCGGTGGTGCCATAGGGGCAGTTTTTGGGATAGCCGTTATAGTCCCTTTTGTGCAGGCATATGTCTCTACTCCTGCCGCAGAGATAATAATGAGTCTTGTCCCCCTAATCCCTATCGTAGCAGTCTTAGTCTCTACTTTGAATTTATCGGGAGCAAGTTTTCCTATCTTTCCGGTTATTGCCTTAAAAGCTCCGTCTCCGGCTTTAAATTTAGCGCTTGGATTTTTATCGTCGTTTATATACTCGTCTATACCAAAAGAGGAGTTAGGGCCGACCGTTATAACGGTCTGGTCGGCAAAGACAAGCTGTGCATTCGAGGATGCTTTTGATTTAATAGTATCTTTTTGGTTTAGCTCTACTCCGGCTTTTGCCTCTATAGATTTGCCGCCTCTCTCTATACTTACCTGACCGTTAACGGCAGTAATCTTGCCTATGGAGGCAAACAGGGAGAGGGAGGTTAGGAGCAAAAGTGCTATTAGTTTGTTTAAAAAGCCTAGATTGTAACTCTTCATTGTTTGGCTCCTTTATGGTTACTGTTTTTTAAGCCTAAAGACACCGAATGCCTTGTCCGGATTGGAATTTTGAAGACCAAATGAACCTCCCACGCCTACACAGTTGACACCGTAACATTGCCCTTTTATAAAACCGTTAGACAGAGAAGATGGGCCTGCCGTACCGCTAAATGCCGGCGTGCCGGCCGTTATGACTCCACTACTCATAGTGTAACCTGAATAGCTCACATTCCAACTGTTGCCGGTTGCCGCACTCGTTTGAAACTGGATATTTCCGGCTATCGCATTGCTAGCACCAAAATCAACACTCATGGTCATAATATTTGAACCGTTTTGGAGGATATCTTGAACCTGATTACTACTTGTAATGACTGAGCCTAGTACGGATCCCTGATAGTTTGCCGGAGAGGCTGGTAGCCCACTAAGTGCCTGACCGACAACCCAGTATCCAAAGCCGGAATATCCCGTTCCTGAGGCATAATTTGTATCAGCCTTCCAATATCCCCAGGCCATCGCATCATCGTCCGTGTATACGAGGCTACCGCCTCTCATGACCGGCAAAGAGGCCATCCAAGACATATAATATAATGCTGGAGAGCCTGCAAATGTACTACTTAACGTACCGCCCATAATTGAATTATTAATATAAACACTCTCTGCCGTATTCACGGTCATAGCAGCATTTAAATCCGTATCGGTCACTGAACCGGAAAGTAACCCCGTAGGCGATGTATTGATCTGAGCTACGGCGGTAGCCGCTCCTGAGCCTGTTATGACAGGAAATACTCCGGAAGCCTTATCAAATTTTGCACCGACAGAAAATCCAGACATTGTATACGACCCAAAACCAGAAGAGCTCATACCTGCTCTTCCGGAATATTCAGTTCTAACTTGCAGCGGAGTCGTCATAGAAGCATCATTGGCCGCAAATTCAGACATGCCATGCTTTAAAAACTCACCGCTGGCACCGGCAAAATCAAGTGTTCCGCTAGATTTATAGCTACTACCTTGTCTTTGGACAAAGCTCTGTGTGGAGCCGACAGCATATCTGGTAACATTATTTTCACTTACCGATCCAAATCCAAATGAATAATCATATCCACCTCCGGCAGGGTTAAAAATTCTGTTAATATGGGCAACTCTTCCAGTTGCGAAATTGCCGTAAGATTGCGCCCCCAAAGCAATACCTTCAACCGATGGACCACCTATGTTGGCGTAGTTGACATCGATATATCTATATACCCCAGATGGCGGTAGCGCCAAAAACGGTGTCGGCTGAGGAGTAGTCGACAAGGCTGCGGTCACGGTTGTTGGAAGACTACTTATTATGGCCTGAACAACTTTTTTCTCTTCTTCCGTTAATTTCCCGTACAAGTCCTGAAGCTTGTTAACGTTTACATCTACCACTGCATCGTTTTTAACATCTGCCACATTCGACAATATAGTATTGAGCACTTTTTCGGCACCAACGCTGTCCAAAACAACCACCGGAGTCTTCCCACCATCTTCATTACCAAGACTTTGAAGAACCGTTTTTAGGTTAGCTTCCGTAGATTTTTCAAGTTGTTTTAGCTCTGTCGGACTATACATTCTAGGAGGCTCTATTTGACCCCCTTTGGATGTTGTCATTTGTCCGGATTTGATTATTATGATTACAGGCTCTTGCTGCTGTTGTTGTTGCGCAGGGGCTACGGGTGCTCCAGACACCGGTGGTGCCATAGGGGCAGTTTTTGGGATAGCCGTTATAGTCCCTTTTGTGCAGGCATATGTCTCTACTCCTGCCGCAGAGATAATAATGAGTCTTGTCCCCCTAATCCCTATCGTAGCAGTCTTAGTCTCTACTTTGAATTTATCGGGAGCAAGTTTTCCTATCTTTCCGGTTATTGCCTTAAAAGCTCCGTCTCCGGCTTTAAATTTAGCGCTTGGATTTTTATCGTCGTTTATATACTCGTCTATACCAAAAGAGGAGTTAGGGCCGACCGTTATAACGGTCTGGTCGGCAAAGACAAGCTGTGCATTCGAGGATGCTTTTGATTTAATAGTATCTTTTTGGTTTAGCTCTACTCCGGCTTTTGCCTCTATAGATTTGCCGCCTCTCTCTATACTTACCTGACCGTTAACGGCAGTAATCTTGCCTATGGAGGCAAACAGGGAGAGGGAGGTTAGGAGCAAAAGTGCTATTAGTTTGTTTAAAAAGCCTAGATTGTAACTCTTCATTGCTGGCTCCTTTTTTGAAATAGATTAGAAATTATAAATATAACTTACTCCAAGCGTATGCTTGTTGTAATTTAAGTTGTCAAAATTAGACTCATTTTGACTATAGCCGTATGATGCGCCTACGATTGAGTTTTTGTACCATGTTTTATAAATCGCCGCATTAAAAGATTTATTGAGTTCTTTTTTCGGCGAATCAAACATTACATCTGTTTCCGGATATGATGTCTGTCTTATTGAGGCAGAGAATGTAGCATCCAATCCCGCCGCTATAGGTCTATAGTAGTCTACCTTTAAAGTTTTAGAAGTATTTGTAATATCGGTTCTGCCTTCGGCCCCAACGCCGATAGAGTTTTCATTGTAAGTCTCAAACTCTTTTGAGAGGGTAATCCCTATAGAGGCTATCGCCCCTGTTGCGGCATACCCTTTTTTTAGTGACAACGAAGCATCTTCGTACAGTGACGCCCTATTCCACCTATCATACGGATAGTATTTCTTTTTAAGATTGACCCCTCCGTCGATTGCATAGTTGTTCGGCAAACGATAAGTTGCTTTAGGGGCAACTCCAAGACTTGACATGTATTGATTTTGGGCATAATTTAACGTATCATATGTGGCATATATCGCAAAATCTGTTTTTTCACCCCTGTATGCAGGGCCTGCATTCAACGCCAAATACCTAACATTCGCCCCTGCCTCTTTTTTATAGAGCTGAGTATACACAGCGCCGCCGTCTTGCCAATACCAACCGCCTGATTCTCCGAAATCATAAATATGATTTAATGAGAGCGCAGCCGTGCCGGATATATCTTTTTTCTTGTCATCTCCAGGAAGAGTGAGACCCGATGGAAGAGTAAAGTCTTTATTTCCAATCCCGTTGTTAACATTCGTATCCAATCCAAGACCCAAAACCAAAGAGCCGTTTATAAAATGCTTTTTCTTTGTTGCCTCAATCATTGAAAGATATACCTGAATCTGCTTTTTTACCTGCTCAGGCAGGTCATATTCTAAGGCTGTCCTAAATTCAGTCTCGGCAGAATCAAACTCTTTTTCTTCAAAATATACACGACCCATCTCAAGACGGCTTCTTACATGGTTAGGCTCAACAATCAAAACTCTCTCAAAAGCAGCTAATGCCTCGTCGTATCTTTTGGTCTCAAACGCCGACAATCCAAGATAAAAATTTATCCTACTATCATCAGGCCTAACGTCGAAAAGTCTTAAGAATCTCTTATATGCCTCTTCATAATCTTTATTATTAAAAATATTTACCGCTTCATCGTATTTTTTAAGAGTGGCTATAGCCTCTTTAGTAGCCTTAATATCAGTAGCTGCATACAACATAGAGTGCCCACACCCTATAACCAAAGCCGCCGCTATAATTTTTGAAAATCTCATCTTTGCCCCCTTGTTTAGACATCTTTAAATCTGTCTCTTACCTCTAATATTCTATCAAGATTTTTGAAAAATGTATCAACTATTTTTGGATCAAAGTGCTCCCCTTTTTCACGATTAAAAAGCTCAAAAATCTTCTCGAGTTCCCATGCTTTTTTATAGCATCTATCACTCCCCAATGCGTCAAACACATCCGCCAATGCCGTAATCCGACCAAATATATGGATATCTTCTCCAGCTAGCCCCCTCGGATATCCCCTTCCGTTAAATTTTTCATGATGTTCGTAGGCTACGGTAGCAGCCGCCGATATGATTCTTCTTTTTGAGTGCCTCAAAATCTCGTATCCCATCGTCGTATGGGTCTTCATAATCTCAAACTCTTCATCTGTTAACTTGCCCGGCTTTTTTAGTATTGCATCTTCAATAGCAACTTTGCCGATATCATGCATCGGTGATGCCATTCTGAGCAGATCTGATGTAGTATCGTCAAGCCCGCATCCTTGTGCCAGTATATACGAATACTCGGCAACCCTTTTTACATGGTTTCCGGTCTCCTTTGAACGAAATTCGCCGGCCTCACCCATCGTAAAGATAACCTCTTTTTGGGTGTCCTCTATCTCTTTGTGTAAATTCGCCAACTCAACCGTATTGCCGATGTATGACGACACAAGCTTTAGTTTTGCCACGTCTGCATCATTGAAATCATCTTTTGAAGCGAGCTTATTGATAGTCTGCAAAGCACCGATAATCTCGTTTTCGCTGTTTTTTATCGGAATCGCAAGTATCGATTTTGTCCTATATCCGGTTTTTCTATCAACCTCCTGATTAAACCTAGAATCGGAATAAGGGTCGTTGGAAACGACTATCTCTCCGTTTTTATACACGAAACCGACTATGCCTGCGGAGTTAGGTATCGTTATCGGCCCCATTCCGTGCGCTACTTTTGTCCACAGAGTACTATTTGCCTCATCGCTCATCCATATCGTAGCTCTGTCGGCGGCGCTAAACTCCCTTGCCATCTCCGCCAACGTTACAAGCATCTGCTCCGGCTCCCTTTGATCGGCTACAAAAGCGGCATATTTTAGGATTGAACCGAGGGTATTTTGGGAGGAGACAAAGTTTAGGGGGGCGCTTGCAATTTTCAAAATATACAAAAAAGCTTTCTCATCAAAACTTTCAGCCGGCTCAAAAAATGCAAAAACCTCCTCCCCTTGCTCCAAAACTTTAAATCTGCAAAGATGAATTTTTTGCGACTCAAAACAGACACCGAGATTTGCCAAAAAAACAAAACAACTCTGCAACTCGTCTATTTTTTCCATCTCAAACTCTCTGAGCTGTTTTAGCTCCTCTTGGGTTATATGCTCATTGCCTTCCGGATATGCCACATCCCCTTTGGATCTAAAAACCAAAAATTTAACGCTTCTGCAGATATCGGAGCCGATTAGGTACTCACATAGATTGTCAAATATCTCTTGGTAACTTTTTGAGGCTGTAATTTTATAGACGGCATCCAGCAATACAAGGCTCATAGGCACCCCTTTACTACGATAATCCTATATAATATATCGTCTTCATTAGTTAAAACATAATCTAACATTTGTTTTTCTCGTTTTTTATTAAAATTTTATCTTTATAGGCTAAAATCGTCAACTATTAAAGAAAAGAATACGGCAAAAGCAAAACAAAGGGATACAGAGTGTTACAAGATAAAAGATTTGACCCAAAAAAACTTGCCGCATACGGTTCGGTAAAAAAGTTTGGATCCGGTGAATCGGTTGTATATGAGGGCGACGTAGGCGATGAAATGTATATTATTTTACAGGGAAAAGCCTATGTGGAGATCGGCAATATAACGGTCGGGGAGCTAAATGCGGGTGATTTTTTCGGCGAGATGAGCCTTATAGACGGCTCCCCTAGAAGCGCTACGATAACGGCCGCCGATACGCTACTGCTATTTGCGATCAATGAGAAAAACTTTGAGAGAATCATAGCATGGGAGCCTCTTGTGGCTGTTAGAATAATGAAAAGCCTCTCAAGGAGGCTAAGAGAGCTAAACGAAGAGATCAAAAACGCCTTTTCTCAGGGCTAACATTTTTTCTCCCACTCATAGGCGCTTTTGCAGATAAACTCCAAATTATCGTATTTCGGTTTCCAGTTTAGATGTTTTAATATTTTTGAGTTTACCGATATGAGAGATGACGGGTCTCCTGCCCTCCTCTCCCCCTCTACCACTTTAAAATCGATACCGCTCGCTTTTTTGACGTTTTCTATAACCTCTTTTACACTAAAGCCCCTGCCGTATCCGCAGTTAAATATATCACTTTCGCCGCCGTTATCCAGATACTCTAGGGCGGACAGATGCGCAGATGCCAAATCCTCAACATGGATATAATCCCTGATGCACGTACCGTCTTTTGTCGGATAATCAGTTCCGAATACGGATATAAAATCTCTTTTGCCGCATGCAGTCTCCGAGGCCACCTTGATTAGGTGGGTAGCATTTGGGAATCTCTGCCCGATTCTACCGTCAGCAGAAGCCCCCGCAACGTTAAAATATCGCAAAATAACAAACTTAAACCCTTTATGCGCTGTGCCGGAATCCCTTATCACCCGCTCGCTCATAAGCTTGCTGTGTCCGTAAGGATTAATAGGAAATGTCTCACTATCCTCGGTTACGCTCTCACTTTTTGGCTCTCCGTAAACTGCTGCCGTAGATGAGAAAACAAAATATTTAACACCGCTATTTACGGCCGCTTTTATCAGGTTTGATGTGTTCGCCGTATTATTGAGATAGTATTTTAGTGGGTTTGTGACAGATTCCGGAACCACGATACTGGCTGCAAAATGAATTATTGCGTCAAATTTTTCGGTTGCCAAAAAATTCTCCACAAACCCAAAATCCGACAAATCGCCTACAACAAGTTTGCCGAATAGTACCGAATCTTTAAAACCGGTAGATAGATTATCAAGCACCGTAATATCAAATTTTCCGCTCTCGCCCAACTGTTTTACCGTATGACTTCCGATATATCCAGCCCCACCGGTTACTAAAACTTTCATAAACCACCTTTATTAAAATTTAACCATCTGATTAATTCTCAAATTTTGAGCTAAGCCCAAAATTAGGTCTTCAGCGTGATGGCTCTCGCAACTAGTTGCTCTTTTTGAGGCCTCTATTTAATCAGAGGTCTCAATTTATTAAATTCCTATACTTTAATATGGATACTTCCGGCAAAAACTCTTTTAGGCCGTCTTTAGCCGACTCTTTGTATCTCTCACGAGTCACGTCTTCATCTATAATCTTTTGCATCCCCAAAGAGAGATACATAGGGGTGTCCAGTGAGACCAAAATACCGTGTTCTGCTTTTTCAATCCCGCTAAAAAGCATCTCGTCATCCCCTCCCAGAATCTCTCTGGGGCCGCTATGACAGTCGGTAGCCACTATCGGCAAGCCGCATGCCATTGCCTCCAATAAAACAGTCGGCAACCCCTCAAGCTTTGAGGCCGATACAAAACAGTCGGCGGCTACAAAATATTTGTACGGATTTTGGCAAAATCCAAAAAATTTTACCCTCTCATGTATCCCGCTCTCAACGGCTAAAAATCTAAGCTCACTTTTTAGTTCGCCGTCACCAAGTATCCAAAGCCTACAAAAGTCCGGAAGCGTCTTGAATGCCTCAAACAAAAACGGGTAGTTTTTGCTCTCCGTAAGCCTTCCTGCCGTGACGAACACAAAACCGTCTCCTCTGTTCTCCAGTTTTTCTTTTGACATTAAGGCGATCGTATCTATATCTAACGGATTATGTACAATCTCCACCTTTTCGTCACTTACCCCGATATTTTGAACCAGATCGTCCTTGATCCCTTTTGATACGGCCACAACCTTATCGGCAAGCATATATGCTGTTTTTAGGAAAAACAAAAACGCTTTCGAGGCAAACCCATCGTCGTAGTATTTTGAAATCGTAGAGTGCTCCGTCGCTATAACGTTTAGATTTTTGCAAAAAAGTTTTGCCATGGCCGCTATGATATTTGGCCTACTCAGAAACGATACAACAGCCGTTATTTTGTTTTGACGACAAAATTTTATAAATGCGACAAACAGTTTTAACGTCGTAAAAAGCTTTTTTAGTTTTGATGTTTTATGGTCATTCTCACCCAAAACTGTTACATTGAGCCCCTTTGTATCATATGCGGTCACGGGACTTACCGTTACAAAAAACATCTCGTAATCGGCTTTTAAACCCTCGTATAGCCCGAGAGCCGCTTTTTCGGCTCCGCCGCCTCCAAGAGAGTAGATAAAAATCGCAACTTTTTTTTTCGAATTAGTCATTAAAAAACAGCTCCGATACAATATTTTGAACACTTTGCCTCGAATCAAAATTTGAAACTATCTTTTTTCTAAAAATATTCAGTTCAAATCTTTGCAGAATCATAGACTCTATTTTGTCTGCCAATTCGTCTTTGTCCCCAGCTTTAAATACAAACTCTTCGGACAAAACAATATGCTTCATATCTCCGGCATCGCTCACTATCGCCGCCTTATCGCATGACATCGCCTCAGCCACCGTAAGACCGAAAGCCTCGCCCAAACTAGGAAGGCAAAAGAGGTCTATACCGTTATAAAACTCTCTCAAGTCATCCAATCTTCCGCACCATACAAACCGATTCGATACATCGGCAAGGATCGCCTTGCAATCATCTTTTATGCCCATATCCCCCTCTCCGGCGGCTACAAAAAAGAGATTTTCGTATTTTGGCAAGAGTGTTGCGGCAGCGGCGGCAAAAAGCGGGTACCCTTTCATTTTGTCGATTCTGGCGGCCATCCCAACCACAAAAGCACTTTGCGGTATTCCAAAACGGTTTCTAAACTCCTCTTTTAATGCCGGAGCCGGAATGAAATGCTCGGTATCAACCCCGTTATATACGACAACCCCTTTTCGCATATCATATCCGGCCTCTTTATGAAAATCGTATGCGGAATGGCTGACACAGATTATTTTGTCGGGATAGCGAGAGAGTTTTTTTTGGAGCCAAAACAAAAGCTCAAAAAACTTTCCGTATGCTTTATAATCTATAAAAGCGGAGTGAAAAGTCCAGACGAGCTTGAATTTTTTAAACGATAGATATTTTGCCGCCAATGAGAAAAGATTCATCTCCCCTATATGGGCATATACGATATCCGGCTCAAAATTGCCGAGAAGTCCAACGTATGAACCCAAAAAACCCACAATATCAAATCTCCCTTTTTTTTCGAGATTGACATAATATAGGCCATCTATCGCCTCAGCCGTAGGCTCCATAACTCCGCCGTACATCGTCGCCAAACAAACATCAAAACGCTCTTTGTCTATATGCTTGCAAAACTCCAATACCTGTTTTTCTGCCCCTCCGACATCTAACGAACGGATAGCGACCAAAATTTTTATTTTTCTGTTTTTCATCATTGAATTCTTTAATCAATTCTCAAATTTCCGGCAAAGCCGTAAATTAGGTCTTCAGCAGACGGCTCTCGCAACTAGTTGCTCTTTTGGAAATATGAATATTGGATAGAAGCCTCCATTAACTATTTGGATTGTATTATTTCAAAGAAAAGTCGAATGGATATAAAGTGGATAAGTTAGTAAGTATCATAGTACCGGTCTATAACGTAGAAAAATTCTTGGATAAGTGTATCGAAAGCATCATAAAACAAACCTACAAAAATATTGAAATTTTATGCATCAACGACGGAAGTACCGACGGGTGCAGTGATATTTTGGATAAATGGGGCAACAAAGACGAGAGAGTAAAGGTGATCCACAAGGAAAACGGCGGACTAATCAGCGTTAGAAGACTCGGGGCAAAAACGGCAAACGGTGAATATCTAGCCTTTATCGATTCAGACGACTACGTCAAAGAGGATATGATAGAGCTTCTCCTAAAAAGTGCCCTCGAAGCAAAAAGCGATATAGCCGTTGCCGGATTTGAAACCGTAGATGAAAACGGCAAGCCGCTTCAGACAATAGCCCCAAAATACGGGGTAGTAGACTCCAAAGAGGCTCTCAGGGCGCTTTTGTGTGACGACTTTTTGGAAACCGGACTCTATCCGGTTTGGAATAAACTATACAAAACATCACTATTTGATGCGCTCTCTTTCCCGTCCGGCATTTTTAATCTTGGAGAGGATCAATACCTAAATCTACTGCTCCTAAAAAAAGCCGACAAAGTCTCATTTTTGCCAAATCTCGTATATAGCTACGTCCAGAGAGAGGGGTCTATTATGCATACAATGAAAGCATCATATATCGACTCTTTCTTTAGGCTCTGGGAGCTTAAGAAAAAAATAGCCGGAGATATATCTCTAAACCCAGAAAACCAAGCCAAGCTCATCAATAGGCATCTAGGGGGGATCTTCGATCTTTTCGGGTTTAGCTACACCCAAAAAAATCTCGAATGCATCTCGTTTTTTAAAGAGGCGATCAAAAAAAGCGGCGATTTTACGGTAAAAAACATCCTTATGCTGACAGTATTCAACAAAATCAGAGCCGTAAAATTTGCGTTTAGGTTTTTTGCCTCATAGACAAGGCGGCAAACCCGAGCCAACCGCAAACGGCCGCTTCGACCGCAAGATATAGATACGCTCCGCCGACAGCCCCAAAAAAACCGCATAAAAATACCGAGGCGACCGACCCTGCTATAGCTACGGATATGTATATTTTTTTTAGTTTCGGGGCTTTTCCTATGGGGATTACGTAATGATTTGAAGCTACGATGCTAGCGGCTACAAACATAGGGCCAAATGCCATGATTTTTAGGATTTCGCCACTTTTTGAAAACTCCGCTCCAAAAGCCAAGGAGACAATTTCGTCCGAGAACATAAACAAAAAAGATCCAAAAACAAAAAAACAAGCTATCGACAAAAGCCAAAATCTAGCCACAAAAGAGGTATGCCCTACTCCGTTTTCTTTTGCCAATCTGGAGCTTCTCGGAAACACGGCCGACGAGACCGGAGTAAACAGCCCCTGCAACGCAAAGACTATCTTTTGTGCAGCCGTAAAAACAGCTAACTCGTTTTTTGCAGAGAAAACACCTAACGCCAAAGACGGTAGGTTGACATAAAATGATATCGCAACGTTTGCGACAAACAGGTGGTAAGCCTCGGAAACTGTCTTTTTGAGATATTCCGGCCGTGGAATAGATAAAATCAGAGAGTATTTTTTTGCAACAAAAATATTTGCTAAAAACGATACGGCAACCCACGCAAAAGCCTGAGAGGCGGCGACAAATACCAAATCATCCGGTGACTTTACCGTAAAAACGGTCAAAACAGCTCCCGCCACCTGAGCCGACAGAGCAAAGACAAGTAGCACAAACCCTTTTTCGAGCCCCTGAAAAAACCACGACGGAGCCAAAGCCTGAGCCGCCAGCGCAACCCACATAAATGCAAAAAGGGAGATAGAGGAGCCTGATAAAAAAGCGGCAAGGAGCATCATCAAAAACGAGATGGCCAACAAGACAGATTTGATCAAAAGCGCCGATGACCAAAGCCTGGAAAGCTCTGCATTGTCGTCTCTATGTACTGCCGCCTCTTTTGCCCCATAGACGTAAAAACCGAAATCGGCAAAAATCTGTATATACGCTCCGATAGCCCACACCAAAGCAACCTCTCCAAACCCCGCAACTCCAAGCGTTCTGGATAGATAGGGGAGGAGTAAAAAAGGGACGGCGTAGCTAAAAAGCTGTAAGGCCGTCAGAGAGAGGCCGTTTCTGAACATCTATCGGTGTACGGCGCTTTTTAAAGCCGTTGCCACCGCCTCTTGTTCGGTAAAATCCAAAAATGGACTAAACGGAAGGCTCATAATCTCACTCGATACCTTCTCGCTAACCAAAAAACTCCCCTCATTAAGACCCAGATACGCAAAGCACTCTTGTAGATGGAGCGGCCTAGGGTAGTGAACGGCGGTTGGAATTTTGGCGTTTGAGAGTGAAGCAATCACGGAATCTCGATTTTTTACCCTGACCGAATACTGACCATATACGCTTGTCCTATCGCTTTTCACGGTAGGCAACGTCAAATCGGCACCCATAAGCAAAGATGCGTAGTTTGCGGCAAGCTCTTCCCTTTTTTTGAGTTCGTCGTCAAAATATTTTAGCTTAACATTCAAAACGGCTGCCTGTACCGCATCCAACCTGCCGTTTATGCCTACGTATTTGTGCATATATCTCTCACCCTGACCGTGGTTTCTTAGAGATTTTAGCTTTTCGGCTATGTCATCATCCGACGTAAAAACAGCACCGCCATCGCCGTAGCAACCGAGCGGTTTTGACGGGAAAAAGCTAGTACACCCGATGCGTGAAAGATTGCACGATTTTCTCCCTTTGTACTCAGCCCCAAAGCTCTGTGCCCCATCCTCAATCACCGTAACCCCATATTTTTCAGCTATTTGGTTTATCTCGTCCATATCGGCGCATTGACCGTACAGGCTAACAGGGATAATCGCCTTTGTTTTGGGGGTTATAGCCGCTTCTATCTTTGACGGGTCGATATTGTAGCTCTCTTCCTCAATGTCAACAAATACCGGTTTTGCCCCCAAAAGGGCTATAACTTCGGCAGTTGCGATAAACGTAAACGGAGTTGTAATAACCTCATCTCCGGCTTTTATATCAAGCGCCATCAAGGCAAGCAGTAGCGCATCCGTCCCGCTAGCACATGAAATCGTATGTTTCGCCCCGGTATACGCCGACAGAGCTCCCTCTAGCTCCTCTACCTCTTTTCCCATGATAAACGCCGCCGATCCGAATACAGACAAAACCCTCTCGTCTATCTCCGCTTTATATGCGGCATACTGCGCTTTTAGATTGATAAATTCCATTGTTTTTCCTAGTTAGTTAGTTTTAGAGGAACCTCGAAAATATAGGGCTTTTCATTTTTAAGACCTACAAACATCATCATATCGGTAGAACCAGACGAGGTATATGCCTTAAATATCTCGCAATCAGAGCCAAAACCGTCCATAAACACTTTATATATAGAGCTCTCCGGTAGCGGCAAAGGTATCTCTTCGGCAGACTCCAACCTTACAAGTTCCCTGCCCTCTTTTAAAACCAACCATACGACAAAAGGCTCGCCGGAAATATGAAGTCCATTTTTTGTTTTTAGCCTTAATATCGAATACTCTTTGCCGCCTTGGATCTGATAGGACAATGAATACAGTAAGTCATTTTTTAGTGTACCGAAAAGATAGGAGCGAGATAGGGCTTTTTTGTCAGTTTCAAACCCCCAATTCCCTTTTGCTTTTGCATCATTTAAAAAAGAGTAAGAAAAATACACTATTAGCATCGTAAGAACAAGAGACAACAACAGTTCAACGAGGGTAAAACCTTTTTTCAACGCTTCTCCTCTTTAAAACCATATATGGCAACCGACGAACCGCCTATCTCGATTTTTTTTCTAAATCCTCTCATTGCATTAGAACCCATCGCATCCAACAAATATACAGATGTCTCATCTTCGCTTTTTATAAACTCTATATTCTTAATCGCATCTGCTACTTTCTGATTGTCTATCGGATATTTCGATGTTATATAAGACGCAAAATCGGCTCTACTGCCTATGCTTTGCAAATTATCATCATTCAACAAGAATGTAAACTTATATTTGTTTTCTGCCCTCTGATTTAATCTGTCGATATTTTTTATACCGCCGCTTTGCATTTGTATAACGGCTACCGCCGCAAACACTACTATCATTACTGCGATAATCGTCTCTACAATAGTAAATGCTTTTTTATTCATTAAAAAAGTACTTTGAATCATTAATCGGCATTTTGTCATATTTGACAAAAGCTTTTTTTGCCTCTATCGAATCTTTAAACACTAAAACTGAATCCCTTATTGCGTCTTGGACAAAATACTCTTTCCCATCATATAACACAAACGAATCAGAAATACCGGTAGCCGGGTTAAAAGCAAAGTTGAGAATTACATCTTTTTGAAAATTTCCTTTTAGTCCATCAAAATTCATTTCGTACAGCTCTCCGTCAGGCTTTACGTCGTAAGCCACAAAAGCATTCTTATCTGCAACTTTAAGTGTGATTCCATCTTCAAGTTTTTTACCGCCTTCTGAAGAGATAAAACAATCCGTTAAGCTCCCGCCTTTGCAGATAAAACTGATTTTTTCTTTGATATTGCTTTTTAGTGCATAGTCACCTAGATACCCCCTAAGAGTCGTGATATTTGCCTCTTTAGATATCTTAGCTTGCCTCATCAAGTTTGGAGTAATAAAAATAAAAAAAAGCCCGATAAGAGCCACTACCAAAAGTAGCTCAAATAGGGTAAAGCCTTTTTTAGACACCTAGCTACTGACCGCACTCTGAGGATTTGAAATCTTTGCTTTCGCCCTCGCCACCCTCTTTTGCGTCAGCTCCTAGCGAAATTATCTCAAAACTACCGCCGTTGTTTAGATATATAAATTTATGTTTCCAAGGGTCTTGCGGAAGATTTTTTGACCCCAAGTAGCCGTTTTGTGAATAATTTTTATATTTTTCCGGATTCGGATTTTTCACTAACGCATCAAGCCCCTCTTCGGTATCCGGATAAACGCCGTTATCGGCCTTAAACATATTTAGAGCCTCCGTTAGACTCTTCATCTGTACGCACACTAGCTTTTGCTTCGCCTCTTCGCCCTTGCCAACAAGGTTAGGGACGACGAGAGCCGCCAAAAGACCCAAAATTATGATTACGATCATAATCTCAACTAGGGTAAAACCCTTTCTACTATTAGTGTTTTTCATATTTGCAAAATCCCTCTTTAACTTAAAATAGGTAACAATAACATACCGAACTAACTAAGATTTTAACCAAAAAAGGCTAAACGGAAAAATGTCCCGAAAACAAAGCGGCGGGTTTGCCGTTATATATGCCCTGATATTTGTAGCCGCCGTCTCCGCATTATCGGTCGGTTTTTTTACCGTGATAAAAAACTTTTACGACAGAGAGGCTGCCGTAGAACTAGAGTCTCAGTTTTCCAGAGTGGTCAAAGACTTTCCAAAGCTTATTCAGATCAAACTCTCGAAAATACAAAGCGAAACAGACTTTGAATATTTTTTGCGCAACGAATCAAGCTACAGCTTCAGCGATCAGGAATTTGATATAAACGTCTCCTTGAAACCAATGAATGATAGGATTATTTTTGCCGATATGTTCGATATTGCATCGGGCAACATCAAGCCCGATTATCTGAGGGTATTCTCGCAAACACTAGATTTTTATGGACTAAGATATAAACCGCTTTTTTTGGCAATGCTCCAAGACGGAGTAGACAAAGACGTTTTTGAGAGAGAACCGTTTAGTGAACTATCAAAAAAAGATCGGGCTTTTCAAGACGGCGAGATAGAGTCATACGACAAACTGCAAAAAATTGTTGCCGGATACAAACTTGAAACGGGAGATACCGCCATAGATGCAATCGACTGGAGATTGTTTTTTAATTTTTACAAAAAACCAGCACAGTACTTTGTTGATTGCAAAATAATGACATCTGAGGTTTATTCGATTATAGCAGCATACTCAGATGATCCGTTTTACGACTGCACCGGATTTGAAAAATCAAAGAACTATGAGAAGTTTAAAACAAGCTTCTCTATAATTAGCTTTAATCCCAAGTCGCCTTATTCGTTTTTGGTAGACGTAAACATCTCAAAAAATAAAACTCAACATCTGGAAAAAAAGTTTATTTATGAATCAGGCTCTAAACAAATTACCCTCGTTAGATAGCGCCCTCAAGTCTATACGTCCCGTAAAAAAGTACGGCTCGTATATTTTTTTGGATAGAGATTTTTTTGCAAAAATTAATATGCAAGATATAACCTCAAAAAAAACATTCAAAAACAATAACCAATGCATAATACTATCACCATCCCTTTATTGGACTAGAAAAAAAGAGCTTGTCGGCATAAGCGGTCTCCATAAAATAAAAAAAATAGCCGAAGTAGTTTTTGAAGATTTAGAAAACGGCACTAACTTAAAAAAGATAGCGCTAAAAGGTGATGGCAACACATACTATTTTATTGCAATAGATCTCCCGGCCGTAAGAAAATATCTAAGACAGCATATCGGCATAGAGCCTGATGATATAGATATCGTAACAGCCCAAGATATATTCTCCGGCTTGGCTACAGAGCGGATAGAAATCAATGAAAGTTACTCTCTTGCAACAATAGACGGCACAATGGAGAAAATTCCGTCTGCATATTTGGAGGATGGGCATAAGCTACAACTTTCAACGGCTGTCAAAGCATCCAAAATAAAACTTTCTCCGTTCGGACTCAAAAAAAGCCTCTCTGGCTCCGATAGACAAAACTCAGAGATAGAGATAAAGTCTGATAAGTGGCTGAAGGCATCTTTTATTGCACTATGCTTGATCTCTTTGGCATTTATCGCCGAGGCGATTATCGACATTAAAAGATCGGCAGACGTTGACAAAAAAACAGAAGCCCTACGGGAGCAATACAAACTACCCCAAACCAAACTAGAGATAGACAATATAATCTCTAAAGCAAAAAATATAGAGCACTCCCAAAACCACCTCAGAACCGTCGCAAAAGCGGCAAACTCACTAGTTTTACAACAAGGGGAATCGATAGAGTCCATAAAACTATCCGCATCCGATAGCTCAATAACCATAAAAACACAAAGAATAACCGAAATTGAAGCGGCTCTAAAAAAAGAGACAAATATTACTAAAACAGAGAAAGGGGTTGATTCGGTGACCTTTAAAGCGAGCCTAAAATGAGCGCCACAATAAAAACTATCGTAACGTTGTTTACAATAACCTTATTATCGTTGGCCGTAAGTATTTACGGCTCATATAAACTAAAAGCATCCAATGATGAATTGGTAAAAGTAAACTCTATCGGCCTTGATTATCAGGCTTTTAAAAGCACATGGCTCAACAAGGAGTATTCAAAAAACCACATTGATGCTTTAACTGCAGATATGGGCAAAGGATATTTCTCGGCAGTTGTAACAAAAAAAGAGCTTAAAGGGGATATATATACGGTTGGCATAATGGTTTTAAATAGCGATGAGTTCGACGCAATCA
>ERZ650312.357-NODE-357-length-25330-cov-8.894362_pt1 | contig 25330 bp, 14 predicted proteins | sample MGYA00376248_ERZ650312 | MGnify/ENA primary metagenome ERZ650312 (study PRJEB26733, sample SAMN07839316) | wastewater metagenome | biome: urban; feature: wastewater treatment plant; material: waste water | place: USA: North Carolina | collected 2016-07-28 ... | reverse complement strand
CGGTGTGATATTTTAGCCTATGGCATTGCTTTTTGCAGGAAGCGGTGCAGGGTGGCTGGTGAGAAGCTGTAGGTACAAAGAAATTCACTGCTCTCTGATAAAAATATGCTGTCCTTTTCTTGTAAAATCTGTTACAATATACATGGTGTTTACCAAGGTTCCGGAAGCCGATCTTGCAGGAGGGGGCTCCGGAGCCTTTCCTTTTCTCTTAATAAGGACAGTATAATGGTCTATGGCTGGACAATCAAGAGGTCAGGTGATGGACAAGATAAGGAATCATAAACACCAATATGTTCCGCCCAGATAACAGCTCGATAATTTTATCTTGCATCAACTTAAGACATTTTCCTTAAGTTGATGCTTTTTGACCACATTGGTGCCTGCCCCCACCACTCATTAAATCACACATCTTCAGATGGACTTTGTATGAAAAAAGCAGCTCCCCTATTTTTCATAGACTAACTGCTCAAACCTCTGGTTCCATATTAAATTTTAATTTTCTGAAATGTCTTCTGTCCGGCTTAACTGCTTGCGAACATCACGTCCACGATACATAATTCGAACTATATACACTATTTCATTTTCATCATTTGTCATCATATCAGCCACTATCGTTCCGATGGTTGCTTGCGAACCTTGATTCCGGGCGTATGAACGCAATAGCAATCTTGTAGTCGTTGCGTTGCGATTTACTCCATCCACCCGCGAAACATCTTTCTTAATAACAGCATCCACATAGTCGAATGCTTGTTCCAAAGCTGCTTCGCCTTGTAATCCACAAGCAAAAGGCCAACCGCCACGGCAAATCAGATATGCCAGATCATCTATCTTCAGTTTGTTAATGGCAACTATCTTTTCTGGTGTTTCAAATAAATGTGCCAAACTCACCTTTCCGTTTGATTCGCCTGATTCATAGAGACTCATTGGTCTCATCGTTAGCCAACTGAACCGTCCCGTTCCAGAATGGTGCATATCTTTTTCATCTGCAGGAACAGCAGAGCCTGTCAAGACAAACTGTCCCACATCATGCCGATGGTCAACCTCAAATCTGATGGCATCCCAAAGTTTGGGTGCCAACTGCCATTCATCAATAAGTCTTGGCGTATCACCCTCCAGCAAGACAGAAGCATCAATCTCTGCCATCTGTAGATTTGTTTCCAATGAGGCAGGATTATCCATATACAGGATACTATTGGCCTGCTGTTCGGCGGTGGTAGTTTTTCCACACCATTTTGGACCTTCTATCAAGATAGCCCCCTTGCTTGCCAGTTTCTTTGCCAGCATTTGGTCTGCGATTCTATATTTGTATTCCATATTTTCAAATATTTGATTACGTGTGCAAAGATACTACTTTTTTTCGGCATTTCCTCAGTTGGCCGTATTTCATTTCCTCAGTTGGCCGTATTTCGTTTCCTCAGTTGGCCGGACTCATTTTAATCAACAGGTTTTGGTTGCCTGAAAGCAGAAGGCGTTACCCCTCTCATCTTCTTGAAGAACTTGGTGAGATGAGCCTGCGAGGAGAAACCGAAGGTATTGGCTATCTCCTGAACCGTATGCGTGGTGGTAGAAAGCTCGCGCTCTATCTCCTTCACGATGTATTCATCGATGATTGCCTTCGGCGTCTTGCCGGAGATGCGGCGGGTAACCTGAGCCAGATAACGGCCACTCACATTCAACTGGTCGGCATAGAAATGAACATCGCTGTAAGTGCGGCAGAAGTTATTCACCTGCGAGATAAACTGGTTGTAGAGCTCGGAACTCCTGCCCTGCAGATTGCTCTGGCGCACGAGTTCTACATTGATGAAATCCTGCGCCATCGCCAACGCCTCCTCCATCTTCTTGCCCTGATTCAGATAAACGGCAAGAGCTGAAGAGAAACGGTTGATGAGACCATGCGAATTGGCATTGTCGAGGCGATAGATCCGGAGTCCCTGCTTCTCGGCAAGGCTCAGCAGTTTGGAATTCTGAAGAATGATGTCGCTCTCCTTCTTGCGTGACACGACGACAGAACAGAGCGGCAGCAGACGGTATTTGATCTGGCTCACCACATCTTCCGTCATCAGCGCATCGCCCTGGCTCGACCAGATGGCAGGGGCATAGATGATATGGGCAGGACGGTATTTGGTCAACGCATCGATGACCACATTCAGCGTCTCCACCCTGCGTATCATACCAATCTTCACAATATCAGGCTGCATATCGTTCATGATAGCCTCTATCTGCCCCGAAACAATCTCGGCAGGAATATCGAAGAACTCCTGAATACCGAGCGTATTCTGCACAGTGATGCTGGTTATCGCCGAAACAGCATAACCGCCCAACTCGGAAATCGTCCTGATGTCCGCCTGCACACCAGAGCCTCCGGTGCTGTCTGAACCTGTAATCGTTAATATCATATCCTTAAACTTTGAACCCGATGATAAGTTTGAGGGCAAAGATACAAAAAAAGAGCGAATAATCCGCAGAATTTGCAGATAATTCGCTCTTTTTTTATTCTTCAGTGAGATCTTTACATTCCTTGAGTATCTCGGCAGGTACCTCATCGCAACGCTTGTAGCGGCTGATGTCGGTAACATCGTCCTTGGCGGTCCATATCATGGAACCCGATGCCAGGAGGCGGGTTACGAGATAACTCTGGTTCCAGTCGCCCTTACCGTTATCATAGCTTCCGCTGATGATGTAGCCCTGGTATGGATCGTTCTTGATAGCGAACGAACCGGTGATATGGCGACCATACATACTGTCAAACTTCTGATACATCTCGAAAGTCTGGTCCTTGCGGTTGAAAACGATGTAGCAGTATGTGCCCTCAGCAAGAGGTTCACCGTTCCACTCAGCCAACTCCCATGTGCCATGAAGATTGGCAGGTGTAACTTCCAGAGAAGGCTCCTCCGGTTCTTCATCATCGCTGCTGCAGGCTGCAAAGCCGCAGGCAAACAAAGCAATCACCAGGAGGGTGAAGAGTTTTTTCAAATATTTCATTGTCTTGGTATTTTTTTCTTTTTTACTTTTTTACCCTTTTACCTTTCTAACTTTACAACGACCTGTATCGTTCTGTCAGACGGACGGGCGTCCAAGCCCTCCAGAATAACAGGGAAGGTGAAGGATTCGGGCATCGTAGCCGGAATCTTATCGGCTATGATGGTGATGACGAGGTCAGCCTCATCACCCGGTTCTATCACCTCAGGCTCTGTCGTAAGACGGGCATAAGGAGGAAGAAGGAGGCTGGATATACGGAGCGGCTTGTCACCGCTGTTTCCGCAGAGGATACGTGCCTCAGGCTCTGTGCCCGGCTTTACCTCTGTGATACTTGCCTTCGCCTGTTTCAGTCTGAGTACGCCCATCTTGTGCGGATAGCGTGCCCACTGGTCAGCACCCGGCAGCACCTTTCCCGTTAAGGCAAGCTTAACGGCAGGCTGTCCCTCTACCTCTTTCAGATAGAGATAAGCACCCGTATTGATGGTGCCCGGATAGCGGTTAGGCGTGAAGGTGAGCTGCACCTGACAGGTATCGCCAGGCTTCATCACATCGCCCTTGACATAAGAACTGGTACATCCACAGGTGGTTCTCACCTGTGTGATGTGCAGTATCTTCTTGCTCACATTCTTACCTACGAAGGTGAAGGTGCGAGGCGCATCGTCCTCGGTCATCGTACCTGCATCGATAAGCGGATGCTCAAACTTCAGCAGTTCCTCCTGCGCATTCACCGTAACAGGCAAAGCCAGGAAGAAAAGCGATAGGAAAGCAAATATCTTCATATTACATCCAATTACATCCAACCATTGTTACCGGCACTCTTTCTAACGGTCACAACTACGGTCTGGCTGGTACCATCGGCAGCTGTTACGGTGAGCGATGTACTTCCGGCAGCGAGTCCCTTCACGATGAGCGTCTTGCCATCTACCGAAGCAGAAGCTACGCTGCCATTCGCTACAGAGCAAGAGAATCCCTCTGTCTGACCTGCGAAATATGCAGCGAGGTTGAGAGAAACAGTCTTCTCGATGCCCACATACACGTTAGGCAACTTCATATCAGAACTGAGTTCCTTGTTCTTGATGTTATTCAAGAGCTGAGCTGCATCAATCAGACCAGCACCCATCTTGCCGATGTACTTAGAGAGCTGTACAATCTCTGGCGAAGCACCTACGGTAGTATGGTTCATATAGTAGGTCTTAGTTGCACCATTCTGATAATGACTATCCAATTCCTTTACAGACTTTTTCATCAGGGCTACGAAATCGGCAGCACGATAATGACGGTTCGTCTTGGCAGCATAAGCGAGACCCAAGGCAGCCACACCCGAAACGTGAGGACAAGCCATAGAGGTTCCCTCCATGTAGCCGTAAGCAGGCTTACCGTTCTGGATCATCGTAGAGAGCACAGCACCTTTCTGCTCGGTTGTCGTCTCTGCCCAGTATTCATCTTCCTGCTCGCCAATCTTGCTGTAATATTCCAAGTCGCCACCAGGAGCGCTCAGGGTTACGAGCGAACCGAAATCGGTGTAGCAGGCTGGAGTAAAGTCGGCAGCTAATGAAGATACGCAGACGCACTTAGAGTAAGCACCTGGGAAAGCAGGATTGCCAGCATACTCGTTACCGGCTGCGAAGACTGGAATACCACCGTCGATGACACCATTAGGCGAACCGGCATTGTTGATGAAGTAATCCAGAGCTTCCTTCTCCAGCGGATAGGTCTCAGCCCATTCCTTCTCGGTAGCAGGACCCGGAGTATAACCGTTGATGATGCTAGACTCTGAAGAGTTGTAACCCCAACTGCACTGCAGGATGACTGCACCATTATCGGCAGCATACTTGATGGCTCTCGCCTCGCCTGCCAAGGTTACACTGTTCTGACCGGAGAATACCTGACAAGACATAATCTTGACACCAGAGTTAGGAGTTCCGTCACCACCGGCAACACCAGATACACCGATACCATTATTATTTACGGCTGCAATGGTACCAGCTACGTGAGTACCATGACCGGTGTCATTGGCATCAGTCCAGGTAATATCGCCGCTCTCAGTAACGAAGTTGTAGCCATGAAGGTCGCCCTCATAACCGTTTCCGTCGCCGTCAGTCTGGGCACCCTGAACACTTTCGCCCGGGTTGCACCACATGTTGGCTGCCAGATCAGGGTGCGTATACATCACGCCCTCATCAAGAATAGCCACGATGATAGAAGGATCACCTTTACAGGTCTTCCATGCCTCAAGTGCATTCACGTCACATCCTGCCTTAGCACCCACGTGATTATTGTTGAGGTTCTCAAAGTCATAGTTGCCCTCACCCAGGTTACGGTAGTGCCACTGGCTGGCAAAGCCTGGGTCATTAGGCTCACCATTGGCTGCTGAGCGGGTAGACTTCTGCTGAAGTGCCTTATCGCTGAGATAGATGCGCTTGCTGTCGGTATTGTAAGCACGCTTGATGCGGCCGTTGGTCTGAACCTTTGAGATTTCGCCCAACTGCTTCAGGCGCTCGGCAGCCGCCTTCAGGTCGGTTCCCTTATTAAACTTCACCGTATACCAGAGGTGGAGTCCCGCCTCGCGGGTTCTTGCCTCAGTATTTGCATCTACCGGGAACACACGCTCGAAGCTGTAGCTTCCCAGGATGTCGAGCACCTCGTCGGTAGAAGGAATACCCGAACGGGTAGCCTTTCCGGCGCGGGTCTTGCTCAGTTGTGCCTGGTCGAGGATATCGCTCATCTCCGGACTGAACTTAATCAGCAGCTCACCCGCCTCAGCATCTGCAGGAATGGTGATTTCTGAATTGCCGTCAGAAGAGCCGATGGTTGACAGGCTGTCAGAACAGCCCGTCAATGCCAATGCGACCATTGCTATATAGAAAAACTTTTTCTTCATTGTTTGCTTCTATATTGTTTTTATGTTTATCTTACTTTTTCTTAGTTCTCCTGTACTTAGCCATCAGCGCAGCTTCATCAATATCGCCTGCTGCCACGTATGTGCGGTAGTAGAGCGGATAAGCTACACCCGGAACCTCCCACTTGCTGCCTGGGTCGCTGGTTCCGTAATAGTAGTCGTAGCTGTAGCTGTCTTCTGTCATATTAGAGAAACCAACGGCAGCGCCATCGCTGTTCTTACCCTTAGGCTGCTGGTTGAAGATCATGATAGAAGGAGTCCATTCTACCAGATGTGGATGATAAAGAATCCACTTTGGCACCTTTCCTGTAAAGAAGTTCAGGTTGAGTGACAACTGACGGCAGTTTGGCAATACACGTGGCACCTGAAGAGGATAAACATCCGCACTAACTACAGAACCATCCTTGTGTTTGCAGGTTACAGGATTATCCCAGCCTGAGAGCAACCACTTGCAGGTATCGCCTACCAGCTTGTCGAGATAATCTTCCTTGTTGGTAGAGAAGTCAGACTTGCTGTATCGGGTAGCCTTGCCGGCAGCCTCCAGTGCCTCAGTCATCTCTTCATCGGTAGGAAGTTCACCCTCCAGGAAGCAGTAAGACAACTCCAGTGTATTCAACTTATCCCATGTCAGGAGCTTGAGAAGCGCCTGGCGGTCTGGGGTTCCGGCATTTACCTTACCATACAGTCCGATAGGATAGTTATTATAAACATAGACGCCTGATGCATTCTTTTCGCCCAGCGAAGCGATGTTGGTGACAACATCCGTACGGCGCTGTGCGTAGAGAATGAGGTTACGCAACTTAGGGAAGTTCTTCTCGTTGACGATATTGGTGATATCCGACAACTTGTTGAAGTTGTTACTTACCAGGTTGAGCGATTCAAGACTCTTGCCCAGATTAATAAAGTTAGCAGGCAACTGAGTCAGACCGTAAGCCTGAACGGTAAGATTCTTCAGATACTTCAGCGAGCAGATTTCATCACCGAGCTTCACCTCACGAATCTGGTTGTTCTCGTTGGAAGTAACAGAGAATGACTCCAGGAACTTGAGGTTGCCCACTTCCTTAGGAAGAGTTTCGCCACTCTTGAGGTTGAACATGCTGAACTTGACAGAACGTACACGTCCTAAAGCCTCAGGATGTTTTTTCACTAAATCATCAGTAGCTTCCCAGAGCGTTACGCCGCTCCAGTTGCGCATGTTATCGCTGGAATCGAAGGTAGCAATGCTACCCAGTTTCTGGTTGATCATGATGACAGAGAGAGAGTCACCGGCACGGTTGTCCTCAATCTTTGGTGCTGCCTTCTGACGAACGGTCAGGATAACATCATCTGTAGGATTGCCATCTGCATCTACCAGCTGGTCTTCAGCCTTGACTGGCACGAGATGAACCTTAGCCACACGAACGGCAGGAACCACGTTCATCGCCCAGCGGAACTTGAAGTTCACGGTGCGAGGACGGTACTTTCTGTCCAGCACGATACCCAGGTTAGTACCTGTCAGCTTATCTTCATCCTTACTGTTCAGGAGCCAGCCCTCACGCTCGCTCTCGTTCTCTGCCTTCTCGGCATCGGTCAGATCACCCTCAAAAGAATACTCTATCTTACCAATCTTGCATTCCACGTTGGCAGAAATCAGACTCTCGAAAGCACGGTTATCGTAAGAATCGGAGTTTTCGATTTCTACAACAGGATCCTTCAGGAAGATCTGCTTGCCATAACCGAACTGGGTGATGGTAAGCTTGCGACTCTGTCCGTTGGCACCCTGGAAACTGAGTTCTGTGCTGCGGAGCGTGTTGGAAAGAGTAGAATCCACCTTGATGGTACCCTCAACAGAACCCACGCCGTTGGCAGGCGAAAGCATCAGCCAAGGCTCAGAGGTATTTGCTACCCAGTCCTGTGAGGCAGCGATGGCAATCTGCTCTGTTCCACCCTGAGGGCCTATGGCTATCTCCTCTTTATCGAGCGCCAGTCCTCCTGGGATATCGACATCATCCTTATCGCTGCAGGCTGTGAAAAGCCCGGCAGCGAGAACGATACCTAATGTCAGTTTATTCATATATTTCATATTACTACTTTCTTATAGGGTTTAATTTTCGAGATCCAAAGCATCGCAACCGCGGATGTCCTGATTCTTGTCGTAGAACAGCTTATACATACCTGCCTTGATGTATGCGCAGACGCTCGTTACATCGATAGAGATGTTAGGGTTGTCTGCGATATTCAGGATATAAAGGTGAGAGGTCAGTGTCTCTTCTACCTTACGGATATCGTTGGAACCAATCTGGAACTGGATCAGGCTCGGACAGGTTGTGATTCCTGTAGGCCATGTACGCAGGCAACGCTGGTCGGTCTTCTCATCACGCTGGTGGTTGATGGCAAAGGCACGGAGCACGGCACTGTTCAATGGCTGGGTTGGCACCTCGGTGAAGCAGTTGTAGCTCAAGTCCATATTGGTAATGTATGGCAATGTGGTTGAGCGGAAGTCATCAGAGAGGGATGTCAACTTGTTGAATCGGAAGTCGATGACCTGCAGCAGATAAGCCTTCTTGCCCTTGATGGAACCCTTAGGGATGGTACGCATCTGGTTGCCGCTCAAATCGATGGTTGTGATTGGCGAACCGGCTGTAAACAGCTCTGAAGGGAACTTCTCTATCTTATTGTTTGACAGACTGACTGAAGCTGCATTAATACCCTTGTAGGTACCATGACTATTATCTACACCTGTAATCTCGTTGTAAGAGAAGTCTACAGAACCCATCTCGCGAACAGAACTTGCATCGAAGATATTCGGAATCTTCTTCAGTTTGTTATGAGCGAAGGTCAGACTCTCTACATCATCTGTAAAGGCACAGAGATTAGCAGGAATCTCTTCAATCTGGTTGTTGTTCAGATAGAGAGAAGAGAGAGCTACCTCAGAACCAAACGGATGTACCTTCTTGATATTATTGTAAGCCAGGTCGAGCAAACCGAGATTTACCATCTTTCTCAATGCAGAAGACTCAGGGAACTCCTCCAGGTTATTGTAACTCATATAGAGAATCTGGAGTGTCTTACCTGTCTTCTCCTCAGCTAAGCGAGTCCAATCTTTTCTCAACTGATTAGCAGAGATTCCCTTGCATCGTGCCAGGTTCATCGCCTGCAATTTAGGGAGCTTATAGTAGAAGTCTGGAATGCGACTGATCTTCGGACAGTTGTAAAGTTCGATATCGGTCAGGTTTTCCATCTTGTCCCAATCCTCTTCCTTAAACTCCTGTGCAAACTTACCATAAACAGGATCGTCAGGCTTGTAGAAATTCGCACAAACCGAGTCGGATGTGATAGAAGAGTTACCGATATAGAACTGCTGCAACTTAGTCAGGCGATAGATGGCCTTAGATACACCTGTAATCTTGTTGGTCAATGTACCGATCTGCGCATCCTTCAGGTTGATGCGGCTGTCCTTCTTGATTCTGTTCTTCGGTGCCACCTTAGGATCAGAGTTGTAGCTTTTTACAATCATCTCCGACATGTTGGCACGTGGGTCATACTTCAGGAACTTGTTCTCATAGTCGTGACGCATGCTGCTCTTCTTTGCTGCAGTCAGACTGTTTGCATCATAATTATTGAAGATGTTGGCACCAATCTTCTCATCGTGAGAACCGAGGTTGAGCACCTGGAGTTCTGTCAGCTGTCCGATGGCATCAGGTACGATTCCCTTTGCACCGAAACCGGCGATAACGAGACCGATGACACGGCCGTTGCTGTTGAGCGTTACGCCCGGCTGTTCGCCCCACATATCGAGTTCCTTGTTGAAGTTCCAGTTAGCTCCCTTGAAGGTAGCATCGCCATAGAAGCTCCACTCCTTACCCTGGAGAGATTCCCAGATAGCCTTCAAAGCCTCATAGTCCTTGATATACTCCTTTGTCTTGGAAAGGAGGATAGGCACCTGAGCTTTATCATTGAGCTGATTGTCCTCTATAACGAAAGCCTCACCCTTTACAGGCTGGGTCTCATACTTGGTCTTCACCGCACCTGTCTTGCCGTAGGTGGTATATGAGGTAACCTGATAAGTACCGGCAGGCAACCATACGGTAGAATCGCAGTAAGCTGTACCTGTATCCATATACTTATCGTTCTCATTGTCAGGATTCTGATGCTCTTCGCTAGACTCCTTATATTTCACCTTCAGTTCAGGGAAGGTATAGGTCTCACGGGTAAAGAGGTTGGTTACGCTGACGTCAACGAGACGGATGTTAGAGAAGAGATACTCAGTACCACCGGCACGGGTCTTCTCCCACTCCTTCACGAGATTGAACTTCACCTTACCACGCTCCACAGTCTCCACCATGAGGTTCTGTACTTCCAGACCGCCACCTACTACAGTGAATGTTTCGCCGGCAGAAGAAGCCAGCAACTCCTCGTCTACCGCATCATAGAGATAGAAACCGATGACGGTGTAAGTACCCGAAGCGAGTTGCAGTTTTTCACTTCTCAGACCATACTCTGCATTCTCTGAATTATAAGAATTGAGCACCAGTGTCTGAGAGACAGTTGTACCGTTGTGCTCCATGACCACCTTGATTTTCTTGGCATCATCCAGTTTCTCAAGTTTGTCAAGGGCAGCAGCACGGGTAGCTCTTGAAGAAACCTTCTTGCTGAGCTTGAACTGCACATATCCGTATGTGCCGTCCCAGCCTCCGGTTTCATCATCCGAGCAACTTGTTGCTGCAAAGGTCAGGAGAGAGACCAAGAGCAACAAGAGTGCCTTTGAAAATATTTTCATTCTGTTCATTACTTTCTAATTTTTCTGATAGAAGTATGTTTCTTACTCATTCCCTCACCAGGAGATTCAACAACAAGAACCTTTACAGGAGTTCCGTTGTCCTTGAATACCATAAACATCGGAGTAGCAGCAGGAACATTTACGAAGAATATCCAGTTATTATTCGCATCCATATTAGGCTCTGCATTAACATCATTTCCGTTGCTATCCATAACTGTAAGATAGCCTGTCTCCATCATAGTGGTAGGATCCCAATCCTTGATATTAGGATTAACTGTAAGAGAGCTTCCTACTTCTGACTGAGCGACATATATTTCGTCACCATTGTAACCAAATGCTTCTGATATGATAGAACCATACATTGATTTATCCTTCTTGCACTCTACTGGCAAGTAGTTCATCTTCAAGATTGTAGGCGCTGCAGACTGATCATCAGCAGAAGAGTTGGCCTCCTTCTGTACAACATCCATCAGGAAGTAGCGGTCGTAATCGCTCTTCACTGTCATGAAGTCTTCCTCCAGCATTCCGTCGAGTCCATTCTCCAGACTCTCGAATACGCTCTGTGGCAATGCATAGACCAGGAACTCACGGCTTCCGCTGCCTAATGGAGCGACTGTGAGCTTCACATCACCCTTCTCACCCTGCAGTTTCACAGCACCAGATGTATCCTCGAACAGACCAGCTTCCTTTTTCTCGAAAACTACCAGCTGGTAAGCATCACCCAAGGTCTTGAGGGTGAAAGGAACGAAGTTGTAGAAGGTGAAATCGTTGGTATCACCACCATTCAGGCTAGAACCATTCTGAGTGAACACCTTACCATCGAGAGATACATTCCATACTGCCCACTGTGAAGAGGTTGGATAAGTAACATCCATGGTGCTGGTGGTCATACCATTATAGATAACAGGTATGGTTACAGCAGCCTTGCCATCCTCAGAAGTGAAGGTTATGGTGTAGTTGCGGTCCTTAGCGATGGCATACTTAGCACTTACGCCCTGATTCTCCTTGAAGGAAACTCCGCCTACAGCATCCTTGTTAGGTGTACCTACCAGGAAGCCGCCTTCCAAGTCTACCCAAGCTGGAGTATTGGTAACAGCAAAACGGAAGTTTGACTTTACGGTAAACTTGGTGTATACATTGTAACCTACAGTGATACCTGTCTCGGTGATATTATTGCCAGCCGCATCGAATACCTGCAACTTATGGTCGGCAGCCGAACGCTTAACCTCAGCGATGGCAACCTTCTGACCACCCATATTCAGGAAGAGCTGAGCCACGCTCATATCCTTGCTGGCATCATCAGCAGTAATCTTAACCTTGATGGTCTGCTTGCCTGCAGTACCATTGAGTACGAAGGCGTCTGTTTTCTCGCCCTGCACCAGTTTACACCAGATTTTGTCTGAAGAAAGGCTCCAGCTCTCGTTGGCATCGAAGGTGAAGTCCAACTCAGCGCCAGCTGCACCGCCGATAGTCTGTACCTGTGGGAACACAGGAGTTACGGCATCGTCATCGCTGGAACAAGCTGTGAACAGAGTCACTGATACCAGCGCCATCAATACGAGCCAATATTTTGAAATCAATGTTTTCATTTTCTTTTTATTCTACGATTAATATCCTTGTTCTTTCAATTTCTCTGCCTCTGCATCGCTGATCCATTCATACATGGTGATGAAGGTTCCTACGTTGCCGTAGGTTGAACCATCCTTGTTGTCAACACTCATGGTGACATACTGCAATACATAGTTCTGGCAGGTGTTATAATAAGAGGTATAGAGAGAAGGCTGGCTGATGCGCAACTTGCCGTCTCCATAGATGGTACCGAACGCCTCGCCGGTTTCACCGGCTATCTGGTCGTCCATCTCTACCTTTGGCTCAAGAATGTTCTTGGTGCTGAACTTCAACTTCAGGTTGTAGCCCTTATAGTAAACATCCTTCAGCAGAACGGTATTCTCCTCGCCTTCCACTACCTCGGTCTTGATCAGACGGTTGGTTACGTTGTTCAGATACTTGCTGTAGAAGGTAGATGTTACCATGCACCAGCCTGAGAAGTTGTGGATATCGAAAGGACAAGACTTCTGCATTACCACGTGGGCATAGTCCTTATAGAGATCTGTCCAGTTATACTTCTCCGGAATCACCAGTTTCAGGGTGAAGCCGAGCGAATCGGTCTTGCCGATGTTATCATAGATACCCTGAACCTTCACATTTCCTACCATCTCGCCCGCCTTGATTGTAACGGTGTTGTTGAGGATGCGGTAATGCTTACCCTCGATGGCATTGCTCTGCTTGTCTACTACCTCCACGCCGAAGGTGCGGTCGTAGTCAGCTTTTTCGGTTGCAGATACAGGCACATTGAAAACCTCATTGCTTTCCTGTACAGCATACTGATAGAGCGTATCAGAGAACATGATATGACTTGGACCAGCATAAGTGGTATAATCCTGTGAACAACTCACAAGAGCGATGAGTGCAGCTACGGCTGCCAAACATCCCATCATTATTTTCTTCATGATCGTCTCCTTATTTTATTTGTTACTTTCATTAGGCTGAATCTCAGAACCTGGTGCCTCAAGCTCATGCTGAGGAATTGGCCAGACAAAGAGAGGGTCATCCTTTTCAACCTTCAGACTGCTCTGCACGAAGTTGGCAGCAGGCTGGTCGGCAGCCTTACGCTCAAATCCCTTGTGCCAGCGCTTGAGGTCGTTCAGACGGAAGCCTTCCATATAGAGTTCCTTCACGCGCTCTGCCTCGATTATCTTCATGGCGTTGCTCTCGCTCATCGAGGTGTTACCACCATAAGATGAGTAGCGGGCTGTACGCAAGGTAGAGATGTCCTTACCTGCCTTACCATAGTCCTCCTTCATGGCGTAAGCCTCAGCACGAATCAGATACTGCTCTGAGAGACGGAATACCATTGGCTGGTGAACATGCAGGATATTGTTGTTCAGGAATTCTGCATCGCCGAAATACTTGCTCAGCAAAGGCCACTGCAAACCATGCTCATAACCTGTTACACGGGTTGTGAAGATGGCTGCAGCACGGAGGTCCTTGCTGTCGAATGAGTTGATGACCCATGTCTCAGGCACATAGTCTGGACGATAAGTTACATAGTTGTAGTTATCGAAGATGGTACCCAGTGCACCGCCATAGCTGTTCACGGTAAAACCTACCTTCCAGATAGCCTCACGCGAATCACCATAGGTCCAGATATACTTATAATCGTTCACCTGGTTTGAATAGGTGTTGGAAGAAGCCTTCTCCAATGTATAATACTTACTGCCGATTACCTTAGATGCATACTTGATGGCATCATCATACTTGTGCATATATAAGGATACGCGCGCACGCAAGGCATGACAGGTATACTCGTTGAAGTAAATCTCGTTGTAGAGACTTCCTGTGAAGTCTTCGTCTACTTTCAGATATTCAGCAGCCTTGTCAAGATCTCTCAATACGAAATCGTATGATTCCTTCAGAGTGGCTCTCTTCTGTGGCTCATTGCCGTAATAGTGCTCTGTGAGTACAACGCCGAGTTCCTTCGCAGCCTGCTCATCGCTATCGTAAGCCTTGCAGAAACACTTGATCAGTTCTGAGTAAGCCAGGGCACGGGCAAAATAAGCCTCGCCCTCACACTGCTCCAGCTTGTCGAGCTCCTTATCACTGTTGGTGTTTGCCTTTACCTTATCTACGTTGTCGAGCAGGAAGTTGGCATTGTTGATAACACCATAAAGATCGGCATATACCGCCTCGATGTCGGTGTTGGTAGCCTTGATATCTTTCCAACGGTAGATATCGCCATAGGCATTAGAGTAGCCCTTCACGCAGTACACGAAGTCTGCCTGCAGATCTGGCAGGATTGTCAGATTGCCCGAATAGAGGGCGCTGCTCTTGAAACTGTCGTAGATACCGTACACCAGCTTGTCCATGTCGTCCACCGTGTTGATAGCCTGGTCCATGCGGATAGAATCCTCAGGATACTTATCAAGACAGGAAGACATCGAGAGGGCTAGGATTCCCGACAGGATGTATGTCTTTATATTTTTGATATTCATTTTTTTCTCCTTTCTTGGTTAGAATTGCAATTCAACACCCAGAGTAAACTGGCGTGATGCCGGATACTGTGCCTGGTAAATATTGGATGAAACCTCAGGATCCAGACCGTTGAAACCGGTTACGGTGAAGAGGTTCTGTGCCTGACCATAGATTCTGACCATAGAGAAGAAGTTGGTCTTGCGCAACAGACTCTGTGGCAATGAATAGGACAGACTGAGATTCTTCAGACGGAGGAACGATGCATTCTCCAAGAAGCGGTCGTCGAGCTGGGTTACCTCGCCCCAACGTGGGATGTCGGTAATATCGCCAGGCTGCTTCCAACGGTCGTACAACAGACGGTTTGACTGGTTGTAAGCAGTACCGAAGGTTACACCGCTCTCCTCGAAGTAACGGTCGTTGTTAATCACGTAGCGTGTACCAATCCAGCTGAACTGGGCAGAAAGCTGCAAGCCCTTCCAACGGAAGCTTGTACCGAAACCGCCCATCCAAGGTGCATCATAGGTCTTGCCTGTCATCACCTTGTCGCTCTCACGGAACTCGTTGGTCACGTTGCCGTTCTTGTCATACCAGAGCTGCTCACCATTCGCTGGGTTCACACCGGCATAACGGTTCAGGAAGAACTCGCTTACTGAGTGACCTACCACATACTTCAAACCGGTGGTTGAGTTTACATACTCGGTTACACCGTTATAGAGTTCCTTCAATCGGTTCTGGTTGTAAGATACGTTGGCACTTACATTCCAGGTGAAGTCGCGTGTGCGGATTACATCACCGTCAGCACTCAGCTCGATACCCTTGTTAGCCATCACACCTACGTTCTTCCAGCGATAGCCCTCGCCGGTAACGGTGTAAGACTCAGGAACGCGCATCAGCATATTAGAGGTACGCTTGTAGTAAGCCTCGAAGCTGAAGTTGATTCTATCGAGGAAGCCCAAGCGGAGGGCGAAGTTGTTTGCCCATGTTGACTCCCAACCCAATTCCTCGTTACCACTCTGTGATGGAGAGAAACCGGCAGTATTATCGTAGTTGGCACCACCCGATACCAGAGCCAGGTGATAATAGTTAGGAATCTCAGAGTTACCCGATGTACCGGTACTTACGGCAATCTGGGCTGTGCTGAGCCACTTCATATCCTTCAGCCAGTCGGTCGACTTCACGTTGTACATGAAACCGAGCGACCAGAATGTACCCCAGCGATGATCCTTACCGAAACGTGAAGAAGCATCAGTACGCAGAGAGAAATCGGCATAGTAGAGCTCCTTATAGTTATACTCGCCACGCATGAAGAATGACAGGTAAGAGTAGTCAGAAGATGAATCTGCCCAGCGGCTGGCACGTGTACCTGATGATACGTTGGTCAGGAGATCGCTGGTCTGACCCTTGGAATATACCTGGAAACCCTCTGAGTGGAAATTGACAGCCTCCTGACCCAGCATCACGTTGAACGAATGGATATCGTTCAGAGTGAAACGGTAGTTAGCCGTAGTAGTCTCTGTCAGGTTGATGGCATCGCTGCTCTGGCGTGCCGCAGTACCCTGTCCGTTATTTGAAGAGAGACTTGGGAACGACTGGAGGAACGCTGTAGAATGGGTGAAATCGGCACCGAACTGAGTACGGATAGTCAGATTCTCTATCGGATAGATTTCAGCATACATGGTAGAGAGCACCTTATATTTCTTGTTCTTGATAGGATTCAAGCCCATGTAAACGATAGGGTTCTCGCTGGTTCCAGCCCAGTTGCCTGCTGAAAGTGAAGCCAGACTGCCATCCTTTGCGTATGGATTCCAGTAAGGCAGCATGAATCGGCATGCTGAGATAGGAGTAACGGTAGTATAGCTACCGTCGTCAGCCTGCTGAGCCTCCTCATAGGCAGCCATGGTGTTGGTACCTACCTTCAACCACTTGCTAGCCTTTACATCAGCATTGGTGCGGATGTTGTAACGGCGGAAGGTTGAATTCTGTGCGATACCGTCCTGATCGTAGAAACCACCAGAAACATAGTAGTTCAAGCGGTCGGTAGCACGGTTGATAGAGAGTTCGTAGCTCTGCAGCGGAGCGCGGTCGTTGAACACCTCGTCCAGCCAGTTTACGTTTACTCTTGAAAGGAGATTGTAATCCTTACCTGTATCCAGACCTACTTCTTTCTCAAACTGGATACGCTCGTCGGTATTCATCATTTTCCAGTTGGTCTGTGCCAACTCAGAGAAACCATACTGTGCACGGAGCGTAATCTTCGCCTTGTCCATCGCCAAGCCTCGCTTGGAAGTGATGACAACCACACCATTGGCAGCACGTGCACCATAGATAGAGGTAGAAGAGGCATCTTTCAATACAGAGATACTTTCGATGTCGTTAGGACTCAAGGTATTGAAATCAGAACTTGAGATTGGCACGCCGTCGAGGATAAAGAGTGGCGACTTGCCGGAGTTGATAGAGTTGGTACCACGAATCTGGAAGGTAGCCGCCTTGCTAGGTTCACCCGAAGAAGAGATGACCTGCAAACCAGTACTCTGTCCCTGCAAAGCTTGGTCGAAGCTTGCCGCCGGCACATTTTCTATCTTTTCAGACTTTACGGCAGACACGGAACCCGCAATGGTTCCCTTCTTTCTCACGCCATACGCCACCACAACCACTTCATCCATCATCTTGGAATCCGAAGCAAGGGTGATGTTGAGCGTATTTGTCTGCGCTTTCACAACGTGCTTCTGCGTAACGCAACCCACATAAGAGTAGACAAGCGTAGCCTTCGAAGCACCCTTAATTTCGATGGTATAGTTACCGTCAATATCGGTCACTACGCCATTTGATGTTCCCTCTTGCATAATGGTCACACCAATCATCGGTTCGTTGTCTTCAGCAGACACGACTGTACCCTTGACGCTGAAACTCTGCGCCAAGACCGATTGGATAGACAACAATACAAGTGAGACAAGTAAAAGAGTTAATCTTCTCATCCTTGTTTGTTTCAAGTTTATTAATTAATAATTATAATTTTTTTCTTATTTTTTTCTCGTTTGGTAAAAGCCGAAAGCACTCAGGGCAACACTTCGCCCCTCCATTTATACATTCTTTCACTAATATGCACGCATGGAAATACCTATTTAACTTAAATCGGTGCAAAATTACGAATATTTTCTTATTTGCCCAAGATTATCGCTTAAAATTTAAATGTTTGATATGAAATATCTATGTTTTTTAGCATATATGTTCATAAATTTAGTTAATTGTCGATTTTTTGTCACATCCGATTACAGTTTGCAAAAACAAGTTCAATACATACTTTTTTTGTTTCTATGCAGCCGTTTTCATAAAGCTGAAATTACGTCCCGACGTAGCTTGTACTACGTCCGGACGTATCTTTTGCTGCGTCGGGACGTAGCAAATGCTACATCGGGACGCATTTTTTACTGCATCGGAACGTATTTTATCAGCTGACGCAAGTAGTTCAGTCAGCTAACTCAAGTAGCTCAATCAGCTAACGCAAGTAGCTCAATCAGCTGACTCAAGTGGCTCAATCAGCTGACGCAGATATCTCGACAAGCCGAAGGATACGTCTCCATTAGCCTACGGAGTCGTATCCGTAACCCAACGGAGTCGTATCCGTAACCCCACGCAGCCATATTCTTAACCCCACGCAGCCATATCTATAGGCAAACGGAAGCACATCATTTATTTACCTCTTCACCTTCATATATTCCGTAGGAGTCATGCCATACTCCTTGGAGAAGCATTTGGAGAAATAACTGCTGTTGGAAAAACCAACGGTATACATCACCTCGGAAACACTGAACTTGCCCTGGCTCAGGAGCTCGGCAGCACGGCTCATACGCATCTCACGGATATACTCTACAGGCGTACGACCCGTTATCGCCTTCGTCTTGCGATACAGCTGTTTGCCACCTATGCCTATCACATCCTGCAACATCGAAACATTGAAGTCGGAATCAATCATGTGCTTCTCTATCGCCTCATTGATCTCTTCGAGCAGACGCTTGTCTGCCCCATCCAACTCGCAGACATTTACTTCCTTCTTTTCCTCTTCAGAAGACTCAGAGCGTGCAGGAACTGGTTCTGAGGATGATGACTCAGGCTCAGATACAGGCGAAGCGGATAACCCAGTGGCAACAGCTGATGGCTCCTCAGGTTTCTTCACATTCAGGTAGCGGACCATCAGAGCTGTCACCTCATCAAATGAATGATGAGCTACGGCAGCCTTCAAATCTTCCGTCAGACGGTTGAAGAAGTCCATACGCATCTGTACCTGCTCCAACACCTCAGCCTTCTGCTTCTGGGCATCAGCCAGTTCCTTGCGCAGAAAATACCAGCTTACCAGCCATGCCACAAACACGATGAGTGCCGTGATATAGAAGAGCTTGCACCACAAGGAGAGATACCAAGGCGGCAGGACGGAGATGTCGAGCGAATAAACCTCGGCAGCTATCTTGCCTTCACCATCCACGGCATGAACCGTAAGATGATAATCGCCATACGACAAACCATTGTAGGTGATATCGATATTGCCGGAGTTCAGATAATGCCAGTCGTGGTCGCTGCCTTCGAGTTTGTAAGCATAAACGGCTGAAGGATGATCAGCAAAAGGAAGGTCGGTGAGCTGCAGGGTGAAGTTGTTCTCATCACTCTTCAGTTTCAGGATTTCTCCACGCTCCTCACAAGCCTGTCCGTTTACGATGATTCCAGCCAGCATCAGGCGGGTAAACTGCTTAGGCTTCTGTGCTACATCGGAACTGATTGCCACATAGCCGTCATTGCCGCCCATCATTACCTCATGAGTCTGTCTGCTGTAACAGATGTTGAGCGGCGCAACAGAAGGAATCATGAAACGCTGGCTCTCGCCCTGTGGATTGATTACGCAGCATTCATTGCCCGATACCACCCATATCTTGCCTTCCACATCGCACATGGTACTTACCTTGCCACCAATCTGCCATGTCTTGGAAGAAAAGCTGTTACCCAGCACAGAACCGGCTGCATAATAACAGGTTACCGAATTGTTATCACCCATCCAGATATTGCCCTTGCTGTCTGCCATCAGATAGTTGACAACATCTGAGTTAGCTACCTGCACCACCTTCATATCGTTCGGATTGATGCAGTCGAGACGGGTATAGGTAGAAACCCAAATCCTACCCTTTCCATCCATCACCATCTGACCTACATGCAGACCAGAGAGCGCATTCTTTCCCTTGTCCGAGTAATGCCAGTCGGCTATGGTCTTGCCGCTCAGAAGAGCCGCCTTATCCATCACGAAGACACCGCCCTGATAAGAACCCATCCATATCCTGCCCTTCTTGTCCTGGAGAATATCGTAAGCCCAGGCAGTAGAATACTTGCCACTCTTATCGTAGACGATGAAGTTGCGCATCTGACGGGAACTGCGGTCATAGAAGTTGATGCCATGGTCGGTACAGATCCATACATCGCCGTCATGGTCTTCATAAATCTTGCGTACACGGTTATGACTCAGCGGGAAGGCAGAGCTGTTCTGCTTGTACCATGCCACATTCTGATAACCTTCAGCATTCCGGGTGAAATGAATCAGACCGTTGGTACCGCCCATCCACCATTCGCCGTTACGGGTCTGGAGCATGGCATGGAGACAGTTGCCCTCACCCGACATCGTAATCTTATCGAGCGATACATAGCGGTAATAGGTATGGGTAGTGAGACGGGAGAGTCCATTGTCAGTACCCACCCATACATTCTGCCATTTATCTACAAAGCAAGCCCAGACGATGTTGTTAGGAATAGAAGCATCATCGCGGGAATCGTGGATATAATGGGTGATGGCATTGGAGAGTGCCATCTGATAGAGTCCGTTATCTGTTCCGATATAGAGATTGCCGGCAGCATCTGTAGAAAGACATTTGATGGAATTGCCGTTCAGAGCTGGAATCTGTGAGAAGTTCCTGAGCTGCAGATCGGCACAATAGAGAGCGCCCTCGGTACCAATCCAGTAGCATCGGCGCTTGGCATCATAGGCGAGCGCATTGACCAGCGGCTGTTCTCCGGCACGGAGCGGAATCAGTCTGCTGCCGAGACGCAGACCAGCAAGCGAACCTACGAGCAAGCCTCGCGGAGTAGAGAGCAAGGCATAGACATCGCCACCGAAGTCAGTCTTACCACCCTTGATATCGAGCACACGGAGTTCCTTCAGCTGCTTGCGCTTCGCCTCATCGGCAAAAGCCTTCATGGCTGGTGTTTCGGCATATTGATAAGATTGCGTATCGAATTTCAGGATGCCGTTGCCAGTAGCCAGATAGAGCATCCTGCCCTCGAAACCGAGCGCATTGACACGCGTATTGCTGAATGTATGTTCCTGAAAATGGCGGTAGCCATGATAACCATCATAGCTGTAAAGACCGTTGTCGGTTCCGAGCCATATCATTCCATCACTGTCCTGGGTAATGGCACAAACGGACTGAGCACCTTCAAGGGAGGTGTTGACGAAACGCTGCGCATGGATGGCGAGCGAAACAAAGAGCATAGCAATTGCCATGCTGATGCGGTTTATAGGTTCTTTTGACTTTTTCATGTGTGCAAATTTACACAATATTCATGATAACGCCAAAAAATATCGGAGAAAATTCATAAAAAAAAGAATCCCCTGGGAAAAATAGCCGCTGCTATTCCCAGAGGATCCGATATAAACTATATACTTTATAACCAACTGAAATCTGTCTCAGTCTTCTTATATTGCCTGGAGCGTAATCGACTTTTCGATATTTCGCTTGCTGTCTTTTACCTTCAGGATGATGTCGCCCTTCTGCTTGCTGCTCTGTACGATGACAACGAGTTTGCCGGAGAAGAGTTTCATCTGTGGCTGGGTGAACGGTTCGAGCGATGTGGCATCGCCGTTGCAGGCTGCCTTGAAAGTGCCGGCACCACTCACCTCGAAGGTCAGTTCGTCATCGGCAAGCGGACATTCATTGCCGTCCTTATCCTGCAGACTCACGGTGATGAAGGCAAGGTCGTTGCCATCGGCATTCAGAAGCACATTGTGCTCATCGGTACAGCCTTCTACCATGCAGGCAATAGGCTCATGATCAGGTGTTTCTACGCTGAACTTCATCTGTGCAGGCTCGCCGGCAGTACGCTTCACGTCCTCACCAACCTTATCGCCATACTGGTTGTAGGTAACCACGCGAATCTCACCCGGTTCATACTTCACATTGTTCCAGCGCAGACGGTAGCGGTCGAGGCGGCTTGACTTGTCCTTGCGAACCCTGCCCTGGCTCTTGCCGTTGACGAAGAGTTCGCCTTCCACACCATCGGTGTAGCAATATACAGGGGTAACCTGTCCTTCCCTGCCCTTCCAGTTCCAGTGAGGAAGAAGATGGGTGGTATGCTGCTGCTCGTTCCAGCGGGCACGATACATATAGTAGCGGTCCTTTGGAAGTCCGGCAAGGTCGCAGATACCGAAGTAGCTGCTACGACTTGGCCAGTAGGTATCGTAAGGAGTCGGCTCGCCCAGATAGTCGTAACCGGTCCATACAAACTCACCGATTACCCAACTGTAGTCATCCTGCATCTTCCAGTCATCATCAGGAAGATTGCTCCAGGAACAGTATTCGGTATCATAGCTTGAGCACTGACCATCAGGATAGGTAGCCTTATCACTTACCACTACCGGGAACTTGTATACGCCACGGGAGCTGACCGTAGAGGCGGTTTCTGAACCGAGGAGGAAGCCCTGAGGCAACTGCTCAATATTCTTATAATATTTATGTACGCGATAGTTGAAGCCCGGAACGTCCATCACCTGGGCAAATCCACTCTTCAGGGCATCCTCAGCCTTATCCATACCCTGGGTTACAGGGCGAGATGGGTCGTACTGATGACAGATATCCTGCAGACGCTTGGCAATCTGCACACCCTCCTTGCTCCACTGTTCTGGAATCTCGTTGCCGATACTCCACATGATGATGCTAGGATGGTTGCGGTGGTGCTTTACCAGATTGGTGATATCCTTATCGCTCCACTCCTTGAAGAACTTGGCATAGCCGTTCTTGCATTTAGGATAAATCCACATATCGAAACTCTCTGCCATGACCATCATACCGAGGGAATCGCAGAGTTCCATCTGCATGGTAGAAGGCATGTTGTGGGCAGTACGGATAGCATCGCAACCCATCTGCTTCATCATCTTGATCTGACGGATGAGAGCTGCCTTGTTTTCTGCTGCACCCAACGGACCGAGGTCGTGGTGCAGACAGACACCCTTCAGTTTGCGGGTAACGCCATTGAGCTGGAAACCATAATCCTTGGATACGGCAATGGTACGGATACCGGTCTTCAGGGTCTGCACATCAGCCACCTTCTTTCCTTCATATCGGGTAAGTTTTACCTGATAGAGGTAAGGAGATTCCGGAGACCAGAGCTGAGGATTCGCTACCTTCAGAGTAGTCTTGATTTCAGGATTGGCACCTGTGACGATCTGCTCGGCAACCTTCTTGCCAGCCTCATCCAACAGGGCTATGACGGTCTTGCCCGACTTACCAGTCTTTCCTTCCAGCAGCGCATTTACTTCTACTTCAGCTTCCTGCTTATCAGCCTTCAGGGTACGGACGAAGGTATCCCAGGTAGAGAAGTTTTCGTTGCCATAGAGTTCTACGGAAACCGGACGGTAAAGACCGCCTCCCGGATACCATCGGCTGCTCTCCTCTACATTATTAAGATGTACCTCGATGAGATTACTCTTACCAAACTGGATGAAAGGTGTGATGTCGATGCGGAAGGCATTGTAGCCGTAAGCCCACTTGCCTGCCTCCTTGCCATTGACGCTGACAACAGGCTGGCTCATGGCACCGTCGAAGACGAGTACGGCACGCTTATAGCCCTTAGGAGCCGTCCAGTTCATCTTATACATACCCTCACCTATCCAAGGCAGCGCACCAGAACGTCCCGACTTCTCGGTCTTTTCGGTTTCGCCATTCTGCTCGATGGCCACCATCTGCAGGTCCCATTTCTTATCAAAAGGTCCCGAGATAGCCCAATCGTGCGGAACAGCTACCTGCTGCCACGCCTTGCCATCACGGGAGAAGTCCCATGAAGGCAGGTTGATAACCTTTCTGCTCTGCGCCTGGCACAGCGTAGTGAGTGCCAGGGCAAGAGTCATGAAAGTAATGCTTCTCTTGATCATATTGCTATTTAATATTCTTATTTATATGCATCGAATACGGCAGTTGGTTTGCCGCTGTTGTCGAACGCTCCCTTGGTATATGCAGGCCAACCCAGAGTGGTATAGTTGGCTGGCTTCCAGTTGTTATAAACTTCTGGTTCCCAATAGAAGATACCCTCGCAGGTAGAGATTGCCTTGCAGCCATCCACCATCTTCTTCATCATTGGCGCAGCCTGGTCAGAGCCCCACCACATACCGATTTCAGAGATGATGACGTCCTTGCCATACTTGGAAGAAAGAGTCTGGATGTTAGAGAGACAACTCTCTGCATAACTCTGCCAGTTATCATCTTCCGGATAAAGAGACAGTCCGATGACATCCCACTTTCCACCATTGTCCTTCAGCTTATCGTAGAGCCAGGTAAGTCCACCGAGGTCCTGACCCTTATCTACATGCACGATGACTTTTGCCTTAGGATAAACTTCCTTTACAGCATCATAACCGGCGTTGATATAAGCTGCAAAATTGGCTGCATTCTTAGATACCTGACCGGTTACAGCCTCATCGCTGTTGAAGAGCATTCCGTCGCGGGTTTCATTACCCACCTGCACCCACTCTACGTTGGTTACACCTCTATCCTTCAAGGCTGTCAACACATCCTTGGTATGATCAGCCACAGCCTGTTTCATCTGTTCGGCAGTATAGCCCTGCCATGCAGCAGGAACTTTCTGGTTGCCCGGGTCAGCCCAGGTATCAGAATAGTGGAAGTCAATCATCAGACGGAAGCCGAGCTGCTGAGCTCGCCAAGCCTTGGCGATGACATCATCCTTGCCACACCAGCCACCTTCCGGATTTACCCAGACACGCAGACGGATGGAATTGGTTCCCTCTTCGCGGAGGAGCTTCATGCATTCTGTAGCCTTGCCATTCTGATTATAGAATTTCACACCATCCTTCTCCATCTCTGTGAGCCAACTTACATCGGCGCCCTTGGCGAAGCCACTCATATCGTATGTCTTCTCCTTTTCGGGAGTGGTATTATCATCATTGCTGCAACTCGTGCCCGTAATAGAAAACAAGAGTGCTGTAGCCAGCAATATGGCTTTTCCAAATATATTCTTCATTGCTATTTTTCTTATTAATTATTCATATTTCCATGTCATGGTGTTGAGGTCAGCGGTAACGGTAACTTCACCACCAGTTACATCATCCTTGAACCAAATGTCCCAACAGTCACTAGCTGTTGACAATTTAAAAAGATCGCTTGGATCAGAACCATACCAAGTCTGCTTGTCGTCCTTGTTTTCACCTACGAAGATAAATCGGAAGTTCTCCCAAGCAGTTGGCTTGTACTTGCAGGTATAAACACCATCGCTCACCTTGTTCATCACGGCAAGAAGGGTGTTACCATCCTTGCTGAACATGCAGAGAGTATTGCTAGCCTCTGGCTCTGGAGCAGTCTGGTTGCCTGACTCGATAGAGTAAGTCAGGTCGCTGTTCT
>ERZ650312.353-NODE-353-length-25385-cov-7.448441_pt1 | contig 25385 bp, 21 predicted proteins | sample MGYA00376248_ERZ650312 | MGnify/ENA primary metagenome ERZ650312 (study PRJEB26733, sample SAMN07839316) | wastewater metagenome | biome: urban; feature: wastewater treatment plant; material: waste water | place: USA: North Carolina | collected 2016-07-28 ... | reverse complement strand
TAAAAGACGCTCTTTTTTATGCGATGTTTATAGACGGAGCAATTCCTGCAATAAAAGGCTCATTGCTTCAATTTGGATATGTAAAAGCGATGGATGTTACGGGTATGACCGGTGGAGCAAATCTTGGAAATATAGACCTATTCGGTTTGATGGCAGAGTTTACCAATATCGCCGATACCGGACTTGATTTATTTGCACACTACGGAATAAGCAAGACGCATTCAAACGGCAACTTTGTGAATGTAAACGGCACAAATTACGGACTGCTTAGCGCACAACCGATGGGCGATTTGGGTGTTGATAGAACCGGAAACGCATTCTGGATAGGCGGTAGATACGCACTACCGTTTAGCTTTAAGGGGAAAATCGGATACGAGTACAACAGAGGTTCACAATACTGGACAAGCTTTACGAGTGCCGCAAACGACCTGACCAATAAATTGGCCGTAAGAGGCAACGCCCACGAGCTCTACTACATCCAACCTCTTAATAGATACGCTCACTTAAGAGCCGGTGCACAGTTTATCAAGTATGATTATGCCGGAAGCGGATTTCATCTTGGAACCCCTATGAAACTGGGTGATGCAGGAACTGCAAGAGAGATTCAAAATCTTACAAACTACTATTTGATGTTCAACCTGCTCTTTTAACACAATACCCCTTTTTGCACTCTAGCAAAAAGGGTAACTTCGGGAGTTATTTTATATGTTATCCAGATTCTCTATCAAACTCAATCTAATAGTAATAATCGTCGGGGCGCTATCCGGCGTACTTTTTATGGGGCTAATCGCCGGATACTCGGCAAAAACATCCAAAAATGCGCTAGATGACTTTAAGCATAAAGAGCTTTTCTTGATGCAAACATCCAATTCGCTTAAAAATTCCATATCAACCCTAATTACAACATCTTTATCGGCCGGAACCGAGGGGGTAAAATTACAACTTCCGCCCGAGCTGAAACAAGGCGTAGACAAAGATATAGCAACGCTTAACACCCTCTCAAAAGAGTTTGAATCAAAAGAGATGGAGCAGTTGGCCTCAAACCTAAAAACCAGAATCGACTCTTTGTTTGAAAACTCTACCTCCCTCAACGAGGCATATCTTAGCGGTAACAAAGACGATACTCTGGACGCACTAGACGGTTTTAATGCCGTTTCCAAAAAAGCGGAAGGGGAGCTAAAAAAGCTTGAGAATTTAGCCAAAACCTCTATGGACAATAATCTTGCGACACTCGAAAAAGAGGGGCAAAACTTTGTCATCCTAATTTCCGTCTCCCTGATTGTCTTTTTTGTTCTTGGGATCGCATTTGGCTATATGATTCTATCTAGCATATCTGCAAAAGTTCAAAAACTCGGCAATACGATGATGAAGATTGCAACCGATAAAGACCTCAGCGTTACGTGTGATACCGGACTAAACGATGAGATAGGGAGAGTTGGCAAAGATATCAATAGTATTTTGTTCCAACTAGGCGGTGCGTTAAAGGGCTCAAAAAATGTTGCAAAAGCCAATAAGGATGTTGCAATAAAGCTTTTTGATGCTTTTGAGGAGATGCAAACAACGCTCAACAAACAAGATAACATGCTAAGAAAAAGCGCAAAAGATGCATCAGATACGGCGGCAGAACTGGAGATATCGGCATCAAAAGCAGATGAGACAAGAAACAATATGCAAACAGCCTCCAAATCACTATCCATATCAAACCAAAAATTAAAAGAGTCGTTGATATCAATGGAGGAGAGCGTCAGGCTAGAGGCAGAATTTGCCCAAAAAATGACAAGGCTCTCATCTGAGGCCTCAAACGTAAAACAAATACTATCGGTTATTTCCGAAATAGCCGATCAAACAAATCTACTAGCCCTAAATGCGGCTATCGAGGCGGCAAGGGCAGGCGAACACGGTAGAGGTTTTGCCGTTGTCGCCGACGAGGTACGAAAGCTGGCTGAGCGAACCCAAAAGAGTCTGACAGAGACCGATGCCACTATCAATACGATAGTTCAGTCCATATCGGAAGCCTCTGAAGAGATGCTCCATAATGCAGAAAATATCGAGAAGCTAAGCCATAAATCGGCAGAGGTCGGAGAGCTTATAGCGAACAGCGAAAATGCTCTAAATAGCGCCCTCACCTCTGTTACGTCACTCACCGACGTAATCTCAAAAAGCACCGTGGAGATTTCAGCCGTTGTCGCAGACGTACAGGCAATCAGTCAAATATCTACAGACAATTACACAAGCGTAATAGAGGTTGGGATGTTGGTAAACGATCTTGAAAAACTATCCGAGACTCTAGACGAGGAGCTATCAACTTATAAAACCGCCTGATAAAGGCGGCTCCCCTATTGCCTATCACTCAGATACACCACTTTTTATCCAAAAAAACTTACATTAAACTTTATAGACTATAATATAAATTCGCATTTGTAAATATTTATAGGTACAAATCGGCTTATAAAAGTAACAACAGTAAAACAAAGGAGGGTTTATGTATTTTGGTCGTTTTGCTATTTTGTCAAAAGCAGCCGTTTTGGCTACATTATTTGCCTCTACCCAGCTTTTTGCATACGGACCACACGAAGGGCTTGATTGCCTCGGATGTCACGATCCGCACTATGCGAAAGCTATGAAGCTTTTTAAAGTAAATAATCCATCTCACCCAAACCCTAGAACGGGTAAAAACGTTGACGGGGTATCGGCACTATGTCTTGGATGTCACAATCTGGGAGAGACGGGCGGAACAGGGGTAAAACCGGTATATCTACACATGACCCATCCGGTAAACGTAAAACCTAACTCAAAAATCGCAAAAATGCCTGAAACTCTAGCCAGAGACGGGATGATTCAGTGCGTCAGCTGTCACGATCCGCATCCGTCGAACAATCAATGGAGATACCTAAGGGTTGATACCAAAAACGGCGCAAACGTAGGTGAATTCTGTATGACGTGCCACCCTGCAAAAGCAGACACTACGTTCTACAAAACCGAGGTAAAAGATATAAAGATATTCTCTTCTATGAACGAAGAGGTCGGAGCCAAAAAATTCGGCATGACCGATCCGGCTCTTACTATATCAAACCAGACACCTGACTACATAAGACCTATAGGCGATTACCAAAACGAACTTGGCCCTGCCTATATGAGTGTGCCAAATCAAGCGTGGTACTATTCACCGGACAAAAACAAACTCCCTCCGGAACTTAGATCGTTCTTTACCGATAAAAAACCGGCCGGAAAATAATTATTTTCTAAAAGATACCCCCTTATACGGGAGGGGGTGTTTTACTCTGCAACCTCATAATCTTCCGGTTTATTGATTATTATCTGCGGCTCATTGTAAAACCCTATATGGGCAGTTTTAATCAGAATTTTTGTCATATTTTTCGGCTTTAAGTTTTTATCTTTAAAGTATATTTTGATCCCGTCATGCCCCTCCATAACAAGCCTACCCCTGCTATATAAACCTGTAATACCGCTTATCACCTCGTTTTGTATATGTGGACTTTTAAAATCCTGATAGTTTGATAGATAGTACTCGGATACGTTTGCCGTCCCTATTTTTTTATGATCCAAAACAGTTTTTATCTCTATAAGCCCCCTATAATCCTCAACTTTGCCAACCCTTATGTCATACAATCCGCCAAGCTCAAGCTCTTTTGGCGGGTTATAGACAAAAATAGCCCTGCCGTTTTTTTGCTTTAAGACGGCAGAGTCAACCGTTTTGTATATCACCGCAACATTTTTTACCAAAACGTCAATCTCTCCTACCATACCATACAAATCAGAGATGGAAACAGTTTTTAGCCCACTTTGTTTTTGAGATTTTTCGCCGCTTACCGCCGGATTTGCCTGATCGGCCTTGCCGAATCCTCCGATTTTGAACTTTGCTTTTAGCGGAAGATGATCCGAATACCCCTGTGGTATACTAAATGCCCTACTCTCGCCGGCATCTTCCCACCTATATGCTCTACCGTTTTTCATAAGATACGAAGGTCTAAAAACCTCGAAACTGCTATCGACATACGATACCCCTTTTTTGTCAAACAACCCTTTTGAAATTATCATATTATCGGGAGTATTTTTCTCTTTTCCGAACCATTCGCTCACCCTCTCTTGTTTTGGGATCTCAAGCCAAAGATTATAGAGATATCTCCCATCCCCGCTTGCCGCAACATCGGCTTTCTGGGCAAGCTCCGGCTTTTCTTTGGGTTGGCTTTTTGCGGTTTTTAGGATATGGTTTATCCCTGCCAATCCCCCGGTGTCGTTTAGTTTCTTATCGTTTTGTATCGTCTCCATCTCGTTATAGTTGGAGTTAAAATCGCCGAGAGCCACAAAATCGGCATCTACCCTGAGCCGTTTTATATCTGCCGCTAGCGTATCGGCAAACTCCAATCTCTTGCTCTCCGGCCCCGTTTTTGCCTTCCAATGGTTTACGTAAACAATCAGCTCATCCTTGCCGATTTGGAGTGTTGCCTTTAGGATGGGGCGCTCTCTGTAATGGTTGGAGACTTTTAGCTCATTATATGAGACAATCGGAAATTTTGACAACAATACACTCTGAATAGCCGATTTTTTGTTTTGGGTGATAGCGTAGTGCGGATATTTTACCCCGTTTTTCTCCAACCTCCCCAAAAGCTCTTTGAGGGTATTTTCGTTTTCAATCTCTTGTAAAGCGACAACCTCGGCTCCTAAGTCCTTGATAACCTGAGCAGTATTTGCTAGTTTAACGTCAAAGGATTTTTGATCCCACCCTTTGAAATTCGGTATATACTCTGGATATTCGGTTCCGTCAGGCTTCATATCAAACAGGTTCTCTACATTCCATGTGGCAACCGTAAACTCTGATACATTTAGATCATTTTTACTGCCGGACTTTTGACTATTAAAACTAAAGACAAGGGCAACCGCCAAAACAGCGGCAAAAGCAGCTCCCAAAAAGTATTTTTTCATTGTTTTTCCAGTATTGGTTTTGTATATTTTAGCAAATCGCCAACCCGCTTTGCATACCAAAAGCAGTTAAAAGAGATTGTTTTTCCGGTTTATTTGTTTAATTCCTGCTAATATTAGACCAAAAAATGGGCGGGAATATAATGGGGTTTTTGGATGATATATCCGTTGTGCAGGGCAAAGAGAGGATGGAGGCATTAAGGGAGAGGTTTAAAAAAAATCTGGATTTTTTTGCCAAAACCGACCCAAATCTTCACAAAAAACTACTCGCTAAACCGACCGAATACGGCCTTATATCGGATGAGCACGGTGTAAATATCGTAAGCCTTTCAACAAGAACGTTGGTTTTTGGACTAGACGATAGCGGTCACACAATGGCAAGGAGCTGCAAAAATATAGCCGAAAACCCTTTTTCAAACACAAAATGGCAAAAAGGGTACGAGCTAAACCCGTTTTATATGATCACCTCTTTGCACAAAACAACCGCTAAAGCACCTATTGAGATTTTCAGGCTAGCATACGAGATGGGGATGGATCCGGACAAAATCATATTCCCGTCCGGCTACCTCCCGTTTGCTGCCATTTACGGTCTTGGCGGTGGTGGCGTATTGTCTTTTATAAGTGAGCAATACGAAAAACTGGGGCATATCTTAATCTATGAGCCGACTCCTGATTTTTTCGGCATTTCGGCCTATTTTGTCGATTACGGTTTGCTATATTCCAAAGCGGCAAAGGTGCTAATAGCCGTCAAAGAGTTGCCGGATGAGGGAGAAATACGGGATTTTTTTGCCAAAGAGCGTTTTGCATCTTTGTATCCGAGGCTTGAGCTAACCATGTACGAATCGGATGAGATAGCAACCCTAAAAGATACCGTATCGATTCAGGCCGGCTCAATGTTTAGGGGATTTGGGACATACGAGGATGAGATGATAGGATGGAGAAACTCCCAAAAAAACTGTGATTACGACCTCCCTAAAATCCCGATTTTGACCCCGGTAAAACACAAAATAACCGCTCCGATATGTGTCGTCGGAAACGGCGGAAGCCTGGATGAGAATATATCGTTTCTAAAGCAAAATATCGAAAATATGGTTATTTTCTCATGCGGAACCGCCATCAGGACACTATTGAAAAACGGGATAAAGCCGGACTATCAGATAGAGATAGAGCGAACCGATTATCTGCACGAGATTTTGGCAGAGTCATGGGTGGATGAAGTAAATCTAATAGCCGCAAACGTCGTAGACCCAAAAACGCTTGCCGTCTCAAAAGGGAAAAAATATCTCTTTTTTAGAGATTTTACCGCATCGACATATCTGAACCCGCCGAAAAAAATAGTCTATTTCTCGTCCCCTTTTGTAGGTAATGCCGCCACCGCCATAGCCCTATCGCTATCCGATACGGTCATTTTGTGCGGAATAGACGTAGGGTACAAAAAGGATAGGACGATCCACTCAAAAGAGTCGATATATGAGGAGAGCTGCGAACTCCCGAAAGGCTCTTACGCTGTCCGTGAAAACTTTGAGGGGAGTGAAATATACTCAAACAACCTCTACAACCTATCCAAAACGGTATTAGAGTGGGCAATAGCAAATAGCGGCGCAAAAGTCCTAAACATATCGGACGGGGCATATATATCAGGAGCCGTACCGACAAAGAGCGTAACGCTAAAAAAAATCGACAAACAAACAGCCATGTCGATGTTGGAGTCAAATTTTTCCACCGACAAAAACAGTATCTTCACCCTCCAAAACTGCACCGATACAGAGGGGGAGCTCTCAATGATGCTCTCCAATATGTCGGCAATCTTTTATACCCCAAAACAATCCAAAATGGAGTTTTTCACGGCACTATCGTTGTTTGAATCGTTTTTGACAGAGTGGGAGAGCGGTGGCGGTGTTGGATTTTATATATTTAACGGCTCACTAAAGCATATAGTGTTTAGTCTGCACGTAGCCGTTTTAGGGGTAAGCGAAGAGAGATTCGGGGATTTTTATAAAACCGCCTCAAAAATGTTAATGGATGGGATAAAAGAGATGATAAAAGAGTTTAAGGCAAACGATGCAAAAGGGAGAGTCTCATCCCTTTTGCGTACCGTTACATCTGTTTAAACGCCTCTTGGGTTACCTTGTAGGCGCAAAATTTCGGTCCGCACATAGAACAAAACTCCGCATCTTTGAAGCCGTCGGCAGGGAGCGTCTCGTCGTGAAACTCTTTTGCCCTGTCCGGATCAAGAGCCAGCTCAAACTGCTTGTTCCAATCAAACGCATATCTGGCATCGCTCATTGCATCATCCCTGACTCTCGCATTTTTGCGGCCTCTGGCTATATCGGCCGCATGAGCCGCTATTTTGTAGGCTATTATCCCCTCTCTGACATCGGCCATATTGGGTAGCCCCAAATGCTCTTTCGGTGTCACGTAGCAAAGCATAGAGGCTCCATGCCACCCACCGACAGCTGCCCCTATGGCAGAGGCTATATGGTCGTATCCGGCTGCAATATCGGTAACAAGGGGTCCCAAAATATAAAACGGGGCATCATGACAATACTCCCTCTCAATTTTCATATTCCTCTCAACTTGATTAAGCGGCACATGCCCAGGCCCCTCTATCATCACCTGCACATCTTTTTCCCACGCTTTTAGTGTCAGGTCACCTAAAACTTTTAGTTCGTTTAGCTGAGCGGCATCGGAGGCATCGGCCAGACAACCCGGTCTCAAAGAGTCTCCCAGAGAGAGCGATACGTCATATTTTGCACAAATATCCAAAATCTCGTCATAAGCCGTATAAAAAGGGTTCTCTTTGTGGTTTTTTATCATCCACGAAGCAATCAGAGAGCCGCCTCTTGAGACGATCCCCATTTTTCTCTTGGCGACCTCCGGCATAAATTTGAGCAAAAATCCAGCATGAATAGTAAAGTAACTCACCCCTTGTTTGGCCTGTCTCTCTATAACGCTCAGCATTGTGTCGATGTTCAGGTTCTCTATATCATTTCCGCACTCATATATGATTTGATACATAGGAACCGTACCGATAGGGACTGTGGAGTGTTTGATAATCTCGGTTCTGATCTCGTCCAGATTCCCCCCCGTGGAGAGATCCATAACGGTATCAGCTCCGTATTTTAGACATATCTCAAGCTTTGAAAGCTCCTCTGTCGCACAGCTAGAGAGCGAACTGGCACCTATGTTTGCATTGATTTTGCATGTTGCGGCCAATCCGATGGCCATAGGATTTTGGTTTAGATGATTAACGTTTGCCGGAATAATGAGTCTGCCTCTGGCTATTTCACTTCTGATAAATTCGGCTTCCAACCCCTCGACGTTTGCGACATATCGCATCTCTTCGGTTATTATCCCTTTTTTGGCGTAGTGCATTTGGGTTTTTACCGAATCGCTTTCTCTCCCCTTTACCCATTCGCTTCTAAGCATCGGCTCTCCTTATTGTTACGAATTTATACAGTCTTTTTCCGGTATAATTTTTGGAAAATATAACGATAAAAAACAAAAAAAAGGCTGAAATTGTCCGAAATCTCCCTCATCCTTTTGGCAGCCGGAAGCTCTAGTAGATTTGGCCTTGGAACCAAAAAGCAGTGGCTTAGAACCGGAGATATTCCCCTTTGGCTTTTTGTAGCAAAACGTTTCGAGAGTAGTCACCGGTTTAAAGAGATCATCGTTGTCGGCGAAAAAAACGAAATATCTTATATGTCTTTATTTGCCGATTACATATTTATAGAGGGCGGCAAGGAGAGGCAGGATTCGCTACTAAATGCGCTCAATGCAACAACGTCAAAATACGTCCTGACGGCCGATGTAGCAAGGTGTTGCATAGACAAAGATATGATAGACAGAGTAATCTCAAAAATAGATGAGTTTGACTGTATAGTTCCAACCCTTACCGCTCACGATACAACAATATTTGATAGCGAGTATATAGATAGGAATCTCGTCAAACTGGTTCAAACACCGCAGCTCTCAAACAAACAAAAACTAATTTCGGCATTAAAAAACAAAAAGCTGTTTACGGACGACTCTGGAGCCATGAGAGAGGCCGGATACTCCGTCGGTTACGTAGAGGGCTCAAAATCGGCTCTAAAGCTCACCTCAAAAGAGGATTTGGAGTTCATCAAATGCCTCACTCCGCCAAATAGCGCAAATTTTTGCGGAATAGGGTTTGACACCCACCAATTTGACGACCAAAAACAGTGTGTTTTGGGAGGTGTGGCGATAGACGGGGACGGTTTTAAGGCTCACTCCGACGGAGACGTTCTCATCCACTCCATAATAGACGCCCTACTGGGGGCGGCCGGACTAGGCGATATCGGAGAGTTTTTTCCGGATACCGACGAGGCCTATAAAAATGCGGACTCAACCGTTTTGCTAAAAAGGGTTCTCTCTTTAGTTAGAGGTGTCGGATTTGAGATAAATAATGTAGATGTATCGGTAATAGCGGAGAGACCGAGGCTGTCACGATACAAAAACGAAATTAAGATAAACTTAGCAAAAATATTGCAGATTCCCCCTTATAAGCTTTGTATAAAGGCGACTACATCCGAAAAAATGGGATATGTAGGAAGAGGAGAGGGTGTGGCGGTGTTAAGTACGGCTTCCCTAAAATTTTTTGATTGGACTTGCGTTTGAAGATTTTAATCGTAGAAAACGAAATGTATCTCGCCCAGAGTATAGCTAACAAGCTAATAGAAAACGGCTACATTTGCGAAATTGCCGCCAGCCCTAAAGACGCCATAAAAGAGGAATTTTTTGACGTTATACTCCTCTCTACATCGATGGGAAGCCAAAATTTTATGCCGGTTATAGAGTGCCACAAAGCCTCTATCATTATCCTTATGGTGAATTATATCAACAACGATACCGTATCGGCACCTCTAAAAGCAGGGGCAAAAGACTATATCCTGAAGCCTTTCATGATAGAAGAGTTAATCAAAAAGATAAACCACTATCTCGAATACGAAAGACTTCTAAAAGAGAACGATTCGTTCAAAAAATACCTATCGAACTCGTTTGCCTCGTATGATATTCCGGAAATTTCAAAAAAGATAGAGCTTCCAAGGGCACTTTTCTCGTCGTCCCAAAAGAAAATGGACGCAACGGCTTTTAAGATTGCCTCTTTAAAATCCATGAGATTAGAGTTTGTATCACTCTCAAAAGAGTTTGACGAAAAAATATTTTTGGAACACGACAATAAATCAATAATCTACGCTGTGGGTTTTGAGTCTTTAAAAAAAGCGGAAAAACGGATTTTTCTGGATGCCGTCAAGTCAAAATTTGTAGTATTCTCATCCACGGAACCACTCGAAGAGTTTGACGGAGCCGTAATAGAGCTCGAAGGGGAAGAGGGATTTGTCGGCGGCGGGGGCGAAATACTCACGATCGAAGATTATGTAAAAAACATCCTCGTTAGCTTCCAAGACAAATACCCCGACGTTGAACTATCTAAAAAACTGGGAATCTCCAGAAAGTCTCTATGGGAAAAAAGAAAAAAACATGGCATCTACAAAAAGAAATAAGTCTCTCTTTATAGACAAAGAGGCGGTAGCATCCCTCTCTTTGGTCAAAGAGGGGATCCTATCCCCGGTTGAGGGGCTAATGGGTGGTATCGAAGCAAAAAACGTGGATGAAACCCTAAAATACAAAAATAGAAGTTTCCCTTTTTCATTTATACTGGCTCCAAGCGGCAAACGTAACGCCGATGTCCTAAAAACCCTAAAAACCGGAGAGAGTATCAATCTGGTAGAAAACCACAAGGTAGTGGGGCATCTGGATGTTGAAGAGGTATTTGAGATTGACCCGCTATCAAGGGTTGAGAAAATATACGATACAAAAGATTTATCCCATCCGGGCGTTATAAACACGATAAACAGACTCGGCAAATTTGCGGTTAGCGGTAAATACGAAATAGAGTTTGATGACGTGAGGGCCGCAAAAGAGAAAATCAAAGAAGCAAAAGAGCGGATAGAGGCCAGAAGTGTAGCCGGTATAGTCATGGCAGCAAGACCTCTAAATAGGGCTCATGAGAGGCTGATTAGGCTAACTCTTGAAAAAAATGATCTGGTTGTTATTTTTTTATCAAAACCGTATTCCCAAGACGATATGCCCTACTCTCTTAGACTTGAGGCTTTGGAATACCTTATAAAAGCATACCTCCCGTCTGATCGGATAGTAGTCGTCCCGTTTGAGAATACCTATTTATTCGCAGGCACCAATGAGTTGCTATTAGATGCTATCGCTATCCAAAATTTTGGATGTGACAGTATGGTAATAGGGGCAAATCATGCCGGTCTAGGCATGTACTATGAGAGCCATGAGATAAAAAGTATATTTGACTCATTCGTAGGGGTGGATTTAAGAATAGAGATATCAAACTTTTTTGTTTATTGCAATGTTTGCAAGACACTAGTGACGCAACGCTCTTGTCCGCACGGAATGCACCACCACATAAACTACAACGCCGAATCGCTTTTGCAACTTCTAAAAACAGGGCTTCTCCCACCCGCAATACTAATGCGAAAAGATATTTCGGCAATTTATCTATCCAAAATGTTCCCTAGCAGATTTAAAAATCTAGGAAAACTATATAACGACCTAATCACAAATAGCGGTCTTATCGAAGAGCACTCCGAAAAAGAGTTTTATAACGAACTCATGGCACTGTATCAGACTACTTCGCTGACATAGAAATAGATGCAAAAACGGGCAAAGCCCTTTTTTGCAGCAGGGGTGTAGCCACCCCTTGCAACCCTCTGAAGCTACCCGCTTTGCGGGAGAGGGTGGATGGTGTTAAACGGGCAAAGCCCTTGGAAAAGCTTATGATGATTTAAACAAAAGGTTTTGGTTTTGGATAAAAGACTATTTTTTCTCTCATTTTTTGGTTTCGGTCTCTCAAAATGGGCTCCCGGCACTATGGGAACCATCGGTGCTATTCCGGCCGGACTTGCAATACTCTATTTTCTATCTCCGGCTACACTTTTTTTAGCCGCCCTTTTGCTGACGGTCATATCAATTAGAGAGATTAACAAATTTGAAGCAAACGGCGGGGAGCACGACGACTCCAGAATAGTACTTGACGAGGTCGCCGGAACATGGATAGCCCTCTCTATGACTGCCGCTATCCCGCTTTTTATCCAGATTGTTACAGTATTTGTTTTTTTCAGATTCCTAGACATTAAAAAGCCATCGATCATCGGTCTTGCCGAGAGAAAACTAAAAGGTGGCACAGGTGTTATGGTTGATGATCTGCTGGCCGGTTTGTTTGCCGGAGTGATGTCTTGGGGAGCATATAAAGCGCTCTTATTTTTCGGTGCTGTTTAAGGGTATAGCTGTTAAAATCACCCAACTACAACGTTAACCGCATAGTTTTTAGATATCTATGACGGTCTCTTCTATATCAACACAATCCAAAAAAGGGTTTTTTATGTCCGACTCTCCAACAAAAGAAAATCAAAATCCATCTGCAAAAACCGCTAGTAAAAAACGGACTCATATACCGGTAGACGGATATAAAATCGAAGATCTAAGGACTATGAGTCTGGATGAACTAGTTGCCGTAGCTGCGCAACTGGAGGTTGAAAACCCGAACGAGCTAAAAAGACAAGATTTGATGTTTGAGATACTAAAATCTCAGATCTCTAGAGGCGGCTTTATGCTCTTCACCGGAATGTTGGAGATTGCAACCGACGGATATGGCTTTTTAAGGGCAACAGACACAAATATTTCTGACAGTATTAACGACGTATACGTCTCAAACACCCAAATTAGACGATTTGGCCTTAGAAACGGAGATATAGTAACGGGACAAGTAAGACCTCCGAAAGAGCAGGAGAGATACTTTGCCCTCCTAAAAATAGAGGCTATAAACTACCTTCCGCCGGAAGAGAGCAAAAAAAGGCCGTTGTTTGACAACTTGACACCCTTGTACGCAAACTCCCAAATCAAACTTGAGTACTCACAACTAAAACTAACCGGCAGAATAATCGACCTTTTTACCCCTATCGGAAAAGGGCAAAGGGGTCTTATCGTTGCACCTCCTAGAAGCGGTAAAACGGAAATACTAAAAGAGATGGCGCACGGCATCAGTACAAACCATCCGGAGGTTGAACTTATCGTACTTCTAATCGATGAAAGGCCGGAAGAGGTCACCGATATGCAAAGGTGCGTAAAAGGGGAGGTATATAGCTCTACGTTTGATATGCCTGCCGCAAACCATGTAAGGGTGGCCGAACTAGTCATCGAAAAGGCAAAAAGAGCCGTTGAGATGGGTAAAGATGTAGTAATTCTGCTTGACTCTATAACAAGGCTTGCCAGAGCGTACAATACCGTAACTCCGTCAAGCGGAAAGGTGCTATCCGGCGGTGTTGATGCCAATGCACTCCATAAACCGAAAAGATTTTTTGGTGCCGCCAGAAATATTGAAGGGGGCGGAAGCCTAACCATAATCGCAACAGCGCTTATTGATACCGGAAGCAGAATGGATGAAGTTATTTTTGAAGAGTTCAAAGGAACCGGCAATATGGAGATTATCCTCAGCAGAAGCCTTGCCGACAGAAGAATCTACCCTGCTATCGACCTTATCAAATCCGGAACTAGAAAAGAGGAGCTCCTCCTTGCCCCGCAAGTACTGCAAAGGGTTTGGGCACTCAGAACGGCGCTGAATACAAGTATGAAGGACGAAGCCGAGGCATTGAAATTTATATTCTCAAAAATGCTAACAATGAAGACAAACGAAGAGTTTTTGGCTATGATGAACAGCGAGTAGGTATCCCCTACCCGCCTATCACGCTAACGGCGGTCAATTTTGAATTTTTGATACAATCTGCTATCCTCACACCCCTATAAGAGTTTGAGTTTAAAAAAAGTCCTTTTCTATCTTTTAGCTTCTCGAATATACCATCCACGCACTCTTTATGGTTTATCCCATAAGACGGTATCCCTTTGTGCCACCTCTCTATATCCCAAAATGATGGTTCAGCATAAACCCCCATCGTCTCAAAAACACCCCAAGTGGCTATATTTACTAGCTCTTTTTCATCTTTTACGGCACTCATCGGAGCTCTTTGTCCTCCAATAAAGACCCTTAAGAGTTTTTTCCCGCTAGGGGCATATGACGCAAATATAGAACTGTCCCAACTAACGCCAAGTACAGGGGCTTTAGAGCGTCTTGTCGTCACAAATCCAAAACCATCCATTTGGTGCTCAAGCTCGTCATATCCTAGTGCTACTACGGCAACAGGGGTATATTCGATGGATTTTAGAGGTTCGGCCAATTCTGAATCCTCTTTTAGGAGTCTAGCCGCTACATATGACGGGGTTGCAAGGACTACCGCATCGTAAGCCGCTCTCCCCTCTGCCGTTTCGACAATCCATTCATCTCCGATTTTTACAACAGAGATAACCTCAGTGTCCAGTTTTTTTGTAAAGCTAAAACCAACGGCTATACTGTCGATAAAAGATGCCATGCCACCGTCAAAGCCTACGAAAGATCCGTTTTCGATGTTTTTTCCGCCATCTTTTATCCCCTTTAGCACACTCCCGTACTCTTTTTCCAAAAACTTTAGCTTTCCAAATGCCGACTCCACCGAGAGTTTATCCGGTATTGCCGCATACATCGCTGTAGCATAAGCATCCAAAACACTCTCCGTAAAACCTTTGCCGAATCGTCTAAGCCCGAATTCATAGAGACTCTCATCTTTTTTTGCCCTTGAAACCCCTCTGAATTTTTCAAAAAAAAGTGTAATTTTTTGTGCGATCGTCAAAAAACCAGAAGAGAAAAGTTCTTTTGTAGTGGACGGGAATTTGAAAAGCTTTTTTTTGTCAAAAATAAATTTGGCTTTTGAGACTTCGGATTGCTCCAAGACCCCGACGTTGAACTCAGCCAAAAAGCTACCAACTTCGCTATCTGCGGTATTTATCCCGATTGCGGTAGATTCTACGGAAAATCCAGTTTTTTTATCCGTCTGGAGCTTTCCGCCAAATCTGTTTTCTTTTTCGTAGATAGTTATTTGCGATGTCGGCGATAACCTTTTGATATAAAAGGCAGTAGAGAGACCTGAGATACCCCCGCCGATGATCGCTACTTTCAACCGATTATCTTTAGATAGACTTCTCTCTCCCTAGGGCCGTCAAAATCGGCCAAATATACACCTTGCCATTGCCCCAAAATCACCGTTGCATCCTCTATTAAAAGGTTTATGCTTGCACCGTTAAGACCAGATTTGATGTGTGCCGCCGCATTATCTCCGATATGTGCATATTTAGCATCTGCGGGGACTAGCTCGCCCATTTTTTTTAGAAAATCTCTTGATAGATTCGGATCGTTATTTTCAAACAAAAATACGCTTGCGGTCGTATGCGGTGTAAATACTACGGCTACACCGTCTTTTATCCCGGATTTTATAACAAGCTCTTTAATGTCGTTTGTTATTTGAATCATCTCACTTTTATGTTTTGTTTTATAGCTAAGCTTTTTTAACATCTGTACCCTTTTTCATAAATTCTTTTAATTCTTTATACTCTTGTTTTGTGAAATATCTAGTTTTTCCGGTCGGTAACGCGTTTAGGCTGATAAATCCGTATCCAACCCTTTTTAGGTCAACTACATCTCTTTTAAAGTGGGCAAAAAATCGTCGTAACTCCCTATTTTGTCCTTCTGAAATTTTTACGCTAAGTTTAGAATAATTTGGTGCGTTTTTTATGAGTTTATACCCTATAAACGGTTTTATTTTCATATTTACAGGTTTACTTTTGTCGTGCGCCCCAACTTTTGAGTTTCTTAGCTCTATCCCCTCTAGCATAGCATCTTCCATCCCCTTTGTGACATCGCCGCTAATTTTGACGTTGTATGTCCTCTCCAAATCGGAATTCATCAGCGCTGTTGCCACCTCAGCGGAATCTGTCAATATCAAGACCCCTTCGGATGCAAAGTCAAGCCTGCCTACAGGGATAAATTTCTTGAATTCACCGCCAAGGGAGTCATAAACGGTTTTTCTCCCTCTAGGATCCGATTTTGCTACCAACTCCCCTTTTGGTTTGTTGTAAACAATAGCGGTAAAAAAATTATTTACCCTGTCAAGTCGTCTATTTTTTAGCGCCAGATCAATATCTTCATAGAATTGCAATGCCGGATTGTCGCAGACCTCTCCGTCAACTTTTACAAAGCCGTTTTTTATCAGCTCATCGGCCTCTCTTCTGGAGACCCCTCCCCTCATAGCAACTAATTTATTTAACCTGATTTTTTCTGTAGCTCTTCTCATTTTTTTATTCCGGCCTCCACCAGGTCGTGTATATGCAAAATCCCTTTGAGTTTTTTTTGCTCATCCGCCACTAACAGCAACTGGATTTTTTTCTCTTCTATTAGACCTAATGCCTCTACTGCCAGCATATTTTCATCATAAACTATCGACGGATTTTTTGTTGCGTACTTGAAAGCTGAGTTGTTAATATCAAATCCATCATTCATAAGCGCCCTTCTGAGGTCTCCATCGCTTAAAACCCCAACGATTACACCCTCTTTTTCAAAGATAACCGTCCCCAATTTCCCTTCGCTCATTGAGATAATAGCATCTTTCAAAATTGTTTCACATGAAACAATCGGAAGCCCCTCTTTTCTCATCAAATCTGAGACTTTTACAAACAGCCTCTTTCCAAGGCTACCGCCAGGATGAAAATATGCAAAATCCTCTTTTTGGAAATTCTTTTTTTTCATCAGCGCCATCGCTAATGCATCCCCAATCGCCATAGTGAGTGTAGTAGAGCTAGTAGGGGCAACATTTAGCGGACAAGCCTCTTTTGAGACCGAGATATCAAGATGTATGTCACTAAAAGCGGCCAGAGTCGAACTAGTGTTGGAGCTCATCCCTATGATGGAAACTCCATGTCGTTTGAGATGCGGGAGTATCGCAACCAGCTCTTCGCTCTCCCCGCTATAGCTAATCGCCAAAATTCCGTCTTTTTTCTCTATCATCCCGAGATCACCGTGCATAGCTTCGGTTGGATGGATAAAAAAACTAGGTGTTCCGGTACTTGCCATCGTAGCGGCTATTTTCGCCCCTACAAGGCCGGATTTGCCGACACCTATAATGACCAACTTTCCATCTAGCGCATATATCGCCTCAACGGCTCTATCAAACTCCTCCCCCAGACGCTTTGAGCACGCAATTAGCTCAGAGGCCTCCAAAGATAAAACCTCTATTGCGATATCGAGATGTTTTTGCATTTTAATCCGGAAACTTCATTTTACTTATTGGACAAAAATAGTCGGAACAATTACCGGATATTTTTTTAATGCCCTAAAGATGTGTTTTTTAAGCACTTGTCTTATCTCATGCTCTAGCGCACGTTTGTTGTCTATAAGATCTTTATTTGCATTTTGTAAAAAGCTGTTTAAGACGTTTTCCATCTCCTCGGAGAAGTGTCTATCATCCCTATCTGAGACAAGGCCAAAGCTAGATATTTTCGGTTTTTCTATCAGAGCTTTATTTTGCTTATCGACAAATGCAACGATAATAACGATGCCGTTTTCAGCCAACTCCTGCCTATCCATGACAACGTCTTCTTCGATTTGGTTGTTTCTTTGGTTGTCGATATACACCTTTCCGCTTTTAACGGTTTTTACTTTTCTCATCCCTCTAGCATTTAGCTCTATCTGATCGCCGTCTTCCATAAGTATGATATTTCTCTCGTCAACCCCGCAAGCGATGGCGGTCTCTTTGTGTTTAGCAACGTGTTGATACTCACCGTGAATAGGCAAAAAGTACTTAGGTTTTACAAGACGAAGCATTAGTTTTTGCTCCTCTTGCGCACCGTGTCCAGATACGTGAATATCGGAAAAGTCCTTATAGGCTACGTTTGCTCCGGCTTTTAGGATATAGTTTAAGACCGTAGAGACGCTACCCTCATTGCCCGGAATCGCACTTGATGACAGGATAACCATATCTGAAGGCTTTAGCTTTATGTGTCTATGTTCGTTAACAGCCATTCTGTATAGGGCGCTCATGGTCTCCCCCTGAGAACCGGTCGTAATGATCAAGATTTCGTTATCCGGATATTTCGCAACCTCTGCCGCATCGATAAAAATCCCAAACGGAAGCTTGATATACCCTAGATTCATTGCAACCTCTAGGTTTCTCTCCATGGATCTGCCGATTATTGCAACTTTTCTATTGTATTTTATCCCCATCTCGATAGCCTGATACACCCTGTGGATATTCGATGAGAAGGTAGACATAATCACCCTCCCCTTTGAGCGGGAGAAAATCGTATCAAAAGTAGGCCCTACGGTACTCTCAGACAATGTTACGCCGCTTCTCATAGAGTTTGTAGAGTCTGACAATAGACACAATACACCTCTCTCTCCGTAGTATGCAAATCTATGCAAATCGGTTGGATATCCGTCGATTGGCGTATGATCTATTTTGAAGTCTCCCGTATGAATTATCGTTCCGGCCTCCGAGGTAATAGCGAGGCTCGATGCGTCAATAACCGAGTGGGTAACATGCATCCACTCTACCTCAAAATCGCCGATTTTAATCTGTTTTCTTTTTTCGACCGCCCTAAAATACTTTTTGTATTCGGTCATTTTGTGTTCGTCAAACTTATTGCCTATCATACCGAGAGGGAGAGGAGTGCCGTATAGTGGAACCTGCATCTCTCTAAAAAGATAAGGAACTGCACCGATGTGATCCTCATGGGCATGGGTAATCACTACGCCTGCAATTTTATGCTTGATTGACCTAAGATACGAAAAGTCAGGGATCAAAATATCGACCCCGTGCATATCGTCATCGGGAAAGCTCATCCCTACATCCACAAGAATTGCGCTATTTTGCGTCTCGATAATCGTAATATTTCCGCCTATCTCTTCCAACCCACCTAACGGCGTTATTCTAATAGTCGCTTTTGTATTATGGTTTAGTTTTAGGTCGGCATTAAGCCTGTTTTGCTGTATCCTCTTATTTGCTTCAATGGCGTTTTTGATATTGGTATGCCATCCTGCATTCCCATCTTGACCGCCATCTTCCCTAGGTCTTTTATTTTGAAAGTATTTTTGTTTTTTATTTTTAAAATACTCTTGGGCTTTATTATTTTGAGGTTTTTCCCCTCTTTGCCCGCCTTCGTTTATCTCTTTTTGCTCTTGCGAGTCTTGCTGGTTTTGTTCCGTATTTTCCATCCCTAAGCCCTTTTTTATAGCTAATTGAATGATTTAACACCCGTAAAAAGCGAGACAAAAAGCTCGGTAGTAAGTTCGTGAGGTCTTATATTCAAAGGGATGTTGAGTTCATCAAAAGCCGCATTTAGGAGCTCTTTTTGATATGACGAGGATAGGTTTTTGATTAGCGTTTTTCGCGGTGCGGCAAAACAACATTTCAAAAAAACCCCGAATTTATCATAAGAGTCCAACTCTATCAAAGGATTTCTCATTTTTTCAAGCTTCATAACAGCCGAAAATACCTTTGGAGCAGGCTCAAAAGCCGACGGCGGGAGTTCACATACGATCTCCCTGCGGCATACGGCATCGCATAGTACGGATATAGCTCCAAAATCCGAAGATTTCGGGGTTGCACAAAACTTTTCGGCAACCTCTTTTTGAACCATAACGATAACGGTATCGATTCTATCGTCCCGAATCGCCCTTAAGACTATATTGGTTGCGATGTAATACGGTAGATTGGCGACTATATCGAATTTTTGGAACAAACCAAAAGGCCTCTCCCAATGCTCTAATATATCCGCATGGAGCAGGTGAAATCTACCGCTTTTTATCTCCTCTTTGAACTTAGACGTCAGATTTGGTATCAAATCTGTGTCAACCTCGACGGCAACTACCGCTTTTTTTGTCAAAAGCTTGCCGGTTAAATCACCTAGCCCAGGCCCGATCTCCAATACCGGATTGTCGTTGTCGGGCATCGACTGGATGATTTGGGTCAGATAAAACTCATCTTTTAGAAAGTTTTGTCCGAATTTTTTTTTGGCGACTACTTGCAACTTTTCGCTTTACAAAGATTTTGGCGTTCATAATACTGAATTAAAGCTTATAAATAGGCTACAAGCGGCAAAAATTGCAAGCCAATCTTTGCTACCATTCGACAAGTAAAATCATTGTTTAACCATTTGAACAATCCTCACATTTTGAGCAAAGCCCAAAACAAGCGAAGCGCTCGGACGAATGTCCGATATTTGAGAATTAATCAGAGGGTTCGATTCTATTAAACTTATGGAGCAAAATATGGATTTTTTAGCCAAAAGAATTATCCCGTGCCTAGACGTAAAGGACGGAAGGGTGGTTAAAGGGGTTAATTTTGTGGGGCTAAAAGATGCCGGAGACCCTGTCGAGATAGCCGCTAGATACAATGAAGAGGGAGCCGATGAGCTAACATTCCTTGATATCACGGCAAGCCACGAGAACAGAGACACGATAGTTCACATAGTAGAAGAGGTCGCAAAGAGGGTTTTTATACCGCTCACTGTAGGCGGCGGGATTAGAACATTGGAGGATATATACAGACTCCTAAACGTCGGTTGTGATAAAGTGAGTATCAACTCTGCCGGAGTCAAAAATCCTGATTTTTTCGACGAGGCATCTTTTAGGTTCGGTAGCTCCACAATCGTAGCCGCAATAGATGCAAAAAAAGTCGGTGAAAACAGGTGGAATGTTTTTATTAACGGCGGCAGACTCGACACTGGAAAAGATGCGACTCTTTGGGCAAAAGAGGTTGTAAGCAGAGGGGCAGGAGAGATATTGCTAACTAGCATGGATGCAGACGGAACAAAAGCAGGATTTGATTTGGGGCTCACAAAAGCCATCAGAGATAATGTATCGGTTCCGGTAATAGCTAGCGGCGGTGCAGGAAGCAAAGAGCACTTTACGGAGCTATTTCGCAATACCAACTGTGATGCCGGTCTTGCAGCTTCGATATTTCACTTTAAAGAGATAGAGATAAAAGAGCTAAAATCAGAGCTTGCAAAAAGCGGAGTAAACATAAGATTATGATAGTTTGTGCCGGAAAAACCGAGCATTTCTCATTTGCTACACCTATAGGGGTTGGCCTAATCGAGAGCGCCTACAATCTATCACATATAATTTTTGATAGAAAACCAAACCGAATTTTGTTTGTTGGAAGCTGCGGAAGCTACGGAGAACTTAATATTTTGGATACGTTTTTTTCATCTTCGGCCACACAGATTGAGCAGTCATTTCTCTATAAAAACTCATACACCCCTATCAAAAACAAAATCATAAACGATGTTTCACATGAAACAATAGTCAACTCTTCAAACTATATAACTACCGATAAGGATGCGAGTAAGAGATATTTGGAGATGGGCTTAGGAGCTGAAAATATGGAGTTTTATTCGGTTTTATGGGCGGCACAGACGGCAGGCATAGAGGCAAGAGGATTTTTTGTCGTTACGAATTATTGTCACCAAAACGGACAAACCGAATACAAAAACAATCTAGTGAAAGCTACCGATATTATTTATGATAGATATGAAAAAGAGCTGAAAAAATATGAATAAACAGAATATCTACGAACTAGAGCCCTCAGAGCTTTCAAAATCGCTTGACGGGCCATCATTTAGGGCTACACAAGTATTAAACTGGGTCTATAAAAAAAATATCTTAGACTTCAAAGAGATGAGTAATCTCCCAAAAGACTATAGAGAACAGTTATCCGATAAATTTACGGTCGGCTCTTTGGGGCTACTCAGAAAAGAGGTGAGCAGCGACGGGAGTGAAAAATACCTATTTGCCTTAAAAGACGGAAAAACTGTAGAGACTGTTCTACTAAAAATGAAAGACGACGAGTTTGACGAAGAGGGTAAAAAAACCAGAGAGGCCAGATATACGCTATGTATATCATCACAGGTAGGGTGCAAAGTCGGTTGTGCTTTTTGCCTAACCGCAAAAGGTGGCTTCGATAGAAATCTAACCGCCGGAGAGATTGTAGAGCAGGTAGCGTTTATAAAAAAAGAGAAAGAGTTTGGAGAGGAAAAAAGTATAAACATCGTCTACATGGGAATGGGGGAGCCTCTGGATAATCTGGAAAATGTAGCCAAATCTATAAAAATTATAACCCACAAAGATACTCTCTGCATCGCGCCTCGCAGGATAACGATATCGACAAGCGGACTGGCGGCAAAGATAGAAAAACTGGCAAATATGGAGCTTGGTGTCAATCTGGCCATTAGCCTCCATGCCGTAGATGATGAACTCAGAGAAGCACTAATGCCGATCAACAAAGCATACAATATAAAATCGGTAATTGATGCGGTCAGAAAATTTAAAGCAGATAAAAGAAAAAAAGTATTATTTGAGTACTTACTACTAGGTGACGTAAACGACGACATCAAATCAGCGCAAAAACTGGGTAAACTACTAAACGGACTAGAGGTAAAAATAAACCTGATACTTTTTAACCCTTATGAAAATAGCCAGTTCAAAAGACCGACCACAGAAGCGGCGGAAGCTTTTAGAAAATATCTAGCCGATAAACGTTTTATATGCACTATACGAGAATCCAAAGGGATAGATATATCGGCAGCATGCGGACAGCTCAGACAAAGGAGTGAAGATGGAAAATAAACAGATAAGTAAACTACTAGAGGGTGTCGTAAGGTTTAGAAATGAAGATTTTGTTGAGCATCAAAAGCTTTTTTCTGAACTAGGAGACAACCAAGATCCGCATACACTTTTTATAGGCTGCTCGGACTCAAGATTAGTGCCAAACCTAATCACCAATACCCTCCCCGGCGAACTGTTTGTCGTGCGAAATATTGCGAATTTTGTCCCCCCTTATAGGGTATCGGCTGAGTTTGCGGCTACAACGGCGGCCATAGAGTATGCGGTTGTGGTATTGAATGTCGAAAATATAGTTGTTTGCGGACACTCCAACTGCGGTGGATGCTCGGCACTATATCTGCCGGAGGAGAAGCTAAGCAAAATTCCAAACGTCAAAAAATGGCTAGAACTTGCGGCTCCGATAAAAAAGCAAGTTCTCGAAGAGCTAAAAGATGATGATGAAAAAATTAGAAACTGGCATACTGAGCTTCTCAATGTAGTCGAACAGCTAAAACACCTCCTGACGTATCCGTTTATCAAAGAGAGATACGAAAAAGGGGAGCTAAAACTATACGGTTGGTACTACGTCATAGAGAGCGGTGACGTATACGACTACGATTTTGACTCAAAAGAGTTTAGGCTAGTCAGATAAAGCGGTCAAAAACTCTTTTTTAGAATCCATCGGCGATTCAATCTCATAGCTTTTTTCCGAGTATTCAAAAGAGATTTTCGAGGCATGTAGACATATTCTTTTTGCCCCGGTTCTCTCTATCCTCTCTGCGGTATCCATCTTTTTATCCAGATAGTCTCTTGCCATATCGATATCTTTTCTATATATCGGCTCTCCGACTATCGGGTGGCCGATGTGTGCAGCGTGGAGCCTTATTTGGTGTAGTCTCCCCGTATATGGTTTCGCCCGCACCAGCGTCATGTCGTATTTGTCAAAGTACTCAAGCGGCTCAAAAATAGTTAGCGAGTGCTTACCCTGCTCGGCGGCTCCTTGCATTACCTTTTGCTCCAGTATCTTTATAGGCTCCAGCAGACATTCAACCTCTAGCTCTCCCGCCAGATGCCCAAACAGCAAAGCCGTATACTCTTTTTGCATCCCTCTGGTCTCAAAAGTTGTCTTCAGTATGGACTCAGCCCTCTTATGCTTGCTAGCAACCAGTAGACCGCTAGTCTCATAATCTAGCCTATGGGTGATATTTGCCCCGTATCCGTATAGCTTTTTGATGCTATCGAGTAGACACTCCTCTACATGAAAGCCGTTTGGGTGGGATAGCATAAAAGAGGGCTTATCGAAAACCGCAAAATCATCCGATTCAAAGACCGGAAAGAGCTGTTTTGTCGGTGTCGGTTCATAAAACAAAACCTCCACAACCCCCTCGCCCCTGATCCCTTTTTGGGTTACCGTCTCACCGTTTAGCCTCACCCTCCCCTTATCTATAAGCCTTTTACACGCCCTCTCGGTAATCGAGAGTACCGACACCATGTGATAAACGAGCTTTTGACCGTTTATATCAAATGTTTTTATCTCGTAGGCCACATTCATCCCCTCTTACAAAAAAAGCGGATCAAAACAACTCCAAATCGTCATCATCATCGACTTTTACGTTATGCTCCGGTATCAGATACTCTTTTATCTTGTGGCAACTGCTTGCCAGTGAAGCGTCCAGATAGTGCACGTTTTGGGCATCCTGAAGGATAAATACGTGGCTAAACCAAAGCGACAAATCCTGCCTGATCATATCTGCAAAAAATACCGATTTGTCTATATTTTTGACATTTTCGATAGAGAGCATCACCCCGCCGATGTCCTCCATAATTTGCTGCAAATCTTCAAATTCGATAAGCATTTTTATAGCGTTTGCAAAATCGACAAAATACCTACCGTATATCCGAAGCTGTTTAAATAGATCTTCAGTCTCGGCCAGATCATCCCTTAGTTCGCTCTCCAAAGCTCTGATTTCAACCAGATCCTCCTCCTCAATGCCGCACTCTTTTACATACTCTCTTGCCGGATCTTTTGACATTGACGGATTTTTGAGCGGGACATACGACGACCCCTCCGTATTCTTTGCAGTGCTTTTTTGCTGCTTTGCATCTCTCTCGTCCGGTTTTTTCCCATGTGCCATATCATCGTCAAACGATAGATTTTTAAGCAGAAGCAAAGAGAAAACACCTTTGGCTTTTTTGTGCATATGGCTTATAAATCGGAGTTTATCAAGCTGTGCATGAGCTACTAATTCATCATAAAAACTCTTTTTCCCTATCGGCAATGAAGAGACCGTCAACATATAGGTCGTATCGTTCTCATCAAAAACAACGGTCGAGGTATATCCACTCTCTAAAATCCTGAGACATATACTATAGCAAGCCTGTATCCAGTTATTGGCGTACGGAATCAGGTCAAACCTTTTGTCATTAATAAAAAACTCCCAGATTAGGCCAAGAGAGCTTTCATCTTCTAGTTGAAATATAGTTTTTCTGTTCCAAACCCTTACGTTGATTGCATTTTTATGGTCGCTAGAAAATCCGACATCATGCTCTCTGAGTTGTGCCAGATCAAACCACAGGGCGAATTTTAGAGGAAAATACTCTGAGGAGACAGTATCAAAACCTATAAAATCGTCTACGACTCCTGCCTCGCCTAGGCTAATGCCGCCGTTTTCCGCCTCCGAAACCGCTATCACAAGCGAGGCGGGGTGCCTAGCTTTAATCCTCTCTGCTACTTTGTATTTTTGTATAGCACTACAACCGACAAAAGCAATATCTATTTTTTGTTTCAAAAAGCCGTCTTTGTCGATATCGGACGAAAGTGTATTTACAGTAATGCTTTCGCTTTTATACTCTTTTGAATCTTTGGATTTCCCCT
>ERZ650312.348-NODE-348-length-25505-cov-8.346758_pt1 | contig 25505 bp, 26 predicted proteins | sample MGYA00376248_ERZ650312 | MGnify/ENA primary metagenome ERZ650312 (study PRJEB26733, sample SAMN07839316) | wastewater metagenome | biome: urban; feature: wastewater treatment plant; material: waste water | place: USA: North Carolina | collected 2016-07-28 ... | reverse complement strand
GCGTGCCTTGTTCTGCGAACAAGTGTCGGATTCGAGAATCCGACCTACGGGCTGCGTGAGCGGGTCGTTATAACAAATTGATTTATCAGAATGTTTATTTTTAGCATGAGGCCGTCTGAACGTTTCAGACGGCCTTATGTTATTCAGGCAAACCATTTGAGCGTGTTGCGGTAGCGGGGAAGCAGGGTTTTGTCGTGCGGGTCGGCCAAAAATCCGGCCAGGGCGGCTTGAAAGCGAGGCAGCTCGGCGGCGTAGGGCGGCCGGGCCAGGAATTTGGCGGCGTAATAATGGGCGATCAGATCGGCTTGTTGCTCCATATTCAGATCGGCCAGGCTGCCGATGCTGCATAGCGGCGGGTAAACATAGGCGCTGCGCCGCCGGTAGCCGCCTTTGAGCGCTAAAAAGAGGCCGCCGAGCCAGACTCGGTAGCCGTGTTGGTGCTGCCACACATGGGTGAGCTCGTGTATCAGCCACACTCGGTAATGCGCGGGGGCGCGGCTGAAATCATCGGGGCAATGGCGGCGGGGGAAATAGATGTGGCCGTTGGGCGCGAGGGCGAAAGGCAGGTCGGGCAGGAAGGCTATGCCGCGGTGGATGCGCACCCGCGCATAATCAATGCTCTCGGCAAACACCAAGCGGGCGAGCTTGATTTCACCGGCATGAAGCGGGCGCGGCTTGCTCATTCGCGCCCGGCCTTGCGGCGCTGCCATTGGCGGGCGGTGTTGAGCCGCCACAGGCCGAGCACGATAAAATAGCCGGCCACGGCCAAGAGCGCGCCCAGCGTGGGCACGCCCACCAAAAGCGGCTTGCCCGCGCCCAAAAGCCAATGCCAGGCGTCTGCAAAAAAATGGCCGTTTTGCCACTCGGGAAACACCAGCTCGGCGCCGGCTTCGGTGCCCAGCAGGCGCGCGCCGATTTGGTAGGCCAGAAAATAAAGCGGCATATAGGTGAGCGGATTGGTGTAGAGCGTGGTGAACACGGCCACCGGCAGATTGGTGCGCAGGAAATAGGCCACCATCAAGGCGCTGATCATTTGCGTGGGGCCGGGCATCAGCCCGCAAAACATGCCCACCGCCACCGACACGGCGGCCTGGCGGCGGTTGAGGGTCCAGAAATAAGGCTTGTCAAACAAGGGGGCAAAAGGCTTGGCCCAGCGGGCGGCGAAAATTTGCTCGCGGTCGGGCAGCTTATGGCGGAGTCGGCGCATGGGCGGGCTCGTGAAATCAAAGAATGTTTATATATGGCGTTTGTGGTGCGGAATTTAAAGGCCGTCTGAAAAGGCCGTCTGAAAGCTGAAGCGTTCAGACGGCCTTTGTCCCTATTTGTTTAAAGCCGGCGGCCGCTGATAAAGCTTTTCAAATCCGGCCAAATCGTGGTTTCGCGTTTGCAGAGGTAAATCAGAATCGGCAGATTGCCCAGCGCCACAATCAGATAAAGCAGCACAATGCTGTCGAAAGCCCACAGCAAAAAGGCGCTCAGCAGCGCGGCAGCCACCATAAATAAGCCGTTCACAATATTGTTGGCGGCCACGGCGTGGGCGCGGAAAGTGTCGCTGCTGGCGGTTTGCAGCCAGGTATAGAGCGGCACCGAGAAAAAGCCGCCGAAAAAGCCGATGGCAATCATGGCCAGCATAATCGGGTAGGCATGCGGCTGCATCAGAAACCAGCCGATGCCGTTGAGCTCGGCATAATGGCTGCCGCGGGTGAGCCACACCAGCGCCAGGCCGCTCACGGTCAGGCCGATGGTGCCCAGCGCCACCAGCCCCAGCCGCAATTGCTGGCGGCTCAATTTGGCGCACAACACCGAACCTGTGGCGATGCCGATGGAAAAAAGCGCCAGCATCAGGTTGAACACATTATCGTTGCCGCCCAAATGAATCTGCGTAAACGTGGGCAACTGGGTGGTGTAAACCGCGCCGACAAACCAAAACCACGAAATGCCGATAATGGCGGTGGTGAGCGCTGGTTGGGCAAAGGTTTGCCGCAGCAGATCCAGCGTGCCTTTTACAATATTGATTTCGATTTTGGTGTCGGGCGCTTTGGCGGGCACGGAGGGCATAAAAAAGCTGCTGAGCGTGCCCAAAATGGCGATGGCCACCACCAGTAATCCGGTGGCGTTGGGATTGAAGCCGGCGATGGCGGTGCCGAGAATCTGGCCGAATAAAATCGCCAGAAAAGTGCCCGATTCAATCAGGCTGTTGCCCATCAGCAATTCTTGGCGGTTGAGGTAATCGGGCAAAATGGCGTATTTGAGCGGGCCGAACAGCGTGGATTGCGTGCCCATGCAAAAGAGGCAAAACAACAATAAAGGTGCCGACTGAATATAAAAGCCCAGCGCCGCCACGCCCATCACGGCGATTTCGAGCAGCTTCACCACGCGCGCGAGCTTGGCCTTGTCGAAGCGGTTGCTCAGCTGGCCGGAAATGGCCGAAAAAAGGAAATAGGGCAGAATAAACAGCAGCGCGCCCAAATTGAGCATCTGGCTGGCGGGCAGCATATCGTTGTGGCCCAGCCCGTAAAAGCTGATCATCACAAACAGCGCGGTTTTAAACAGATTGTCGTTGAATGCGCCGAGAAATTGAGTGCCGAAAAGCGGGGCAAAGCGGCGGCTGCGGGCAAAATAGAGGTTATCTTTCAGGCTCATTTTTTTCGGCTTCTTGTTCGGCTTCGGGTGGGGTAGCAGATTCTGTATCAGCGTTGAGGCGGTCGGTGGAATCGTCGTCCATCAAAATGCGGTGGGCGGGGCCTTCGAGGTCGTCAAACTGGCCGCTTTTGCCCGACCACCAGAAAAAATAAGCGATGATAAACGCCAATATCACGCTGATGGGAATCAGAATAAATACGCTTTCCATTACATCATGCCTGTGAGGTCGGTGAGCAGCAGGGTGTGGCCGCCGATGCTGAGAAATTCGTTGCGGATGCGGCCGATGGCTTCGTCGCCGCCAAAAAGCGCCACATAATCTTTTTCCGCCGCCCACAAAAGCGGTGTGTCGGCGAGCTGCCAAGCGGATAGCGCCTGCACGGCGGCTTGATCTTGCGGTGGGGCTTCGCTTTGCAGCTTCACGGCAAAGCGCCCGCTTTGCGGCGGCTGCTCGGTTTCATCGTCGGCCAGCATAATGAAAAAGCCCAAATGCTCGCCCGATTGGGTGTGGATGCTGAAATAATGCATGTTTTTCAAGAAGGCCGTCTGAAAAGCTTCAGACGGCCTGAGTTATCATCAGCGCGTAATGTAGCAGTTTGCGCGGCGGCTGCAAAGGGCGGGCGGAAAATTGTTGCGCCGGCCTTGCGGGTGTAGAACGGATTTTGAGTCCGGCATTGGGGCAGCAGGGGTGAGAGAATTTCTACGCATTTGAATATCGTGAAATCAAAAAAAACGGATACCCAAATAAGAAATCTTAATCGTGTGTGGTGTGTGTGGCGCAGCCACGCGCGCGGTTTAGCCGGCTTTGCTGTTGTTCGATGGTCAAAATATATTCGATGGTCAAAATATAGTGGAATGAAAGAAAAGGTTATACAAAACTATGCCCTATAACGGAGTAGATTGGGTTGATAAACCCAACGTTTCAGACGGCCTGTGAGCTTGTTGGGTTTTCAACCCAACCTACCCGCTGTGTCACTTTTTCTTGCATGCCACTATAGTAAAACCGAGGCCGTCTGAAACATTATTTTTCAGACGGCCTGATTGTTTGCATGAAAAACGCGTGCGTGCCTATGGCACACACCCTGCAGGCTGGAAACAGGCCGTGCTTGATTTTGAAAAAGCTTCAGGCCGTCTGAAAGCCTACTGCATCTTTCAGACGGCCTGTGCGCGAAAAATCAAATCAATTCCAAATCCGGCCCGGCATTTTGGGCGCGGCGGCTGCGCAGCTGGATATCGAGGCGCAAATCGTTGGCGGAATCGGCGTTTTTAATCGCATCTTGATAGCCGATTTGGCCGCTTTCGTATAATTCGTAGAGCGCTTGGTCGAAGGTGAGCATGCCGATGTCATTGGAGCGTTTCATGATTTCTTTGATGCCGAGCACTTCGCCTTTGTGGATTAAATCGGCAATCAGCGGCGAATTGAGCAACACTTCCACCGCCGCCACGCGCCCTTTGCCGTGCTCGCGCGGCACCAGCCGCTGCGAGATAAAGGCTTGCAGGTTGAGCGATAAATCGGTGAGCAGCTGGGTGCGGCGCTCTTCGGGAAAAAAGTTGATGATGCGGTCGAGCGCCTGGTTGGTGCTGTTGGCGTGCAGCGTGGCCATGCATAAGTGGCCGGTTTCGGCAAAGGCGATGGCGTAATCCATGGTTTCGCGGTCGCGGATTTCGCCGATCAAAATCACATCGGGCGCTTGGCGCAGCGTGTTTTTCAATGCGGCAAACCAGTTGTCGGTGTCTACGCCCACTTCGCGCTGGCTGATGATGCAGCTTTTGTGTTGGTGCACAAATTCAATCGGGTCTTCGATGGTGATGATGTGGTCTTGGCTGTTTTCGTTGCGGTAGTCGATCATCGAGGCGAGCGAGGTGGATTTGCCCGAGCCTGTGCCGCCGACAAAAATCACCAGCCCGCGCTTTTTGAGGGCAATCTGCTTCAACACAGGCGGCAGGTTGAGGCTTTCAAAAGAGGGGATTTTGCTGGTGATGGCGCGCAGCACCAACGCGGTGGCGCCGCGCTGCACCATGGCGTTTACACGGAAACGGCTGGTGTCGGGCAGGCTGATGGCGAAATTGCATTCGTTGGTGTTGGTGAATTCCTCTATTTGCTTGGGGCTCATGATGTTGAACGCGATTTCCATGCAGCGCTCGGCGGTGAGCGGCTCTTCGGTGATGGGCACGATTTTGCCGTCCACTTTCATGGCGGGCGGGAAATTGGTGGTAACGAAAAGATCGGAGCCTTTGTATTTATTAAGGTGGCGCAGCCAGCTGAAGAGCGCTTCTTTGGCCGATTGAGGTTCTGAGGAGGTCATTGCTTTTGATTTCCGCTGAGGTGGTTTGTGAGGCGGATTATAGCCGAATATGCGGCCAATATCATATGCCGTTGGGTGCAGCATGCGTATAATGCGTATCTTTGAAAATAAAGAAACCGGTTGGATATGAGCGCAACACACACCATCGCCATTATCGGCGCGATGCCGCAGGAAATCGAATTGTTGAAACAAAGCCTTGAGGGCGCGGCCGAGATGAAATTCGGCCGCTTCAGCGTGCACCACGGCATGTTGGCGGGCAAGCGTGTGGTGCTGGCGCAAAGCGGCATCGGCAAAGTGAATGCCGCGGTGGCCACAGCTTTGGTGGTGCAGCATTTTGCGCCCGATTGCGTGGTCAACACCGGCAGCGCCGGCGGCTTGGGGCAGGGGCTGCGCGTGGGCGACGTGGTGATCGGTGAGGCGGTGGCGCACCACGATGTGGATGTAACGGCATTCGGCTATGCAATAGGGCAGGTGCCGCAGCTGCCGGCGCGTTTTGAGAGCGCACCCACTTTAATCGCGGTGGCGGCCGAAGCGGCGGCTGCGTTTGAAGGCGCTGCCGTGCACCGCGGCCTGATTGTGAGCGGCGATCAATTTGTGCACAGCAGCGATAAAGTGGCGCAAATCCGCCGCGATTTTGCCGGTGTGCAAGTGGTGGAAATGGAAGCAGCGGCGATTGCGCAGGCTTGTGCGCAGCTGGAAGTGCCGTTTGTGGTGGTGCGCGCGGTGTCGGATTTGGCCGATGAAAAAGCCGATGTGAGCTTTGAAACCTTTTTGGAAACGGCCTCGGTGCATTCGGCGCAAATGGTGCGCAGCATTATAGAAGCTTTATAAAACGATCATATTGAAGGCCGTCTGAAATGTTTCAGACGGCCTCAGCAACGAAATATATCTGTAAACAGAATAGTCGGAATACGCTAAAAAACGGTAGGAAAAAGTGTTGTTTGTAGCGGGGGGAGTAAAAATGAGTGCATCAGAATTATATATAGGTGAAGATGCTGACGGCCAATTTGTGGTTGTTGATTTGAGCAAGGCCGCCACTTGGGAATTGTTTGAGCGAATCCGGGATGGCATGGCTGCAATCGTGCCGGAATATATCCCTCAATTCGAGGGTGAGTATGCCGGCGGCGTCATGTCGATTTCAGGTTTGCAGGCCGAAGCCTTTGTGCAGGTAAGTCAAATCATTATGCAGGCGTGCAGCACGGCGGTGTTGCAGCCGTTTAACGCCGATTTGAAAACCGCTCTCGAAGCCGACCTGCGTTTTAAAAATGCCGCAATATAAGCGGCCAAAGCAGAACAGTTATTTTACGCCAGCGGCACACCAAGTGCCGCAAATTGGAATATCTTTATGAACAGCATTCGCGTTAAAAATCTCATTATCGGCAGCGGCCGCCCGAAAATCTGCGTGCCGCTGGTGGCAGACACGCCCGCTGCGCTGCAAGCGGCGGTGGCGGAGCTCTTGGGCGTGGAATACGATTTGGTGGAATTTCGCGCCGATTTTTTAAACGCCGCCGCCGATCAGGCGCAGGTGCTCGCCTGCCTGAAAAGCGTGCGTGCGCAATTGCCCGATGTGCCGCTGCTGTTTACTTTCCGCACCTTTGCCGAGGGCGGCGCTTGCGAAATGGCGCCGGCTGATTATTTCGACTTGCTGCATGCGGCCGCCGCTTCGGGCGATGCGGATTTAATCGACATCGAATTGTTTGCCGGCGATGAGGGCGTGCAAGCCGCAATCGCTGCGGCCAAGGCGCACGGCGTGGCGGTGGTGTTGTGCAACCACGATTTTCAGCAAACGCCTGCCGAAGCGGAAATCGTCGGCCGCTTGTGCCGCATGCAGGATTGGGGCGCCGATATTTGTAAAATCGCAGTGATGCCGCAATCGGCGGCCGATGTGCTCACGCTTTTGAGCGCCACCGAAACCATGCAGCGCTGCCATGCGCGCCGCCCGCTGATTACGATGGCTATGGGGCGGTTGGGCATGGTGAGCCGGCTGGCGGGCGAGGTGTTCGGCTCGGCGGTGAGCTTTGGCGCAGCGGGGCAGGCTTCCGCGCCCGGCCAGATTGATGCCGGTGATTTGCGCTTTATTTTGCAGGTGTTGGCGCAAGATTGAAGCGTTTGCGCTATGGGTTGGCAAAGGCCGTCTGAAAGATTTTCAGACGGCCTATAAATTTGTAGGGCAGATATTTGTGTTTGATATTTATCACTTCATAAAATTGCTTTGGCAGCGGCCACAAAACCCGCAGCAATCGCTTCTCAGCGTTGTTGTTTGATTATTCGAGCAAGTATGAATGGTTATGCAACGGCAATCTTTCAGACGGCCTGTTTGCATCAATACACATCGCGCTGATAGCGTTTTTCTTCGCGCAAATCGTTTAAATAATCGGCGGCATCGTCGTCGCTCATTTTGCCCTGGTCGGCAATGATGTTGAGCAACACTTGTTCCACATCGCGCGCCATGCGGCCGGCATCGCCGCACACATAAATGTGCGCGCCTTGTTGCAGCCATTGCCACACCTCGGCCGCGGCGGCGGCCAGCTTGTGCTGCACATACACTTTTTCTGCGCCTTGGCGACTCCAGGCCAAATCGGCGCGGTTGAGCAGGCCGCTTTTGCGGTGTTGCAGCCATTCGGCCTGATAGAGAAAATCGTCGGTGAATTTTTGATTGCCGAACACAAGCCAGTTTTTGCCGGCGTCGCCATTGGCTTCGCGCTGCTGCATAAAAGCGCGGAAGGGTGCAACGCCGGTGCCGGCGCCTATCATGATAATCGGTGTGTTGCCGTTTTCAGGCAGGCGGAAATTTTTGTTCGGCTCCACAAACACGCGCACACTGCCGCCCTCGGCCAAGCGCTCGCCTAAAAAGCCCGAAGCCGCGCCGCTGTAGGCTTGCCCGTGGTGCGTATAGCGCAACATGCCCACGGTGAGGTGCACTTCGTCTTCGCTCTCGGCTTGCGATGAAGCGATGGAATAGAGCCTGGGCGTGAGCGGGCGGAAAAGTTCAAACAAAGCCTGCGCCGGCAGCGGGTGCGGATGCTCGGCAAACACGCCCACCGGCGGCGTGGCGGCCAGATACACATCGAGCGCGGCGGCATTTTCCACGGTTTGGCGCAGCGTGCTGCTGCCGCTTAAGGCGGCATATTGCTGCACCAGCGCGGGCGTGTTTTGGGTGATGTCGGCATGCTCGATCAAGGCCGTCTGAATATCGGTGTCGCGGCCGTCGGGCAGGCGCACCGGCTCGTGGCCGGCCAATTGGTGCAGGGCGAGGATTTCGGCCACTAAATCGGGCGCATTGAGCGGCCACACGCCTAATGAGTCGCCCGGCTGATAGCGTATGCCCGAGCCGGCCAAGTCGATTTCGATGTGTTCCACATCTTTTTCGGCCTCACGGGCGGTGATTTTTTGGCGCAGCGATAAAACGGCGTTGAAAGGCTGCGCTTTGCTATAGGCCTGTGCGGCTTCGGCAACGGGCGTTTGGGATACGGGCGCAGCCACGGCTGCGGCAGCAAGCTTGCCCAAAGCGCCGGCCGCTGCGCCAATCCAGGCATCGGCCGCAGCCTGATAATCGAGGTCGCAAATGCCCAAATCGAGCAGACGCTTTGCGCCAAGCTCGGCCAAGCGGCGGTCGAAATCCCGGCCGGCCTGACAGAAATCGGGGTAGCTCGAATCGCCCAAACCCAGCACGGCAAACGAGAGCCGGCTCAAATCGGGCGCTTTTTTGCCGAATAAAAACTGATAAAGCGGCACCGCTTCTTCCGGCGGCTCGCCATCGCCCTGCGTGGAGGTAACCAGCAGCACAATATCTTCGCCGGCCAGCGTTTTGCTTTTGAAATCGGCGGCCGCCACCAAGCGCGCATCCAAGCCGGCCTGCTCGAGCTTGAGCAATAATTGCTCGGCCACGCGGCGGGCATTGCCGGTTTGCGAGGCTGAAAGCACGGTGATGCGGCGCGCGGGCGCGGCGGCTTCAGGCAACGCCGGTGCCGCACTTTGCTGGCTTTGCGCCCAACAATAGCCCGACAACCAGGCCAGCTGGGTGGGCGAGAGCGCAGCAAGGCCGGCGGTGATTTCGGGGGGCAGCGGTGCGGCTTGGGTCATGGTGGTTCCTTGTTTTCGATTTGGGTGTCACTTTAATCAGGCCGCCTGAAAAAGGGAAAGAATGGTTTGTTGTAACCAAATGCAGTTTTGTTATATATAAAGTTCTGTTGCTTGTCTTTGTTTAACAGCCTGTTTCAACAAATAAAATGATTGGGAAAAAGATGATAAACACGCCCTGAGGCCGTCTGAAAGCTTTCAGACGGCCTGTGTTGTTTGGCAGGGCTTGGATTTTCAAACCCAACATTCAAACATGCGCCTGCTTTGCCGCAGCAATATTTCCGGCAGCGCAACAAACCGGCAACAAAGCGCGGCAATCGTTGTATAATCGCCGCTTTTATCTATTCCGTTTCAGATGTGCGGCTTTGCGAAGAAAGAATGAAGCAGGGCGGCGCAGATGGCAGGCACAAATGGCAAGCAAGCAACGCTCTCAGATGAACCCCGCCGAATGGCGCGCCAGCACCTCGTTGGCCGGCGTGTATGCGCTGCGCATGCTCGGCATGTTTTTGGTGCTGCCGGTGCTGGCGCTTTATGCCGCCACGCTGCCCGGCGCGGAAAACAACAAAGCGCTCATCGGCCTGGCCATGGGTGCCTACGGCCTCACGCAGGCTGTGTTGCAGCTGCCGTTGGGCATGGCTTCGGATAAATTCGGGCGCAAAAAAGTGATTTATGCGGGGCTGCTGGTGTTTGCGGCGGGCAGCTTTATGGCCGCCTCGGCGCAAACGCTGGAGGCTTTGGTGCTGGCGCGTGCCATTCAGGGCGCGGGCGCGGTGAGCGCGGCGGTGACGGCGCTTTTGGCAGACCTCACCCGCGAAGAAGTGCGCACGCGGGCGATGGCGATGATAGGGCTGAGCATCGGCCTCACTTTTTCGGTGAGCCTCGTGGCCGCGCCGCTTTTGTCAGGCCTGATCGGCGTGGGCGGTTTGTTTGTGCTCACCGGTGTGCTTACCTTGATCAGCATTGCCGTGGTGGCGTGGGTAACGCCCAATCCGCAACAATCCAAGCTGCATGAAGATGCCCAAGCGCAGCCCGCCCGCATCAGCGAAGTGCTGGCCGATCGACAGCTTTTGCGGCTCAATTTCGGCATTTTTGCGCTGCATGCGGCGCAGATGGCGCTTTTTGTGGCGCTGCCTTTTGCTTTGGTGGGCGTGGGGCTGGAAAAAGTGCAGCATTGGCAGGTGTATCTGCCTGCCACGCTGGCCGGCTTGGTTTTGATGGTGCCGCTGATTATCATCGGCGAAACGCGCAACAAGCTCAAGCAGGTGTTTGTCGGCGGCATTGTGTGCATTGCGGCGGCGCAATTGGGGCTGCTGTTCGGCCTGCATTCGCTGTGGCTGATTTTGGCGAGCCTGGTGGTGTATTTTATCGGCTTTAATGTGCTCGAAGCGAGCCTGCCCTCGCTGGTGTCGAAAATCGCGCCATCCGATTTAAAAGGCACGGCCATGGGCGTGTATAACACTTCGCAGTCGCTCGGGCTCTTTGCCGGCGGCGCGCTGGGCGGCTTGCTGTTTCAGCATTACGGCTTTAGCGGCGTGTTTACTTTTTGCAGCGCCTTGATGCTGCTGTGGCTGGCGTTGGCGGCAGCTGCGCCGGCTCCGCGGCCGGTAAAAAATATCACCTTGGCGGTGTCTGCCACTTGGCACGGACGCGAAGATGATTTACAGTTTGCGCTAATTGCGCTCTCGGGCGTGGAGGCGGTTAAGTTGAGCGCCGACAAGCAAACCGTGTATATCAAGGCCATGCAAAAAGGTTTTGACGAAGCCGCCGCTAAAAAAATTATTTCAGGAGCTTAAACCATGTCAGTGAACAAAGTGATTCTGCTCGGCCGCCTCGGCCGCGACCCCGAAGTGCGTTATATGCCCAACGGCGAGGCCGTGTGCAATTTCAGCATCGCCACCAGCGAAACGTGGAACGACCGCAACGGCCAACGCCAAGAGCGCACCGAGTGGCACAACATCACCATGTATCGCCGCTTGGCCGAAATCGCCGGCCAATATCTGAAAAAAGGGCGTGAAGTGTATATCGAAGGGCGCATTCAAAGCCGCAAATACACCGGCAAAGACGGTATCGAGCGCACGGCTTACGACATCATCGCCAACGAAATGAAAATGGTCGGCCCGCGCGAAGGCGGCGGTGCTGCGCCTTATGACGACGGCGGCTATCAGCAGGCCGCGCCGCAGCAAAACCATTATCAGCCCGAAGCGCCCGCTGCCGCGCCTGCTGCGCCGCGTCGCCAGGCACCGGCTGCGCCTGCTGCCGCCGTGGACGATATCGACGACGATATTCCGTTTTAAATTGGCGTTTTAGTTTTGCCGCCGCCGTTTCAAGCCCGGTGCATCGGGTTTCAGACGGCCACGCATGCGCTGAGTCTGCATCTGTCTGAGCGAAATCAAAGATTGCCGCGCTTGGCAGATGAAAAGCAGTTTAAACCATTGCCATTTTAGCTGTTTTTGATACAATAGCACCTAATTTAGAGCGAAACCAGCAAGCCGCCATCCATCGGGCGGCTTGCATTTTTATTGTAATCATCGGGTGAAACCACCCTTTGCGGAGAATTGAGACATCATGCAGAAAATCCCGTTAACCGTACGCGGCGCGGAGCTTTTGAAAGCAGAATTGCAGCACCTGAAAAGCGTAGCGCGTCCCGAAGTGATTGAAGCGATAGCCGAAGCGCGTTCGCATGGCGATTTGTCGGAAAATGCCGAATACGAAGCGGCCAAAGAGCGCCAAGGCTTTATCGAAGGGCGCATTGCCGACGTGGAAAACAAACTTTCGCGGGCGCACATCATCAACCCGGCCGATATTCATGCCGAGGGCAAAGTGGTGTTTGGCGCCACGGTTACGCTGGAAGATTTGGCCACCGAAGAAGAAGTGTGCTATCAAATCGTGGGTGAAGACGAAGCCGACATCAAGCAAAACAAAATTTCCATCGGCTCGCCGATTGCCCGCGCCCTGATCGGCAAAGTAGAGGGCGATGTGGCCGAAGTGCAAGCGCCCGGCGGCGTGCGCGAATATGATATTGTGGCTGTGCAATATATTTGATATGGCTATTTTGAAAGGCCGTCTGAAACGTTTATCGGTTTCAGACGGCCTTTTATCTTTATTTTGACGAGTGCAACCGACAATAAAGATATAGTGAGCTAAGTAAAAAAGCGGGGATTTATCATTAGCCGGTAAGTGGTTTATGCGTTTAAAATAAACAACGCAGATAGATACTTAAATCGAATGTATCAAATGGAACTATTTGACAATTATCGGTCTGATATGCATTAATTGAGCAATAAATGTTTCAAATGTTGAAATTATTGCGCTTTTTTGCAGCAGCAGGCATCACACATAAAATAAAAAGCAGAGGGATAAATGAATAAATTGGCAGCCGTGTTGGCGGGCGTTTGGTTGGGTTTGCAGTTGGGCATCGGCTATGTGGCCGTGCCGCTGCTGTTTCAGCATATGGGTAAAATGGAAGCCGGCGCCATGGCCGGCAGCATGTTTGATTTTGTGGCCTACACCGGCCTGGCGGTGTGGCTGCTGCTTTATTTTATCGGCCGCCATGAATTGGGGCGCAGCCTTATGCGCAGTAAAACCAATAAATTCGTGTTGCTGCTGCTCTCCTTGCTGGCGGTAAACCAATTTCTGGTTACGCCGGTGATTGCAGCGCATAAAAGCGGCGGCAGCAATTGGCTGCTCTCCTTGCTGGGTGGCTCTTTCGGGCAATGGCACGGCACTTCCAGCGTGATTTATATGCTGTGCAGCTTGTTGGCGCTGGGCTTGGTGTTTCGTTTGCTGAAACTGGATTGGCATTGAGTGTGAAATAATACCCAATAAGAAAGGCCGTCTGAAACATTCAGACGGCCTTTTGCATGCAATAAAATTTTACAATTCAGGGTTTTTACGCCACAAAACCAAGAGCTTGCCGATGTGTTGCACCAATTGCGCATCCACGGCATCGCACAAGGCTTGGCACATTTCCACGCGCTCGGCGCGGTCGTCGCCCAGCACGCGCACTTTAATCAGCTCGTGGGCGGTGAGGGCGGCATCGGTTTCTTTAATCACCGAATCGGTGAGGCCGTGTTGGCCGATCATTACCACCGGGCTTAAATGGTGGGCGCGGGCTTTAAGCGCGAGCAGGTCTTTGGTGCTGAGGGTGTCGGTCATGATATTTGCTGCTGTGTGTAAAGATTAAAGGCGCATTCTACGCGAATTGCCGCCGCGCGTGGAGAAAATAACGTACAATAACACCTTTGTTTCAACGGCATGATTATCTATGGCGGTGCGTTCCAAATCTTCCAAAGCCTGGCTCAACGAGCATGTTAACGATCATTATGTGCATCAGGCGCAAAAAGACGGTTATCGTGCGCGCGCGGCTTACAAGCTTTTGGAAATCAACGAGAAAGACAAATTAATCAAGCCCGGCACGGTGTTGGCCGATTTGGGCAGCGCACCTGGCAGCTGGTCGCAAGTGGCGGCGCAATTGGCCGGCGGGAACGGGCGCGTGTTTGCGCTGGATATCCTGCCGATGGATGAAATCGCCGGTGTGTCGTTTATTCAGGGCGATTTTCGGGAAGAGGGCGTGTTGGCCGAGTTTGAATCTTTGCTCGGGCAGCGCGCTTTGGACCTTGTAATTTGCGATATGGCCCCCAATATGTCGGGCAATGCCGTAACCGATCAGGCGCGCAGCTTTTATTTGTGCGAATTGGCGCTGGATTTTGCCGCAGCGCATCTCAAAAGCGGCGGCAGCTTTTTAGTGAAAGTGTTTCAAGGCGCGGGCTATCAGGAATATATGGCCGCTATGCGCGAAGTGTTTGGCGTGGTGCAAACCCGCAAGCCCGAAGCCTCCCGCAATCGTTCCAGTGAGGTTTATTTATTGGGCAAAAATAAACGCTGACAATGCCGACAGCCTGATTTACAATCCGTTTTTTCTTTTCTACCCTTTGTATTGGAGCCTGTTTCAGTGGGGAATACCGTTAAAAATCTATTGGTCTGGCTGGTTTTGGCTGTGTGTTTGATGGCGGCGTTTAACGCCATCACCGATAAGCAGGAGAGCCAGCAGCAGATCGAATATTCGCAATTTATCGACCAAGTCAACCAAGGCGATGTGGCCAGTGTCAACATCGAAGGCTCGGTGGTGAGCGGCTATTTGATCAAAGGCGAGCGCACAGACAAGAGCCAGTTTTTCACCAACGCCCCGCTGGACGACAATTTGGTGCAAACGCTGCTGGATAAAAAAGTGCGCGTAAAGGTTACGCCTGAAGACAAACCCAGCATGTTTACCAGCCTTTTGTTCAGCCTTTTGCCGGTGATGCTTTTGATTGGCGCATGGTTTTACTTCATGCGCATGCAAAGCGGCGGCGGTGGCAAGGGTGGTGCGTTTTCATTCGGCAAAAGCCGCGCCAAGCTCTTGGATAAAGACACCAACACCGTGACTTTCGCCGATGTGGCCGGTTGCGATGAGGCCAAGGAAGAAGTGCAGGAAATCGTGGATTACCTCAAAGCGCCCAACCGCTATCAAAGCCTCGGCGGCCGTGTGCCGCGCGGCATTTTGCTGGCCGGCAGCCCCGGCACCGGCAAAACCCTGCTCGCCAAAGCGATTGCGGGTGAAGCGCAAGTGCCGTTTTTCAGCATCTCCGGCTCGGATTTTGTGGAAATGTTTGTCGGCGTGGGCGCCAGCCGCGTGCGCGATATGTTTGAGCAGGCCAAGAAAAATTCACCCTGCATCATCTTTATCGACGAAATTGATGCCGTCGGCCGCCAGCGCGGCGCCGGCTTGGGCGGCGGCAACGATGAGCGCGAGCAAACGCTCAACCAATTGCTGGTGGAAATGGATGGCTTTGAAAGCAGCCAAACCGTGATTGTGATTGCCGCCACCAACCGCCCCGATGTGCTCGACCCGGCCTTGCAGCGCCCCGGCCGTTTCGACCGCCAAGTGGTGGTGCCGCTGCCCGATATCCGCGGCCGCGAGCAGATTTTGAATGTGCACGCCAAAAAAGTGCCGCTGGATGCATCAGTGGATTTGAAAACGCTGGCCAAAGGCACGCCCGGCTTTTCCGGCGCCGATTTGGCCAACTTGGTGAACGAAGCGGCGCTCTTTGCCGGCCGCCGCAACAAGATCAAGGTGGATCAAAGCGATTTTGAAGATGCCAAAGACAAAATCTATATGGGCCCCGAGCGCCGCTCGATGGTGATGCACGAAGATGAAAAACGCGCCACCGCCTACCACGAATCCGGCCATGCCATTGTGGCTGAAAGCTTGGAAGGCACCGACCCTGTGCATAAAGTCACCATTATGCCGCGCGGCCGTGCGCTCGGCCTCACCTGGCAATTGCCGGAGCGCGACCGCATCAGCATGTATAAAGACCAAATGCTCAATCAGATTTCGATTCTGTTTGGCGGGCGCATTGCCGAAGATTTGTTTGTCGGCCGCATTTCCACCGGCGCATCCAACGATTTTGAGCGCGCCACCCAAATCGCCCGCGAAATGGTCACGCGCTATGGTATGTCCGACAAAATGGGGCCGATGGTGTATGGCGAAAACGAGAGCGAAGTGTTTCTCGGCCGTTCGGTAACGCATTCGCAAAATGTTTCCGAGCACACCATGCAGCAAGTGGATGCCGAAATCCGCCGCATTCTCGACGAGCAATATGCCGTGGCGCGCCAAATTTTGGACAGCAGCCGCGATAAAATGGAAACCATGACCCAAGCCTTGATGGATTGGGAAACCATCGACCGCGACCAAGTGCTGGAAATCATGGCCGGCAAGCAGCCCAGCCCGCCGAAAGACTACAGCCACAATATCCGCCAAGACAGCGGTGAGGGTGATGATGAAGTGCGCCCGGCCGCACCGGTTGAGGCAGGCCACGAAGAAGTGCCCGCAGCAGGCGAATCGGATGTGCGTCCGCTGGCGCCGACCATAGGCCCCGAAGCCGATCCGCAGCCGGGCAACAGCCATAATGCCGGCGATGTGCTGGCCGGTGGTGAAGGCCGCCCCAATCAAGGCGATAAAATCTAAGCTGTTTTTCTGCAACGGCAGCCGCAAGGCTGCCGTTTTTGCGCAAGGCCGTCTGAAAGCATAGCAAGCTTTTCAGACGGCCTTTATAATGCCTGTCGATCAGATTCAACCCAAGGACAAATCATGGCAACCTGCCAATGGCAATGCGGCCGCTTCACGCTGGATTTGAGCGCACCGAAAATCATGGGCATCGTCAACATCACGCCCGATTCATTTTCAGACGGCGGCACTTATTCGGCCAGTGTTCAGACGGCCTTAGCGCATGCGGAAGCCTTGCTGGAAAGCGGGGCGGATATTCTCGATATCGGCGGCGAATCCACGCGCCCGGGCGCGGCTGCGGTGTCGGCGCAAGAAGAATGGGCGCGTGTGCAGCCGGTGCTGGAAGAGTTGGTGAAATGGCAAGTGCCGATCAGCCTCGATACACGGCGCACGGCAGTGATGCAGCAGGCACTGGCACATGGCTATGCCGACATAATCAACGATGTGTCGGCGCTGGGCGATGAAGGCGCTATCGGGCTGCTGGCGCAACAGGCGCACACCGGCATTTGCCTGATGCATATGCAGGGCATGCCCGAAACCATGCAGCAGAGCCCAAGCTATCAAGATGTGGCAGAAGAAGTGTTGCGTTATCTCAACGAGCGGGTGGCGGCCTGCGAAGCGGCAGGCATTGCGCGCGCGCGGCTGGTGCTCGACCCGGGCTTTGGCTTCGGTAAAACGCTGCCGCACAATATTGCGCTGATGCAGCATTTGGGCAGTTTGCTGCGCGGCAGCGGCCTGCCGCTGCTTATCGGCGTGTCGCGCAAGCGCATGATAGGCGATTTAAGCGGCGAACAAGATGCGGCTGCGCGCGTGCACGGCAGCGTGGCTGCGGCGCTGGCGGCGGTGGCGCGCGGCGCGCAAATTGTGCGTGTGCACGATGTGAAAGCCACTGCCGATGCGCTGAAAGTGTGGCAGGCTGTGGGTGTGTTTGAGGCCGTCTGAAAGCGGGCATACCGTTTGTTGGATTAAGCGGCCTGAAATCGCAAACTTATGCCGAAAAATAGTTTTATACATGACAATGGCAAATTGCGGCCAACCTTGGCCGCACGACCGAAAAACCTTGTAAACCGCTGGCTAGTGCAGCCTTGCTGCTTTACAATGTAAACCAAGCTTGAATGGAGCAGATATGGCAAAAAAATATTTTGGCACCGATGGTGTGCGCGGCGAAGTCGGCCAATTTCCGATTACCCCCGATTTCGTGTTGAAGCTGGGCTATGCGGCCGGCCAAGTGCTGGTGCAGCATGATGACGAACACCGGCCGACTGTGTTAATCGGCAAAGACACGCGCATTTCAGGCTATATGCTCGAAGCCGCGCTGGTGGCGGGTTTTACCGCAGCCGGCGTCAACGTGATTCAAACCGGCCCGCTGCCCACGCCGGGCGTGGCCTATCTCACCCGCGCGCTGCGTTTGGCCGCCGGGGTGATGATTTCTGCTTCACACAATGTGTATTCCGATAACGGCATCAAATTTTTTGCCGAAGGCGGCGTGAAATTGAGCGATGCCATCGAGCTGGAAATCGAAGCCAAATTGGCCGAAGAAATGCAAACCCAGCCTTCTTCACACTTAGGCCGCGCCCGCCGCATCAATGGAGCGGACGACCGCTATATCGAATTTTGCAAATCCACTTTCCCCGGCCATCTCGATTTGCGCGGCCTCAAGCTGGTGGTGGATACCGCCAACGGCGCGGGCTATCATGTGGCACCGAAAGTGTTTCATGAATTGGGTGCGCATGTGGTGGCCATCGGCGCCGAGCCAAATGGCTACAACATCAATGAAAAAGTGGGCGCCACCCACCCGAAAGCCTTGCAGGCCGCCGTGTTGCAAAACGAAGCCGATTACGGCATCGCGCTTGACGGCGACGGCGACCGCCTGATGATGGTAGATAAGCACGGCAAGGTTTACGATGGCGACAGCCTGACTTATGTGATTGCCAAAGCGCGCGCCAAAGAGGGCGTGGCCATCGGCGGCGTGGTGGGCACGGTGATGACCAATATGGCGATGGAATTGGCCTTGCAAGAGCAGGGCGTGGCTTTTTGCCGCGCCAAAGTGGGCGACCGCTATGTGCTCGAGCAGCTGCATCAGCGCGGTTGGCTGATCGGCGGCGAAGCCAGCGGCCATATTTTGTGCATGGATAAACACAACACGGGCGACGGCATTATCTCGGCTTTGCAGGTGCTGGCCGCCCTGCGCACGCTCAAGCAGGATTTGGCCACGGTGTGCGCCGATTGGCAGCCTTATCCGCAAACCATGATTAATGTGCGCATCCAAAAAGGCCAAGATTGGCAAAGCGTTTCCAAAGAAGCGCTGGCTGCGGTGGAAAAAGAGTTGGAAGGCAAAGGGCGCGTGGTGCTGCGCGCATCGGGCACCGAGCCTGTGGTGCGGGTGATGGTGGAAGCGCGCCAGGCCGATTGGGCGCAGCAAGGCGCCGAGCGCATTGCGGCGGCCATCACCGGAGCGGCCAAATAGTTTCAGACGGCCTATGTCGAGGCCGTCTGAAACCGATTCATACAACCAATTCATACAATCATAAGTTGAAATAATTCAGGAACAAGCCTTTATGCTGTCGCTGTTAGAAGCATTCTTCACTCAATACGGGTATGCCGCGGTTTTCTTCGTGCTGGTGGCTTGCGGCTTCGGCGTGCCGATTCCTGAAGACGTTACTTTGGTAGCCGGCGGGGTGATTTCCGGCCTGGGCTATGCCAATGTGCACATTATGGTGGCGGTGGGCATGCTGGGCGTGCTGGTGGGCGACGGGTTGATGTTTACCGCCGGGCGCGTGTTTGGCCACCGCATTTTGAAAGCCCGCTTTGTGGCGCGGGTGATGACGCCCAAGCGCTATGCGCAAGTGCAGGAAAAATTTGATAAATACGGCAACCGCGTGTTGTTTGTGGCCCGCTTTCTGCCCGGCTTGCGCACGCCGATTTTCATCACGGCCGGCATCAGCCGCAAAGTGTCTTATCTGCGCTTTTTGATGATGGACGGCCTGGCGGCGCTGATTTCCGTGCCGGTGTGGGTGTATTTGGGCGCTTATGGCGCGGAAAACACCGATTGGCTGATGCAGAAAATCCACCAGTTTCAATACGGTCTGTTTGTGCTGATCGGCATTGGCGCGGCGGTGTTGGGCTATTTTTGGTGGAAAAAGCGCCAGCGTTTGCGTTTCTACCGCGAGCATCTGCGCGAATTGCGGGCTCAGCGCAAGGCAAAAAAAGCGGTGCGCAAAGCCGCTGAAAAATCAGCTGCCAACAAATAGGTTTTCAGTGCCATGCAAAGGTTTTCAGGCCGTCTGAAAACCTTTTTGGTTTCAGACGGCATCGGATAACTTATGGATGATGCTGCGTTTCTTTAGAAAAAACTACCGCTGCCAGTTACCGAGAAGACCCTTGCGCCAAATGGCTGAATACATTAACCGAACCCGATAGAGGCAAAACCATGACCGAAAAAATCTATGGCGATGGCGCATTCCGCCGCGAATCGCTGCAAGGCTCCACCATTGAAAACACTTATGCCGGCGCATTGTCGTTTATGCGCCGCCGCTACACGCGTGATTTGAGCGAAGCGGATGTGGTGGTGTCGGGTGTGCCGCTCGATTTGGCCACCACTTTCCGCCCCGGTGCGCGCCTGGGGCCGGCGGCGATTCGCGCTGCCAGCGTGCAGCTGGCCGAATTGAATCTTTTCCCGTGGGGCTTTGATCCGTTTGACGATTTGGCGGTGATCGACTACGGCGATTGTTGGTTTGACGCGCACCAACCGTGGACCATACGCGAAACCATCAAGCAGCACGCGCTGGACATCATTCAAAACAGCCATGCCAAAATGCTCACCTTCGGCGGCGACCATTTCATCACCTATCCGCTGTTGCAGGCGCATGCCGAAAAATACGGCAAACCTTTGAGCCTCTTGCATTTTGACGCCCATTGCGACACTTGGCCCGATGATGCGCCCGAATCGCTCAACCACGGCACCATGTTTTACAAAGCGATTAAAGACGGCCTGATCAACCCCGCCACCTCGGCACAAGTGGGCATCCGCACTTGGAACAGCGATTTTATGGGCATGAACATGCTATTTGCGCCGTGGGTGAATGAAAATGGTGTGGAAGCCACCGTGAAGCGCATTTATGAAATCATCGGCGATAATCCGGTTTATCTGACGTTTGACATTGATTGCCTCGATCCCGCGTTTGCGCCGGGCACCGGCACGCCCGTGCCCGGCGGCCTCAATTCGCACACCGCGCTGGGCATTATCCGCAGCTTGGGCGATTTGAATATCGTGGGCATGGATGTGGTGGAAGTGTCGCCCGCTTACGACAATGCTGAAATCACCGCCATCGCCGCGGCGCATGTGGCCGCCGATATGCTGTGCCTGATGCGCAATAAAAAAGTGGCCGGCAAGCTTTAATGTTAATCAGGCCGTCTGAACCTTTTTCAGACGGCCTGATTGGTATTGTGCAAGGCAGAGAAAAACATGACCCGCAAACAACGCATTTTCGTGCTCTACACCGGCGGCACCATCGGCATGAGCCAAAGCAGCCAAGGCCTGCGCCCCGATGTGGCGCTGGTCGGCAAAGCTTTGCAGCCCTTTTCAGACGGCCTTCAATTCGATTGGCATGTGTGCACACCTTTAATTGATTCATCGGCGCTCACCCTGCAAAACTGGTGCGACTGGTTGGCGCTTTTGGTGGAAAAAATCCCGCACTACGATGGCGTGCTGGTGCTGCACGGCACCGACACCTTGGCCTACAGCGCCAATCTGCTGGCGCTGGCTTTGCAAGGCCTGGATAAGCCCGTGGTGCTTACCGGCGCGCAATGGCCGTTTGACAGCGAGGGCAGCGATGCGCCGCTGAATCTGGCCACCGCCGTGGCCGCATTCAGCCTGCCGGGCTTGCGCGAAGTGGTGCTGGCGTTTAACGGCAAACTTTTCCCCGCCGTGGGCAGCAGCAAAATCAGCACCGAAGCTGCCGAAGGCTTCGGCAACGCCCATTTCGGCCCGCTTGGTGCATGGTCGGCGGCGAAAGGCTGGCAGCCGCAGCCTGAATTTGCGCCGCCACCCGCTGTGGATAAGGCGGCTTTGCACGCGCTGCCGCTTGGTTCACAAGCCAAAGTGTTGTGTCACACGCTTATTCCCGGTTTTTCAAGCGAAGCCGTGGCGGCGAGCCTGCAGCACACACCGGCGCGCGCCGTGGTGCTGCAAAGCTACGGCCACGGCAATGCGCCGGCCGATGGCGCGTTTATCGAAGCCGTGCAAGTCTTCACCGCACGCGGCGGCTTGCTGCTCAACATCAGCCAAGTGCCGCAAGGCCGCGCCGCCGCCGTGTATGCCCAAGGCGATGCGCTGCGGCAGGCCGGCGTGATCAACGGCGGCAAAGCCAACTTGGAAACCGCCACCGCGCTGCTCACCTTGGCCGTGTCGGGCGGCTGGAATGCCAGCCGGGTGCAGCAGCAATTGCAGGCGCTGAAATTGTGTTAACGCCGCTGAATGGTTTTACCGGTTTGTATGGATAGAATCGATAGAATAGGCCGTCTGAAAAAGTGTTCAGACGGCCTTTGCCAAACTCAAGTCTGTTTTCATGCCCACGCAAGCGGGTAGGTTGGGTTGAAAACCCAACAAATCCACAAGCCGTTTGGAACGTTGGGTTTATCAACCCAACCTACGCCGTTGCAAAATGCAGTTTTGTTTCTTGCATTTCACTATATGTTAACGCAGCTAAATGGTTTTGCCGGTGTGTGCTGATAGAAATCTATAGGATAGGCCGTCTGAAAAAAACGTTCAGACGGCCTGTGACTTTTGCAAAACGGATATCTGTCGCACCCGTGAAGGCGAGTGCCAGCGGGTAGGTTGGGTTGTAAATCCAACAAATCCACAAGCCGTCTGGAACGTTGGGTTTATCAACCCAACCTACGCTGTTGTAGCCGTTGTAGGTAAGATCCTTAATCCGACATTTGGCCGACAAGGCACAAAGTGTTGATTATCCTGTTGGTTCTTCAAACAAGTGCCGGATTTGAGGATTCGATACTTGCTCAAGGGAAAATAAACAGCAGGCCGTCTGAAAAAGTGTTCAGACGGCCTGTTTGCATAGCTGTTGCGCCATCTTGCGGCTAATTATTCAGCTTGCGCAATTCTTCCAATTCGTCCAGCAGCTCTAAAATCAGCGCGGCGGCGGCGGCGCTGGCGTCGAAATCGCGGTGCAGGCGGCGGGCGCGGCGCACGCGGGCGAGTTGGTAGCCGCTGAAGGTGGCCAAATGCGGCTCGCCGCTGATGCTGATGGCGTTTTCTTCAATCAGGCTCACCACCCATTGGCGGTCGTTGTCGCAAGCGTGCACCAGCTCTTCAAAGCTCAATTGCACATCGTATTCTTGGTTCATGGGCTTATCCTTTCTTTGCGGCTCAGCGTTTGCCGGCATAATGTGCGGCCAATTGCTGCCAAGCGGCTTTGTCGGCTTCGCTTTCGGCTTGGGGCAGCACGATATTGATGTTTAAATATAAATCGCCCGGTGTTTTGGCGGGAATGCCTTTGCCTTTGAGGCGCAGGTTTTGGCCGGGGCGGCTGCCGGCGGGCAGGGTAACGCCCAAAGTGCCGGCAATGGTGTTGACCTCGATTTTGCCGCCGAGCACGGCTTGCCAGGGCATCACATCGATGCGTTGGTAAACGTCTTTTTGGTTTTTCACATAAAGATCGGCGCTGTCGTGAAAGCGGATTTTTAAGTATAAATCACCGGGTTGGCCGCCGTTAAAGCCCAGTAGGCCTTGGCCGGCGAGGCGGATTTGCTGGCCTTCGCCTATGCCTTTGGGGATTTTCACATTCAGCGTTTTGCGCGTGTAGGCCATGCGGCCTTCGGGCGTGAGCGTGGGCATATCGAGCGAGAGGCTGCGCTCGGCGCCTTGATAGGCGGCGGCAATATCAATGCTTAATTCGGCATGTTGGTCGTCGCCCTTTATCGGCCCTTCGGGCTGGCGGCGCTGCTGGCGGTGGCCGGCTTGGCCGAAGGCGGAGAAAATATCGTCGAAGCGGAAATCGCCGCTGCCGAAAGGCTGACCGTCGCCGAAGCGGCCTTCAAAACTTTGGAAATCCTGGTTGCCGTAGAAATCGTGTGCGCCGCCATAGCCACCTTGCTGCTGCGCCTGCCCGGCAAAGGGGTTGTCCAGCATGGCATCGTATTCAGCGCGTTTTTCGGGATCTTTCAGCGTGTTATACGCTTGGTTGATTTCGCTGGTTTTTTCGTCGGCATCTTTATCTTTGCATACATCGGGGTGATATTGGCGCACCAGCTTGCGGTAGACTTTTTTGATGTCGGCCAGGCTGGCATCGCGGCTCACGCCGAGCACTTCGTAATAATTTTTTTCAGGCATAAGAGATTCTCCAAAATAAACGGCTCAGCCAAATTGTGCGCCATAAAGCGGCTTTAAAGCAAGTGGATAAGGCCGTCTGAAAAACTTTTCAGACGGCCTTTTTCAATTAGGCGTAGGTGCAGAAATAAGCCGTGTCCACCGCCACCTGCAAATGAAATTCCTGATGCGCGGCCACGGTAAAGCTTTCACCCGCTGCAAAAGTTTGCCAAGCCGCCTCGCCCGGCAATTTCACTGTGAGCGCGCCGCTGATGATGCTCATAGTTTCAAATTGGCTGGTGCCGAATGTGTATTCACCCGGCTGCATCACGCCCACGGTGGCGGGCAGCGTGGCGGTTTGCAGCGCGATAGAAGCCACTTTGCCATCGAAATATTGGTTAACTTTCAACATGGGTTTGCCTTTGTACAATAGATGATAAACGGTGATTTTGTGGCGTGGCGGCGGATTTGTAAAGTGTGTTGGCGCCATGCCATTCAGCTAGGTTGTTGCACACGCCGAACATGGCTTGATTAAAAAGCGTTCAGACGGCCTTCGGGCTTGTGGCGGCTGCAAGAAAACGTTATTCTTCTGCATCTTTCATCTGAATATTGGAAAGCGCTGCGATGTCTGAAAAAATTACTATGTATCGTTTCAAAGTGTCGCTAATCGGCCCGCACGAGCAGCCGATCGGCAAGCTGCACCGCATTATCGATGTGGCCGGCAATGCGCCGTTTGTGGTTTTGCACGAGCTGATTTTCGAAGCTTTCGACCGCTTTGACCCGCATCTGTTTAAATTTATGCTCACCCGCAAAGAAGCCAAAAGCGAGCGGGATTTGTTTGGCTGCACCGAAGAAGTGGGCGATTTGGAATTTGCGCAGGATTTCGGCGATAAAGGGCGCACGGTGCATGATGTGTTTACCTACACGCTGGATGAAGCCGGCCTGAAAGAAAAAGAGTTTATCTATTATTGGTTTGACTTCGGCGACGACTGGCTGCACCGGCTCAGGCTGGAAAAGATTTTCCAGATTAACGATGATGATGTCGAGAGTAAAGGTTGGTATGCCGAGATCGTCAAAAAAGTGGGCGACTCACCGCCGCAATACGATGAAGACAGCATGTGGGAAGGCGATAGCGAAGCGGCACAAAGCATGCGCAAAATCGGCTTGCTGCTGGTGCTGGCCGACCCGCAAACCAACAAGCAGCTCAATTGGGGCGATTTGGTGGAAGAGGGTGTAGCCGATCTGCTGGTTGAAGAAGGCTGGGTGCTGCCCGGTAAAAAAAGCAGCGATGCCGTGGCCTTAACGGCCAAAGGGTTGAAAGAGGCGGCGAAAATCAAGCTGATGATCGGAGAGGATTAAGGGTAGGGTGCAATAAAAAGGCCGTCTGAAAGTTTTCTTTCAGACGGCCTGAGTTTTTTTATATGCAAAATTCATCGTTTGATGGATGAAGCCCCCATTTGAAAGCAAGTGTGGCACAGTTGGTGGGGTTGAGAGCAGGTTGCTGGCGGGAGGCTTAAACCCACCCGAAGAACGCGTGCGTGGCTGCGCCACACACCCTACGCATAATATGAAAGCGTTATGTCGCTGATAGGGTGTGCGGCGTAAGCCACGCACGCGGTTGGTGGGTTGTGCAGGCTACAGCTTGCTATCCCACGCACCGGCAAAACCGCGCATATGAAAGAAATTGCCGATTGTTTGGCCATTCGCTTGAGCGGCGAACAGCTGGCTGCGTTGAATCAAGCGTTTCCCGCACCAAAACGCAGAGTGCCGCTGGATATCGAATAAAGTTGGGAAGAAAAGGCCGTCTGAAAGCATTTGCTTTCAGACGGCCTGAACGATAAAGCCCGAACAACGCGTGCGTGCCCGATGGCACGCACCCTACGCATGAATCTACAGGTAGGGTGGGTGGCGGAGCCACGCACGCGGCGGGTGGGTTATACAGGCTACGCTTGCTATGGCACACACCCTACGCATAATATGAAAGCGTTATGTCGCTGGTAGGGTGTGTGGCGTAGCCACGCACGCGGTTGGTCGGTTGATGCAGGCTACGGCTTGCTTCCACTTGTAGAATGTAGCAGAGCTCATACCATGTTCGCGGCACAAGTTCGGT
>ERZ650312.347-NODE-347-length-25505-cov-15.485894_pt1 | contig 25505 bp, 24 predicted proteins | sample MGYA00376248_ERZ650312 | MGnify/ENA primary metagenome ERZ650312 (study PRJEB26733, sample SAMN07839316) | wastewater metagenome | biome: urban; feature: wastewater treatment plant; material: waste water | place: USA: North Carolina | collected 2016-07-28 ... | reverse complement strand
CAATTGCAACTAGACCTAAAGTGAGTTCCATGATAATTCCTCAGAGGTTAGGTTTATACCAAATTAAATTAAAAAATTGTGCGCCCAACCATCCAGTGATAGTTGGGCATTACCATTAATGCTTTTCGCTTGCCATGCTCAAGTATACGATAGTCAGCATCATAAAGATGAATGCTTGTAGCGTGATAACAAGAATGTGGAAGATCGCCCAAGGCACAGACAACGCCCATTGGATCCAGAACGGTAATAATGCGATAAGGATGAAGATTAACTCACCTGCATACATGTTACCGAAAAGTCGCAGAGCCAATGAAACTGGACGTGCAAGGAATGTTACTAATTCAAGAATTAAGTTCACTGGAATCAATAACGCTTTTGCAACTGGGTTACTTGGGTTAAATGGGTTAAGTGCCAATTCACCGACGAAACCGCCGATCCCTTTTTCACGAATACTATAGAACAAGATCAGTGCAAATACAGACAATGACATACCAAGGGTAATGTTAGGATCTGTAGATGGAACAACCTTGAAATAAACGTGGTGAGGGTCCATACCAAACACGCTTGCACCAATCTTTTGAGCTAGGAAAGGAATCCAGTCAACAGGAATCAAGTCCATTGCGTTCATGAGGAAAATCCACACGAAGATGGTCAATGATAAAGGAGCAATTAAACGTGATTTGCCGTGGAAAGTATCACGAACACTTGAGTCCACAAACTCGATAATCATTTCGATTGCAGATTGGAATTTAGTTGGAACGCCAGCATTTGCAGCTTTCGCAACTGTCCAAAATAACAAACAGAAAATAACACCAAGTCCGATAGACCAACCCATTGAATCCAAGTGAATTGCAGTGAACCCCATCGAATGAGCTTCTTCAGCAGTCTCAGCCAACTTCCATGTACCATCAGGCATTTTGCCATAGGTCATATTGGTCAAGTGATGCTTGATATACTCGGTCGAAGTAAGGGCATGTTCTTCAGCAGCCATAAATCACACCTGGTCAATGTAAAAAAACTAATAGAATAAACGAACATCGCGTGCTGCTTGATATCTCGCCTATTCCTGAAAAACTTTTCAATTTTTGTTGCGTTTAGACTCGTTTTTGTAATCGTGACACCCAAAATGGCGCAACCCACGACATGCTTTGAACGAGCATAAAACCACAAAACAATGCCACCGGGGATAACGGCTGTACATTGCTTAAAATTAAAATGAATCCTACGATCACGATTGCAAACTTACCGAGCATTCCTCTATACATGTTCGAAAGAACCTGTCTGGACGCTCGTGCACCTGCTGCTCGAAACGACTGCCATGAAAAATAACAACTTGCCAACCAACAAACACTCGCACCAAGTGCAGCGCTTAAGGCAGCCGTTGAGTCTTTCAAGACCCACGCTATCAGGGCTGAAACAGGAATCATGAATGCTTGTAAGAAGACCAAAGCTTTAGCTAATCGTCGGTCAATCAAGCGACTAGTTCGGCTCATTTTTTTATCCACTCACAGCATTAATGCTTGACAAGTTCAACTGATGATCGTTTTTTATCGCAGGCATTATAGAGTTAGCCCCCTGAACATGCAATCGTTTCCCGACCTTAGTCGTGTTTTTTTGCATGTTTGTCTCGGAATTGTCATATTTCAATTTTGCTTAAAAAACGCATCATTTTCGTGCATTTAATACACAAGCCTTAGTTTGTTTGGCTAATTGCTGCCAAGCTTGCACAAAATCATCTGCGCCGCGCATGCTTTCATCGACCTTTTGAAACACAATTGGATTCAATTTCATATACTGATTTTTACTGGCATGTCCTTCAGCAAGCAGGCACATTTTTGGATTTGGGCGATGATCGTTCAAATATTTGATTTGAGCAACCGTTGGGGCAATATGCGGATCATTGGTCAATGAGCCTGCAAATTTTAAATTCAGGGCACGTTCTAAATATTGATAGGCATCGTGATAGGCCCAATATGGCTGTGCTGCAGTTTGAGTCTGAAACTGACTTGCACTTTTGTATAAACTCTGCGCGAAGGCACGTGCGTTGCTCCAATAAGCATCACGATGCTCAGGCATTTGCTGAGAACGCAGTGCTGCAATAAAGAATGCGATACGTACTGCATTGTTTGGGTCTAGCCAAACATGGCTGTCTACCGTATTTTTTAATGCTAAACCACGCTCTGAACGCTGCGGCAAAGTTTTGATAATACCCGCATCTAATAAAGCAATCGCTTTAGGATTTTGATGTAATACACGTTCTAGCGGTGCTTCATGTGCTTTACCTAGCCAAATCATTAAACCCGCATCTTGGATGGTTTTACGATGTGCAGGCGTGAGCGATACATCATGCCCTGTTTGATCTGCTAGTAATAACGTGGGTGTTTCGATATTTTGCGTGACTTTTTGGGCAATCAAATAGATAGGATGCGTAGACACCACCAAAGCCTGCGCCATGCTGACAGAACTGCATAACGCTAATAAACAGAAACTAAATAAACGAAACATTGCGGCATATCACGAAAAATCGATAAATGTTATAATATAACAAATTTATAAAAATACCTACGTATAATCGAAACTGATTACGCTTCATGCTAAGATTTACTGTCGTTTTTCTTTTAAAGTTCAACTGGGGTGGCTATGAGCTTATGTTCGCACGAGCATCACAATGCATTACATGGCGTTCACGACCATCACAATGTCAATCAACGTCTTGCCGAAGCTGAAAGTTTATGTGTGGCAACAGGCGCTCGTTTAACACCACTACGTAAAGAAGTGTTGGAACTCATTCTCAAGGCATCTGCACCAATGGGTGCTTATGATTTATTGGCGAAAATTAAAAGTGAGTCTGATCGTCCTGCGGCACCGCCAACGGTGTACCGTACTTTGGACTTTTTACTGGAAAAAGGACTAATTCACCGTTTGACTTCAATCAATGCCTATATTCCTTGTTGTCATCCACGTGAAGGACACCAAGCGGCATTTTTGATCTGTACGGAATGCAAAGTCGTTAAAGAAGCTTCAGCGCAAGCTTTATTAGAGCAATTGGATCAATTGGCAGTTTCTGACCACTTTAGCCCGCATCACAGCATTATTGAGATTTCTGGAAAATGTCAGCAGTGCAACAGCAAATAACCACTGCACCACTTATCGCCTTGCACAATATTCAGGTGCGCATTGATGAGCGCGATATTTTAAAAAATGTCGATTTTGAATTGCATGCGCGTGAAATTGTCACGCTAATTGGCCCCAATGGTGCAGGTAAATCGACTTTAATTAAAGTCTTGCTTGGCATTGTAAAACCAAATGCAGGCAAGCGAGTAAATGCTCGCAAACTAACCTTTTCTTATGTACCGCAAAAGTTTAATCCTTCTCACAGCTTACCTTTACGAGTGAAGGATTTACTGGCCTTAGAAAAATGTCCAAACGCAATTAAAGCAGAAATTATCCGCGATACCGGAATTGCCAAACTGCAAGATTCTAAAGTACAACAACTGTCTGGTGGTGAGCGGCAGCGGGTTTTACTGGCACGTGCTTTATTGCGTCAACCCGATATTTTGGTACTGGATGAGCCGATGCAAGGACTAGATATTCAGTCCGAAGCTGAACTGTATGATTATGTGCGCAACTTACCAAGAAAATATGGTTGTGCGGTGTTGATGGTGTCGCATGATTTGCAATGGGTCATGCAAGGCACGCACCGTGTGGTATGTTTAAATAAACACATTTGCTGTAGCGGCTTGCCCGAGAATGTGCAACAACACCCTGAATATCAAGCCATTTTTGGAACCAATCGGGTGTTCTATCAACATCATCATGATCACTGCGCGCATGGTGACCTTGCCGAGCCTTGTCAGCATGATTCACGTCCTCATATTCACCCTGAATCGGAAGCTTAACCCATGATGGATTGGCTACACTTGCTGTTACCTGCATGGATCATGGGCAGTTTATTGGTATTTTTGACCGCCCCACTTGGCTGTTTAATGCTTTGGCGACGCATGTCCTTTTTTGCCGATACCATGGCACATGGCACTTTATTGGGTGTGGCGATTGCAGGTGCGTTAAGTTTACCTCTGTGGCTGGGCGTGACATTCTTGGCATTATTATTAGTAGGTGTTTTGTGGATTTTACATGATCCACGGTTGCCAAATGATGCATTATTGGCGCTCTGCTCTGCAACCTTGCTCTGTTCAGGTTTACTCTTTATTCAGCATATTCCGAGTTTACGTCCTGAATTGCTGAGCTATTTATTTGGCGATTTACTCACCATTTCATGGGCAGATTTACCTGTATTTGCTTTGGTAATTATTGCAGCCTTAACGGTACTCTACAAATTTTGGCAGGGACAAATTCAAATTGCAATTGACCCTGATATTGCGGTCAGTGAAGGCGTGAATGCACAATGGCAACGTCTGATTTTTATGTTGTTATTGGCATTATTTACGGTATTGGCTTTACGTGCAGTCGGCTCTTTATTAATGGGTGCATTGTTGGTGATTCCTGCCTTAACCGCACGTTTATTGGCTCACTCGCCTAAGCAAATGGTGATTTGGGCGTTTATTGTGGCACAAATTGCAGTCAGCGTAGGTTTATGGTCAAGCGCAGGCTTGAATATTTCGACAGGTTTAAGCATTGTGATGACTATGGCAATCATTTTTACGGTGATTTTTAGCGTGCAAAAAGTCAGAACGATGGCTTAGTTTTTCGTTAATGAATGTCTATATTTTTGTATTGCAGCAATGAGCATTACAACCAAAAATGGCAGCATATACACTATCCACAGTGCTATATCACTGTGAATCACTTGCTGTAAAAGACTCAATTGCTGCTGACCTTCTGAAACAGCATTCCAATCTATTTTTTGTAGATAAAACATTGCATGAATGGCAATCAACAACACAGCCGTAATATTAATCAACACCACACTTTGCCACAGGGTATGTTTAAAATAAGTTTGTAAGGCGGCAAATACAAAAGAAAAAAAGAAATTGATACTCAAATGCACCATCAAAGCAATTGGCCAAAACACGTTATCCACTGAAAACTGAATCGCTAATCCAATTGCTATTAAAGTTGAAAAACTCAAAAGCAACATACTGATCCACCAATGTTGCCAATAAAGTGCTCGCGGAATACCCTTTATTTTCAATATATATATCTCAATCTATTTTTATAATTACAGCGTACACTTTTGCGTAATTGAAGGCATTACTGATGCACCAAACTCAACAAAAAAGCAGCACCTGCAAACAATGCAGCAAAAGTACGATTCATGACTTTTTGCTGCTTCGGTGATCTTAATAAACGTAAAACTTTTGCAGCCAAGCCCGTATAGCCTGCCATCACAATCAAATCAATACTAATCATGGTCAGTGCCATAATTGCATATTGCGTCCATTGTGGTTTAGATAAATCTAAAAATTGCGGTAAAACAGCCAATAAAAATACTATTGCTTTGGGATTGCTCATATTGACCAAAAAGCCGTACATCACCAATTTTCCAGCAGATTTGCGCGTCAACTCGTGTTGAATTTCAATCGACTGAGCAGGTGCTGCCCATTGCAAATACGCTAGATATAACAAATATGCCACACCAAACCATTTCACAATCAGAAATGCCCAAGGGGTTGTCGCGAATAACACCCCTGCCCCTGCAGCTACAATCGCGATTTGCACTAATAAAGCGAGTTGTAGACCAATCGCATTCCAATAACCGTGTCGAAAACCATAATTCAAACCGCTCGACATCGAGGCAATTGCACCCGCGCCAGGTGAAACACTAATCACCCAACAGGCCAACATAAACGCAATCCAAACTTGATAAGACATACATCGCCGCTTTTCACAAGACAGTGTATTATATGATATTTCACTTAATCCCATGACTAAAAACATTGAATAAAATCGGGTTCAGGCTATTAAGCCTGCATACAATCAGGCACAATAAAGTCAACTTTATAGAAAACAACAAATTTTCAGGAGCTATACATGACTGCCCAATCTGTAATTTTACCACTACCTTCAGATCATGCTCGCTTTCTTGTATTTCGTTTAAAAGACTTAAGCATTGCTGAATTAAAAGAAAAATTGGCTGACTTGTTAAGCACACGGGATCGTTTGATTACCCAACATCCACATGCCCAAATTAAAACTGCCGTTGCTTTTGGCCCTGAACTTTGGGCACAGCTCTATCAGCAATCTCCAGAAGGTTTTAAACAATTACAACCGATTCAAGGGGCGTACCCAATGCCTGTCGTGCCTGCCGATGTGATTATTCATCTCGCCAGTGCCCGTGCAGATATTTGCTTTGCACTCAGTCAGGCATTTTTTGAGGGGATTCAAGACAAAATTGAAGTCTTGGATGAACGGGTCTGTTTCCGTTATTTTGATGGACGCGACATCACTGGCTTTATAGATGGTACCGAAAACCCACAATTTCCAGACGATCGTGCCGAAGTTGCACTTTTAGGTGAAGATGCAGGCGTGTTTGCCGATGGTTCTTTTATTTTTGCACAGCGCTATTGCCACGATTTAGAAAAATGGAAAAAGCTCAAAGTCGATGCCCAACAGCAGGTGATTGGAAGAACCAAACTAGAATCGATTGAATTAGACGAAGATGTACAGCCTGAAAATTCGCACGTGTCACGTACAGTCGTTGAAGATGATACAGGCAATGAGATGGAAATTTTGCGCCACTCTTTACCTTATGGTGATGGCAAGGGCGATCAGGGTTTATTCTTTATTGCCTATACCAAAGATTTGAGCATTATTGATGCCATGTTAGAACGTATGTTTGGTACTTCAGGTGATGGCATCCATGACCGTTTATTGCACTTTGTGACTGCCTTGGATGGCGCATATTACTTTGCCCCAAGTGAAGAGCTGCTAGAAGAAGTTTTGGAAGATTAGTCTGCAATCAGTATGAAGTCGTATAATATCAGCGACTTCATACTATTTGGCTGTGTTGCACAACCTATCTCTAAGGCTTATTCCACAATATAATTTTTCAAATGAATAAGCCTAAACCTAAAATTTATCCTACAACCCACTGGTCTTCATATGACCGAGCTCTCATGAATTGGGGAAATATTACCATTTGGTTCGCTCCTGCCAAACACTGTTGTGCTCCAGACAAAGGCAAACAAGGAAAGGTGAAGAAATTTATTATTTTATCAAAACCTTTTTTATTTTTTACTGAGTCATCTCAGCGTTCTACATAAAAGGGTCATCATTAAGCTTTAGCATAATAAAAGCATGCAAATGCCTTACATATATAACTGCTATTCGGGAGCGAACATGAATAACAGCCAAAATTATGTCAAACAAATTAAAAATGCTAAACGTGGAGGATACACGCCTACCATCGCCAAAGACATCAACAAACATAAGATTCAAAAAGCCATTCGCCTAATTGAACAATGGAGAACGCTCGCAAATGAACTCAAACCACAAATGCAACTTGATATGGCCTTTACCTTAGAAGAATGTGCACAGGATTTAGACCGCATCTTAAGAAATAAATAATCACTTTTTCACACTTCATTTCAAGTTGTTTTATTCAATGAGTCCACCTCACGCTGGGCTCATTTCCTTCAAAAGCTTCTGTGTAATTTCCTCATTTGTAATATGCCAAACACTGCATACAAAATCTGCAAAAACGCTATGCCCTGCATTAAACGGTTACTTTTTGGCTTGCGCACAGGTAAAAATTCTGTAAAATTCTCTACACAACGCCGGCATAGCTCAGTTGGTAGAGCAACTGACTTGTAATCAGTAGGTCCACAGTTCGAATCCGTGTGCCGGCACCATATTAAACCTCATAAGCTTCTAATGTATGAGGTTTTTTGTTTATATAAACGTCTATTTTATCTTCCTCATTCTGTCCGAATTACCAATTTATTCAGAGCATCGATCTATCTGCAAAACTTAAACCCCAATGGCGCAAAAATTTTACCGAAGCAGTTTGATGTGGTAGGTGAGATTTAAAACCAATCATGGAAACCCCAACACCGAAAAATTTCATCATCTATCAGCCGATTACGATAGATTAAGCTTTTTCCGCACTCACCTGCACATATTTAATCCAGCCATCTGCATAGAGCTTGGCACATAAACGTGCGGTCATGGCAATTTTAAACCAGTCTGCATCTCGCGTTTGCACTCGATGCCTGAGATGCTGATTCACATAATCAGCAAAACCTGCTAGAACCTGTGCCGATAAATCTTCTACCCGAATCTGTTTAAATTCAAACTGTGCTAAGACTGCCCGAAGCTGACTTTCAGACATTAGATCTTTAAAATTGACATCGGCGGATTTTAATAAGGCATGATATTGCAGCTGTTTGAATGTATGCATTGGCGCTTGCGCTGTCCAAATTAAATAATGAAAGCCCAAACGTCCATTTGAATTCAAAACTGTACTGACCTGACTTAAAAATGAATTCAAATGACTGTGATATGCTGCATCGATACAGAACACCACATCAAAACGGGGTTGTGCAAAAAGTGCTTTTAAATTTAAAAATGAAGCAGCGTGAATTTTAATATTTGAATTTAAATGGTGTCGAATCGACTGCACATGATGATCTTGAAGCTCAATAGCCTCAAGCTGTTGTACTTGATAGTGTTCTAACCAGTATTTAAGACTGGCACCTTGCCCACAGCCTAAATCCAACACAGCATCTTTTGAATTTAAACGGACTGCTGCTGCCAAAAGCGCGGCTAAATTTTGACATGCAGCGGGATAATCATATCCCACTGCATCTGACCAATAACCTAGGTTGCTCCACGGCAACGCGGAAGTATCTCCCAAATATGCCGCTTGAATGGCATATTTATGTTTTGGAAAATGCTGTCGTATCACCTGTTGCCATTTCATGCTGACTCAGTCTAATTCAAAAAAGAGGGTCTGTTGATAATTCATCTATGTTTGCGACATGAGAGATATATCTCGCAAGGTTTTTTAGCTGATATAAGGCATGAGGCAGGAAATTTAGTCATTCTAAATGACTGACTCATAACGCAATAGCAGCAAAAAATATGCTTGTCCTGAAAGGCTGTGGCTAAAACTTTCTCAGATTGCGTTATGAAACTTGGCAATAGACCCACTATTCCCTGCGTTTCATGCCTGATCTGCTCAGTTTTAGCCTACAGCACAAACCATTTATGAAATATCAACAGACCCTAAACTTAATACCCTAATTGTGGCGCAACCTCAACTTGTGGTTTCAAATCAATAAACGGTAATGGTGCGCCAAAAATTTCTGCAATATGCATGGCTGAAGTCACTGCAGATTCTAAAATTGGCAAACCATCACAAGACCATGAACCACAGAAGAATACTTTACGATTGTCTTGGTGATGGCGTTGCTGCAACTCTTTGTTTAATGCCACCGTCTTTGAATCCACTACAGCGCGGGTTAAAGTCACCGTTGAAATGATCTTTTTCGGATCAATTGGTGTGACTGGACGCCATGTTTGGAATACTGGAGATTTGCCGACCAACGTTGGTTCAATCGAGTTAAGCCACACCGTAAATTGCTGACGGGTAAATTTACGATCCATCATATAACTTAAAACAGACCAGTCTTTACGTTTTGGCGGCATCACCGTTTGATCGGTGTGAATCACTAAATCACCCTGCTCGAATTTAAATTGTTTAAGCAATTCAATATCTTCAGCAAATTGTTGATTATCTAAGAAGTCTTGAACTTTAGTGGTTGGCGTTGCAATCACCACACGGTCAAATGTTTGCGACTGACCTGCAGAATTTTCAACAACCACACCATCTTCTTGTTGATGAACGTGAGTAATCGCTGCACCACTTTGAATATTAATGCCTTCAATCAACTTATCAACTAATGCGGGCGTGCCCCCTTGTAAACGCAATAACGCATCACCATCAGTTAATTGGCGTAAAAACACCAACAATGGTTTTGCTGGCCATTCGCCAATAGTCTTAGGGTCACAAGTACAAATGGTGTAAAGCACTGGCATCACTGCGCCATGCCAAAACACTTCTTCAATTTCGTTACGGTTGATAAATTCCGCAAGGGTCATGTCTTGGTTTTTAGATTTGAAAAATTTAGCGATGGCGGTTTTTAACTGCAACATGCCTTTCACCAAACGCCAGCCGTATTGTTGGATTCCTTTACGGTTGTTAATGATTGGGAAATTACCAATACGAGTACGGCTTGTGGTCAACCAAGTTTCGGTACGATCTTCAAATAACCAACTGCACGCCATATATGTACGTACAGGATAAGTTTTAATACCTAAATGTGTAGCCAAGCTGAGGGTGTTTTTCCACAAATGTGGATTCATGACCCGTAACGGCGCATCAATTAAACCATCTTCAAATTCGATGCTATGACTGTCCATTCCACGACCAGGCAGCGCCTCAAAAATTGTAATGTTATGCCCTGCATCTTTAAGAATTCTTGCGGTAGCCAGTCCAGCCATACCACTACCGATCACTGCGATATCCAAACCGATCATCCATCTTTTTACATACTTTATGAAATTATGAACCATGCCTAAGAAAAATGAGCTATTAAAAACTACCAGATTGTGTACTTTTCACAGAGAAACAACACAAAGTACATTGGCAATATGATGACAATTTTTAACAATCAGAAACAGCTTAAATAAGCTTTATAATTCATTCAAATTATTCGATAAATTCTATAAATAGCGTTCTAAACCATGTAGATAAATTCACCAATTTCATAATTTCGTTTTACAAATAAATGTCTAAACGCTATGATAGCAAGCACAAAAATAATAACTACATCACAGCTAATTATCATAAAGAATATGATCAATCCGCTAAAACTAGAAATTTGACAGCGCCAGAACAACAAAAGCCTCTGTCGGGACATCGACATGAGGCTTTTTTCTTGGCTAAGATTTTTAAAGCTTAACCCACTTGATGTTGCACGGGAATTTCACCAAACTTACCTTGATTAAAATCTTCAAAAGCTTGAATGATTTCCTGCTTGGTATTCATGACAAATGGACCATAGCCTTGAATAGGTTCATTTAGTGGCTTGCCTGTCAGCACTAAAAAATGCGTATCTTGCAGTGCTTCAAGCTGAATTAACGCTTCGCCATCTTGAGCAAACAAGACCACTGAATGATCTTGCACAAGTTGGCTGCCATTAACTTGCACTTCACCAGCCAACACCACCAATAAAGTATTGTGGTCTACAGGCACATGCAGCACTTGGGTCTGTGCGGCTTTCAGTTGCCCATCCCAAACATTAACAGGGCTAAAGGTGCTAGCAGGTCCAAATTGCTCAGCGTACTGACCTGCAATAATGCGTAAATGCCCCGCCTGATTTTCAAACTCAATTTTCGGAATATTTTGAGATTCAATGGCTTGATAACGTGGTGTCGTCATTTTATCTGCGGCAGGCAAATTGACCCAAAGCTGTACCATTTCAAACAATCCGCCTTGTGCTGCATAGTCTTTGGAATGAAACTCCTCATGCACCACACCTGCACCTGCTGTCATCCACTGCACATCACCTGTTTTGATGGTGCCACCACCGCCTGCCGAATCTTTATGCGTCACTTCGCCTTGATAGGCAATCGTCACCGTTTCAAAACCACGGTGTGGATGTGAACCCACACCATGCTGTGCCGTAGTTGCATCAAAATGATACGGCGCTGCATAATCCAAAAGTAAAAATGGACTGATCGCCTGACCTAAACGGTCATAAGAAAATAGATTTTTAACGGGAAAACCATCGCCCACCCAATGCATATTTTGGTTGCGATATAAACCGATTATTTTTTTCATGTGTCACACCTATTGCTAGGAGAATAGATGCTTTAATCTTATTCGCTCATCGCACCACAACCTAGTGCAAATTTGGCATACAGCATTGCAAGAATGGAATAATCGTGTTGAAACTGAGGCTACACAGGGTCAAACAAATCATGGGCATAAAAAATCCAGAAACGAAGTTCTGGATTTTTAAAATTGAGTGTGATGATTCGATTAGATTTTTCCGACCAAATCAATAGATGGTGCTAAGGTTGCATCGCCTTCTTTCCACTTAGCAGGGCAAACTTCGCCGGGGTGTGCATGCACATATTGCGCTGCTTTCACTTTACGCAACAATTCTTGCGCGTCACGACCAATACCGCCTGCATTAATTTCTACAATTTGGATTTTCCCTTCAGGGTCAATCACGAAAGTACCACGATCTGCCAAACCTTCTGCTTCAATCAGCACTTCAAAGTTTTTAGCCAAAGTCCAAGTTGGGTCGCCAATCATTGGATATTGAATTTTTTTGATTTCTTCTGAAGTGTCGTGCCACGCTTTATGGGTAAAATGCGTGTCCGTAGAAACTGAGTAAATTTCCACACCCATTTTTTGGAATTCAGCATATTGATCGGCTAAATCTGCAAGTTCAGTTGGGCACACAAAAGTGAAATCTGCAGGGTAGAAAAACACCACTGACCATTTACCAATAAAGTCTTGCTCAGATACTTCAATAAATTGACCATTATGGTAAGCGGTTGCGTTAAATGCTTTGACTTGGGTATTGATTAAACTCATGGATGATTCCTCAATTCGTTTCGGGGATTGCTTATCTTGTGTAGCTAGAATACGAAAAACCAAAGAATCGGTAAAACAGTACTTTTTTATAAAAATAATCGGTTTTATAAATTGGAAATTCTATTATAGTTGAAGATTTCATTGAGAAAACAGATATTTGCTGAATATTGGTACTAAAAAACCCTTTGTAGAAACAAAGGGTTTTGATGATGATTTTCCATTTTAATCAAATAGATAGATTAGAACGGCAAGTCATCATCTAAATCTGCTGGGGCAGTTGCAGGCGCAGCTTGTGGCTTCGGTGCAAAACCACTCGGGTTATTGTTGGCATAGCCGCCACCCTGATTTTGGTTAGAACCGCCTTGATTTTGATTCGCATAACCTGTGGCTGGAGCTTGGTTATTGTTAAAACGTGGTTGAGCAAACCCAACATCTTGCTGGTCAGATTGTCCACGGTTCGAAGAATCGAGCATTTGCATTTGATCACCGCGAATTTCAGTAGTGTAACGCTCTTGACCGTTTTGATCGGTCCACTGACGCGTTCGCAATGAACCTTCGATATACACTTTTGAACCTTTGCGTAAATATTGCTGTGCAATCTCGCCTAAACGGTTATGTAAAACAATGCGATGCCACTCTGTTTGCTCTTTACGCTCACCTGTATTTTTGTCTGTCCAGACATCACTGGTTGCGATAGAAAATTGAGTGAGAGAACCACCATTTGGGAAAGTTTTTGTTTCAGGATCACGACCTAAAGTACCCACTAAAATGACTTTATTTACACCACGCATTAGATGTTTTCTTCCTATTTGTTTCTATTATTTACTTTATAAGAGTTATGCTTAAATGGCTACCTCTTTCCCAAACAAGTGCGTTAATTGTTGTCGCGCAGCATCATCAATATGCTGTTTATCAACCTTTACATACGCCACTTGTTGGTCAGACATCACCACGACCTCTTCAATACCACGAATTGCCAATAACTGAGAAGTCCATTCATCTGTTTCTCGATTCTCAGGCAAGCGCAACACCAAAGACGAAAGATAGCGCGGCTGCGCCAATCCAAAACTAACAAGCAGCCAAATTATAGCAATCGCGGTCAAAATACTCCAACCCATTGCGGTGTGGTTGAGCATCAATAATTGCCCACCAATCATCCCACCAAAGAATGCGCCCAAAAACTGACTGCTCGCATTCACACCCATCGCGGTGGCTTTAGATTGAATTGGCGCAGCTTTTGACAACCACGAAGGTAATAACGCTTCCATAACGTTAAAAGCAATAAAGAATAAGCCCAAACCCAATAAAAGGATGTACTTCGATTCAAACCCAAAAATCAGCACCAACAGACCTAAAATAATACCTGCAATCGCAGTCAGGAAAATGCCACGCATTTTGCGGTATTTTTCTGCCAAAACAATACTTGGAAATGCCACGAACAGACTGACCAACAACAATGGCAAATACACCCAACCATGATGCTGTAAAGGAATATCAGCAAATTTGATTAATTGCGAAGGTACATAAATAAACATCGCAGTAAGCAATAAATGTAGGGTAAATACCGATACATGCAGGCGGTTTAAATCGCCCATTTTCAGGACTTGCTTTAACTGAGTGATGTAGCCTTGCTGAAAATTACGATGATGGCGCGTGACTTTAGGCACCAATAACAGCATGAGAATCGCTACCAACCCCATCACTGTAGTCACCCAAAACAGCCCTGAAATACCGACCCAACCCGTAAGCCATGGCCCTAAACTAAAGGCCACCACAAAGGACATGCCTATACTCATCCCCATCACCGCCATGGCTTTCATGCGGTTTTCTTCACGGGTCACATCGGCCAGTAAGGCCATCACCACAGCAGATACCGCGCCACCACCTGCAATGGCACGTCCAATAATCACGCCATAAATAGTGTCAGACATGGCTGCAATTGCACCACCTAAAGCAAACAGTAATAAGCCAAAAACCACCAATGGCTTACGGCTATAACGGTCTGCAATTAAACTAAATGGAATTTGCAAAATGGCTTGGGTGAGTCCATAAACACCAACGGCAAGACCAATCAGTGCAGGAGTTGCGTATTGATATGACTGCCCTGCCACTGAAAATACAGGAATAATCATGAACAGACCCAACATGCGCAATGCAAAAATACTGCTTAAAGCAAAGGTCGAGCGGCGTTCTAAGGCATTCATCATATCAATCGACTAAAACTAAATAATTTTGAATTTGCAGATATCCTACAACATTCAGCTTAAGGATGCTGATTTTTCCAGATGTTTATTCAACACGCTTTCGATTTCAATAAAAAAGGGCACAACGTTGTGCACCCAAATTTATATTTTATACAGTTTTCGTTACTGTATAACTCTTTGATTTCACGGTAATACAGTAACAGACATCATCATAGCCTTAGCCCACTTTTGCCTGACGCTTTTTAAATTGAATGGATGCAATCACTGCCCAAACAATAAAGGCAACACCAATTAGACCTGTCACCACTTCTGGCACATGCAAGCCTGTACCGCTGGCAATCATAATAAAAGCCAACGCACCAATCGCGTAGTGCGCACCGTGTTCAAGGTAAATATAGGCATCCAAGGTGCCTTTTTCGACCAGATAAATTGTCATCGAACGCACAAAAATTGCACCAATCGCCAAACCTAACATGATGATCACGACGTCAGAGGTGATTGCAAATGCACCAATCACCCCATCAAAACTGAACGAAGCATCAAGCACTTCTAGATATAAAAAGCCCCCAATACCCGCTTTCACCACGCCTGTCGGTACGCCATTTTCGTCATGACGTACGGCATTGCCCTGTTCGTCCACCTCTGGTTCACCACCTAGCATGTGGCTCAACACTTGTACGCCAATATAAATCACGATGCCCCAAATACCCGCCATCGTGACCACAAGGCGTTTATCTTCCACCACATTTGCCGCCATGATTAACAGCGTCACCAAGGCCAAAAATACCGACATGGCAGGTACGCTTGCCAGATTGCTCAAACGACGTTCCAACCATCTGAACCAGTGCGTGTCTTTTTCATCATCCAAGAAAAAGTTGAGGAAGACCATCAACAAGAATGCGCCACCAAATGCTGCAATTTCAGGGTGATGTGCCATCAGTTTAGCTGAATATTGCTTCGGATCATTCAATGCCAGTTGCACCACTTCCATCATGCCCATATCGGCAGTGACAGCCACAATCACCACAGGGAAGATCAAACGCATGCCAAAAACCGCAATAATAATCCCCACGGTTAAAAACAGCATTTTCCAGAAATGATCCCAACCGCGCAGCACTGAGGCATTCACCACTGCGTTATCAAACGACAAAGACACTTCCATAATCGCCAAAATTGCGGTAATGGTCAGTGCGGTAAGCATGGTTTGCACACCTGCTTCTGGGCCATGGGTATAGCCCCAATATGCAGATAGCGCAAGACACACTATCGAAAATACGATTGAGAAACCAAAATGTTTCATCATGAGAAACGACCTATCACTATATTTTGATCTGAATTTTTCATCTGCCGAATTTGTACCAGCAATACAAAGTACAGTTTTATTAAGATTTAACAGATGCAAAAATTCTGAAATTTGAATTGCCCGAGTTTTAAATCTGACAAAAACGGAGAATGTAAAATTTTATGCTGCAATTATGACGCTTTTTTCTCAACTTCGGCAAAATTCTTCGTATGATTTTGGGTTTCCCGATCAGATACCGCGAAAACCGTGCTTTCCGTTCCCAAACTGCTATAGTGAAATGCAACGACATATTAGGAATTTAGGATGCGCTTTTCTCAAGACGTTTGGCAACGTAACCTTGCCCTTTATCATAAGACGCTCGCTTTACCGTTTAATCAGGAATTAGCACAAGGCACCTTAAGTAAAGCGGCTTTTGCGCATTATGTGATTCAAGATTCACATTACTTAATTGCCTACGGGCGCGCTCTGGCAGTCTGTGCGGCCAAGGCTTTTGATGCAGATGATATTATTCAGTTTGCAAATGCCGCCAAAATTGCAATTGTGGTGGAACGTACCTTACATGACAGCTTTATGCAGGAGTTTGATATTTCCAAACAGGAATTTGAAAGTACTCCGCTGACTCTTGCCTGCCATCACTACACTTCTTATTTAGTCGCAACCGCATGGGCGGAAAGCTATCCAGTGGTATTGGCATCCCTGCTACCATGTTTCTGGATTTATGCCGAAGTCGGTAAAGATATCGTCAATAACTCTGCACCGAATAATCCGTATCAGGCATGGGTTGATACCTATTCAGGCGAAGAATTTCACACCGCAGTCAATAATGTGATTCAAACCATTGACCGTGTTGCTGCGCGATGTGATGCCGATACCCTTGAAAAAATGCACCACGCTTACACCAAAGCCGCAGAACTGGAATGGTTATTTTGGGATAGCGCCTACCATCAACGTCAGTGGCCAGGTTTAGATCAAGCTTAACGGCCGCCCTCACGCAGCGTATGTGAATCATTCCATAAGGTGCGACAAGCCATGACCGATAAAGCATGAAAAATAACACTTGAACAATTTTCATGCGCTATCATATATAGGTTTTTCATTTGCAAAATATCGAGAAGTTTTTATGAGCCAAAGTCATATCCGTATTCGAGGTGCACGTACCCATAACCTAAAAAACGTGAACCTTGATATTCCACGCGATAAATTTGTGGTGATTACGGGTTTATCTGGTTCAGGAAAATCTTCACTGGCGTTTGATACCCTCTATGCCGAAGGGCAGCGTCGTTATGTCGAATCACTTTCTGCCTATGCACGTCAGTTTTTATCGCAAATGGAAAAACCCGAAGTCGATTCAATTGAAGGTTTAAGCCCTGCAATTGCCATTGAACAGAAATCGACCAGTCATAACCCGCGTTCAACCGTGGGGACCATTACCGAAATTTACGACTATTTACGTTTGCTGTATGCCCGTGTTGGTACACCGTACTGCCCTGAACATGATTTACCGATGGTCGCACAAACCGTTTCAGAAATGGTCGATGCCGTAAAAGCACTACAAGAAGGCACTGCCTTAATGCTACTCGCGCCTGTAATTCGTGAGCGTAAAGGCGAATATGTGCATCTGTTTGAACAGCTACAAAGTCAGGGTTTTGTACGCGCCCGAGTTGATGGCGAAGTCATGGATATTGACCCACCACCAGAACTCGACAAAAAGAAAAAACATACCATTGAAGTGGTGGTAGACCGTTTTAAAGTCCGAGATGATTTAGGCAACCGTATTGCCGAAAGCTTTGAAACCGCGCTGCGTTTGGGTAGCGATTTAGCCATTTTATCGTGGATGAACGCGGAACAACCTGATCGTATTTTTTCAGCCAAGCACTCTTGCCCACAATGTGACCGTGCCGTAGCAGAACTTGAACCGCGCCTGTTCTCATTTAACAACCCTTTTGGTGCTTGTCCAACTTGTGATGGTTTAGGAACACGTAGCCATTTCAGTGCGGAAAAACTCATTCCAACCCCTGAGCTGTCGATAAGTCAGGGCGCTATTCGCGGCTGGGACAGACAGCGTCCGTATTATTACAGCATGCTAGAAAAAGTCGCAGCACATTATGAACTTTCACTCGACACTGCATGGAATCAGCTCGACAGCGCGACCCAAAAGAAATTTCTGTACGGCACTGGCAAAGACAAAATAGATCTGAGCTATACCGATGAACGTGGACGCTACCATAAACGTGTAATTGCTTTTGAAGGCGTGTTGCCTCATTTAGAACGTCGTTACCGTGAAACCGAAAGTAATTATGTACGTGACGATTTGGCGCAGTATTTATCTAATGCGGCCTGTGATGCCTGCAGTGGCTCACGCTTAAATGAAATCTCTCGCAATGTTCGCGTGAAAGACAAAACCATTGCCCAAATTACCCAAATGTCAATTGGCGATGCCGAGCAGTACTATCAAGGGTTGAATCTGGATGGCGCCAAAGGTGAAGTTGCAGATAAAATCTTTAAAGAAATTCGTGAACGCTTACATTTTCTAGTATCGGTGGGTTTGAATTATTTGAGCCTGTCACGCTCTGCCGAAACACTTTCGGGCGGTGAAGCACAACGTATCCGCTTGGCATCTCAAATTGGTGCAGGGCTTATGGGTGTGATGTATGTGCTAGATGAACCTTCAATTGGCTTGCACCAACGTGACAATGACCGATTGCTAGAAACTCTGATTCGTTTACGTGACTTGGGCAACACAGTATTGGTGGTAGAACATGATGAAGATGCGATTCGTGCCGCCGACCATATTATTGATATTGGTCCAGGCGCAGGTGTGCATGGTGGACATATTATTGCCGAAGGTACTTATGCAGAATTAGCCGAACATGCAGACTCACTCACAGGGCAGTATTTATCGGGCAAATTAAAAATTGAAGTGCCGAAAACGCGTACCCAACCGCCACATCCTGAACAACAAATTAAACTCATGGGCGCAGCAGGACACAATCTAAAAAAAGTGGATCTCACTTTGCCTTTAGGCGTGATGACTTGTGTCACAGGCGTGTCAGGTTCAGGAAAATCTACCTTGATTAACCGCACTTTGTTGCCTTTGGCTGCAACTCAATTAAATGGTGCCACCACCTTAAACGCAGAAAAATTCGACTCGATTGATGGTCTACAATATTTAGATAAAGTGGTGGATATTGACCAAAGCCCAATTGGGCGAACGCCACGCTCAAACCCTGCGACCTATACAGGTTTGTTCACTCCAATTCGTGAGCTGTTTGCGCAAACCCCTGAAGCCAAAGCACGTGGCTATGCAGCAGGACGCTTCTCCTTTAACGTCAAAGGTGGACGCTGCGAGGCCTGTGAGGGCGATGGTATGATTAAAGTTGCAATGCACTTCTTGCCTGATATGTATGTGCCTTGTGATGCCTGTCATGGTAAACGCTATAATCGCGAAACTTTGGAAGTCAGTTATAAAGGTCGCAATATTTCTGATGTTTTGGAAATGACCGTTGAAGATGCTATGCATTTCTTTGATGCCATTCCCGTGATTCATCGTCGTTTGGAAACGTTAAATCAGGTGGGCTTGGGTTATATTCGCCTTGGACAATCTGCCACGACTTTATCTGGCGGAGAAGCACAGCGCGTGAAACTGGCACGTGAACTGGCCAAGCGAGATACAGGCAAAACCCTATATGTACTGGATGAACCGACCACTGGTTTGCATTTCCATGACATTGCCAAATTGCTCGATATCTTGCATGAGCTACGCAATAAGGGTAATACCATTGTGGTGATTGAACACAATCTAGATGTGATTAAAACTGCAGACTGGATTGTCGACTTAGGTCCTGAAGGCGGTGCAGGCGGTGGACAAATCATTGCCGAAGGCACACCTGAAACTGTCGCAAAATCTAAAGTTTCACACACAGCAAAATTCTTAAAACCAATGCTGAAAGGCTAAAACAGACTATTGCAGTTTCTGGCTCATTCAAATTAAATCTAGATTCGGCGTAAGGTTGCGCTGAATCTTTCAAGCTAAGCTTTTTATCATTTCGGAAATACCAGATCAAGCCTGTGATTGTGACTTAGTCACCAGCAACAGCATTGCGCCCACGTGCTTTGGCTCTAAATAAATGCTTATCGGCTTTTTTTAACAAGCTGCTCCATGATGCAGCACCCACCGCCACGCCAGCACTGACCGATACTTGAATATAATCATTCAGTTCTGGAATAAAAAATTCCTGATTCACAATATGAGAGCGCAATTTATCTGCCAAATACAGCGCCTCAGTAAATTCTATTTGCTCAATCAAAACCAAAAACTCATCGCCACCATAACGCACCACCAAGTCTGAAGCACGGACATGCGCCTTGAGCGTATCGGCAATACATTTTATTGCTTGGTCACCCACCACATGCCCGTAGGTATCGTTAATATGCTTGAATTTGTCCACATCCACAATAATCAGACCAGTTTTGGTCAATTTTTCAGGTCGATGTTCCAAATATTTAATGTATTCTTCAAGTGCCAAACGGTTGGAAACGCCCGTTAAGACATCGGTATTGGCAATATTACGCAGCTGCAATTCTAAAATATCGCGTTGCTCTAGGCGTTGTTTTAGTTTTTGAATGGCCTCTAGAAGCGTTACCTTGTCTGAATTTTGCCTGCCTTGAGCTTCATCATCATAAGCTGCCAAGCGCAAAATTTGGCTGCGTGCCTGAATTAAAGGAATAAAAACCTTCGAGCGCGCATACACCATGGTAAAAATGGCAGCCATCAACGAAATGAGTGTAACCACCAGCGTTAAAATAAGTTTTTGTTGTGCTTTGAAGTGATCTTTTTTTGCCAGCGCCAAACTATAATCCAACAAGTAATTTTGTAAGTCGACCACGGTGCTAAATTTATTCACCACAACTTCGGTCAATTGTGTGCCGGTCAAAGAATAAGCTTCACCCTGTAAGCTTTGTTCCATCAGTTGCTTCACGATTGGAATCCCTTGATCTAAAAACTCAGTCTTTAAGCGATTATGTAAAGCTGTGTATTCAGGCACTTTATGTGCTTCAGGCAAAATCGTATGTACCAAGTCCCATAAGTAATAAGCTTGACGCTGGTTTTGTAAGGAATTAGCTAAGTTTTCCGCTGGAATTTTTTCACCAAAAGTGATGGCAGCCATAATATTCGATGCCACACGCCCAGCTTGATCACGCAAATCAGATAAAATAAAAATCACACTATAATAAGTTGACGCACGTGAATCTTTGCCCACAGAATCCAACATCACATGCTTCAATACATACTGAGAACTATCCCAAGCAGCAAACATTTTCTGAATAGCATGATCCAATTGAGCTGAACTGCGAGAAGACTGAGGAGTTGCAGCATAAGCATCTACCGCATCACGTCCCTCTTTTAACGAAGCTTGTAATTGATGTGACAAATGATACGCATGCGGAATAAAACCATTGCGCTTGAGTAGTTGAGCAGTTTCTTCAATTTGCTGATCGACGTTGGCTCGATAGCGTTTTAATTCTTGAATATATTCTGCTCTTTTCTCGGGCGTACTCGACATGACTTGATTGGCAGGCGCACGCTCACGCGAAATATTGTTGGTCAGCTCAGCTACATTACGCAAGACTGAAATTTCAATTAAAGCGCGCTCAGCTCTTTTATAACTTTGATAACTATTTACAATTAAAGGAACAGAAATAAAAAGTAATGACACAATAATAATGATCATCGAAATCAACAGTCGCTGACTGATATGCTCTGAGCGCAACTTCATCATCATGCTAAGTTTCACCTACGTCATTATCACTGTGCAAAATCGTGAACTTGATCACTTAATCGGCGGCTATATTACATGACTAACCTTTAAAATTGTTACAAAAAAGATAATTATTTCACTTATATTTTAGGGTCTGTTAACACTTCGTCTATGTTTGCGACGTGAGAGAGATCTCGCAAGGTTTTTTAGCAGATCTAAGGCATGGGACAGAAAATTTGGTCATTCTAATGACTGGTACATAACGCAATAGCAGCAAAATTGGGGCTGATATTTCAGACCTGTCTAACTCAATCAGCTCACTCAAGAAAACTTCCAAGCGCATCCCCGTGACCAATTTACTTAAACGACAAATACAAAAATAATGTTTCAGCATGCAGAAAGTATTTTACAGATGCAACATTTGGGTGCATAATGCACCTCATTGGGGCGAGTTTAGTTTTTCCTCAGCAGTAAACTAAATTTACCCGCAAATTTTGGCGAAAAATCCCAGTTTTTGAAAGAAAACTGGGATTTTTTTATGGGTTTCGATCATTTTACACTGTTTTATTGCACCATATTGGTGCAATTATTAAAAAATCAGATTGCGTTGGCACTTGCAAAAAAAAACCCAACCTTGGGGAAAGTTGGGCAGATAAAACGAAACAAGTATGGAGAATCAGATCGCACTACTAGGTCAAGCAAGTTCAGGATTTGAATGCTAAATTATGAGATAAGTCACATAGTTTTCAAACCCAACTCGAGTAGTAGGTCTACATGTTGCAATTATGAAATAAATCACAGTTTATGTCAAGCTTAGTCAACTAGTCTGATTTATTTTTATACAAATACAAGAATAAATGTGATTAAACTCACATTATCCTAATAATTCCACTCAAATTCAGTCTGAACAAGCCTTCTTTATTGCTTATTTTTCACCCAAAAATCATAATTCTTACCTAAAATGGCTAGATTTTTTCGTTATTCTTCACACTCTATTAATCAATATTATAGATAGTTTTAATAAAAATGATCGTTTAAAATGATTAAAACGTTACTCATTATTTCTGCTTTTGTCGCAAAAATAAACATATAGACTTGTTATGCATACAGTTTTTAGATAGGTCGCAAAAAATCTATTTGAATATTTTTTGAATAACAAAGTCAATTGGACTTAATTCTTTTAATAGAGTCCTGTTGGTTGATTGACTTAATAAATTGTTACACTAAAATGATCGGCGTTTCATCCATTTTTAACAAAACTGGTAACTATCATGAAAAAACTCGGTTTAGCCACTGCATTATTATTAGCCATGACCGGTGCTCAAGCGTACCAATTCGAAGTTCAAGGTCAATCTGAATACATCGACAATACAGTAAACGATAAGAATTTCACTGGTGCTGTTCAAGGTACTTACTACTTCAAAAATGTTGATGCAACTAAAGGTCCATTGGCTGAAGCTGCATTCTTAAACCAAGCGTCTAACTTCTCTTTAGCATACAACTATGGTGAATATGACGAAGATGGTTTAGATATCGTTTCTCACACATATGGCGCTAAAGCTGAAGCATATGTACCAACTAAGCTTGTACCTGTTTATGCAAGTGCAGCATATAGCCACACAATTAATGACAGCAAAAACAACCTTGAATCTGATGACCAAGGCGACCGTTATGCCTTAGAACTTGGTGCAGTTGTTGCGCCTAACTTCTTGGTTGCTGTAGGTTATACAAGCGTTGCAGACCAAACTTCTTATGACGCTTTCAATATCCTTTCTAATGGTGTTGCTAAAGCAGGTCTTGAAGCAGGTACAATTGCGGATGATCAAGATGCAATCACTGCACGTACAAAATATGTAGGCGCAATTGACGGTACAAACATGGCTGTTGGTTTTGAAGCTGGCCTTGTATATGGTGAAGACACGATGTACAACTTAAAAACTGATCTTTATTTAACACCAGCGCTTAGCGTAGGTGCTTCTTATGCAGAAACAAGTGCTGACGCTGTTGTCGATTCTGCTTGGGCTGCAAACGTAAATTACTTCATCACTCCTGCTGTTGCGGTAGGTGCGAGCTATGTAAATGCGAATGCTGTAGGTGAAGCACGTGACACACAAACTGTTGGCGTAAACGCTAAATTCCGTTTCTAATTTCATATTAGACACCGAAGTTAAAAAGACGCTCAGTTGAGCGTCTTTTTTATGCCTGAAATCTATCACGAAAATTTGTACGCTGTTTTTAGTCAGCCGAATTATCTTGGTGATGATGGGGTAAATGACTGATATATTGCAGTGCAATTAAACGTGACACGATCAATGCAAAATACATGACCCCGCAAAACATTTGCAACATAGCAATCACCCGTGCTTCTGGGCTGATTGGTATAAGATCAGATAAGCCTGTCGCAGACTGCAAACTAAAACTTAAAAACAGTAAGTCTAGCCAACTCTGCAAACCTGCGGCATTTGGATTCTGAAAACTTTGTGGAATCAGAATCTGGCAAATGCTATATAAAAAGGCAAATCCCCAAGCGATTAAGGTAAACACCGCTGCGGCAGCAAACAGCTCATCTTTAGTTAAATAGCGGTCATGGAACATATAGCGCAATAAACCATAAGCGGCACTAAAATAGGCTGCCGCTTCACACGCATGACTTATCACCAGAATAAGCGGATGCCGCACACCCAATAAAATAAAGAATGAAAAGAACAAGGCTGCATAAACAAAACTGAGCCCCAAAACACTCAGCATTGGGGTTTGTCGAATCACTTTGGCGATGAGCAGCAGTACCAACACCCCCACCATCCAAGTAATAACTTTGTAAGGCATATTGTGATGTGAAAAGAGTGAGAGTAGCAAAATCACAAACTGCAAAAACAATAGCCATGCCGAAGGTAATATCCGAAATCTTTTCCAGATATTGTCTAATATGTGCATACGCCTGCTGCCTATTCTTTTTATATTGCATTCAACATAGCAGCTTATTTAGTCATGCATTGCAATCACTCTGTATCAAAATTGCATATCACCATACCTGTATCCTTAAATACGCATCAGCATGCTTGTTCAAACCCAACATACAGCCATAAAAAAAGTCCCATGACTGGGACTTTTTTTGAGGTGTTTCAGTCCTTAGTGGTCAGATGCACCTGAGATACCAATACCAGTTTGTGAGCGTACGAACTGTGCATCGAATGCTTTACGTTCAGCTTGTGCTTGCGCAGAGTTGTCAGTGATAGAGAACAACCAGCAGCAGAAGAATGAAAGTGGCATTGCAAAGATCGCAGGACCATTGAATGGGTTGATTGGTGTGTCAGAAATTTGAAGCGTATCCACCCAAACTGCTTTAGATAATACAATCAAGGTTACTGCTGAAGCTAAGCCTGCTACACCACCAATCACTGCACCGCGAGTCGTTAAGCCTTTCCAGAACATAGACAATACAAGTACTGGGAAGTTTGCACATGCTGCTACAGAGAATGCTAAACCGACCATGAACGCAACGTTTTGTTTCTCGAAAAGAATACCCAAGATCATTGCGAAGATTGCTAAGCCTAAAGTGGCAATTTTAGACATGCGAAGTTCAGATTCAGGAGTCGTTTGACCTTTCTTAAAGACGTTAGCATACAAGTCGTGAGAGATTGCTGAAGCACCAGACAATGTCAAACCAG
>ERZ650312.344-NODE-344-length-25615-cov-6.246049_pt1 | contig 25615 bp, 24 predicted proteins | sample MGYA00376248_ERZ650312 | MGnify/ENA primary metagenome ERZ650312 (study PRJEB26733, sample SAMN07839316) | wastewater metagenome | biome: urban; feature: wastewater treatment plant; material: waste water | place: USA: North Carolina | collected 2016-07-28 ... | reverse complement strand
CTTTATCAAGTAATTTATACTTGGCATATTTGCCTGAAAAGTCCACTGCAAGATTAAGCGCCTTTGCCTTCTCTTGAAAGTCCCCTAGACTGGTTGAGTGTTTCAAAAGAAATTCAAGACGGGACTTGATTTCTAATTTGAAGACATTTTCTTTCTGATATGCTGAGTATTCTTTGTGACCAAATTGATTTTTATTTTCAAGGATTTTTGCTCCTGCTAAATCAGCATACTTATCAGAAATTTGCTCCAGGGCTTTTTTTGTGCCCTTCTGCCATCTGAATTTATTAAGAGTTACTGAGTTAGTGGAATTGATATAAATGTGATTGTGTAGATGCCCCTTGTCCATGTGAGTAGCAATCACAAATTGATGACTTCCACCTGTCAACTCAAGTGCCGTCTTTCGTCCAATTTCATGTACCTGTTCAGGTGTCAGATTATCTTCAGGGGAAAATGATTGAATAACATGGTGGGCTAAAACGTCATTTTTGACCAACTCCTCATTATTGATTGGTCTGCCTTTTTCTAAATTGGCAAGTTGCTTCAGTTGCATCATTTCTGAATAAGCAGACTCAACATCAATTATCAGATTTCCTGAAACCAACTGAGAGACAGGTTGACCATTTACAAACTTGATAGGAAAGTTTAAATCTGAATCAAGCAATTCAGCTCCAATGGTTTTAGCACCATCTTCAATATACTTGATACCATCAGATAATTTATTGACTGATTTTATCTGTTTGACTTTTGTTACTACCAAATCAATTTACTCCTTTCTTTCCTTCAAGACTTTTTCAATATGGGCAATTTCTCGGTTAAAATTTTCATCAACCAAGCGTTTAACCTCTGCTAACGATTCCTGCAAAGTTCGATAATTTTCAAGACTAACTTCTTCATTCGTGTTGATATATTTTACAAGTTGGTTGATATTTGTACCAATTCTATTTATCTCTGTTCTCAATTTTATCAACTCAGAATAATCAACTGTTACCACCTCACCAGTCAAAAGCATATAACGAGCATAAGTGTTAAAATTTTTAAATCCATGAAGTGCCATTCTTTCTTTTATCAGGTCATTTTCTCTTGGGGTCACTCTCATTTTTCGCTGAATCTCTCTATATCGTTTCTCGTTTGTCATTGAAATTTTCCTTTCATTTTTCTTGACAAGTACACTCTTATCCCCTATACTTTTCAAACTGGCAAGCATAGCATTTGGGTAACCAAATGCAATATTTAAAAGATTTTCCCAAAACCCAAAACTGGCAAAGTGCCAATTTTGAGCGGGTCAATCTTTCAAAGTTTTGGGGAATATCCCCAAGCCCCTAAGTCGTCCTTCAGACCTTAATTGACTTCAACTTGTTGAAGCAATTCTTCTTTTTTGGTTTGATACTCTTCATCAGAAAGAGTTTCAAGATAGCTGATTGTCTCAGCATATTCTTGAGCTAATTCAGGGTCAATGTCTTTTAGCTCGTCAGCATCTTCATCTAAAAGAGCAATCGCTTTTCTGCGCTTGGCTTCGATAAAATTTTCATTCTTGGTATATGTGCCATTCTCAAAATAGAATAGGTTCAAAAGTAATGTTGCTTCGATTGTTTCATTCATGGTTTTATTCCTCCGATTGTTTTCTTCGACTCATAAAGCCTGCTGATAATTGAGCGACAAGGTCTTTTACAGGCTCATCTCGTTGTCGCTCTTTTGTGCTTTTTTTGGCGAATCTTTCGCCTGCTCTTTCTCTTTAGGCTCAACTGTCTTTTCTTTATCTTTGTTTTTCAGTCGGTCAATTTTTTCCTGAAAAGCATCTTTTTTTAGTTCCTTACTTTGATACTTTTCAAGCGATTTATCAATTCTTGAAATCAAACTATCTGCTTCTTTTTGGACAATTTTGATTTGTGCTTCTAGGTCTGAAAGTCCTTCAGGGTCTTGTGACCATGTTGCCAAATAACCAAAACTGTAATCACTTGTGTCTAACCCATAGTGACTAGCAACAACAAAAGCGACTGACTCCGCCTGCAATTCTGCGGTACTTCGTTTCAATGGTTCTTCTTGCAACTTTTCTAAATTGTGTAAATCTGAATGTGCCATTTCATGGAAGATTGTTTTTAAAGTTTGTTGCTCAGACATCCCTTGCTTAATCACAATATGATTTTCTTTTGGAGAGTAATAACCATTGGCAGTTCCTGTGTCATTGCTGAAAGAAAGAGGAACGCCATTAGCTTCTGAAACCTCTTTAGCCGACTTATAAAGGTTGCCATAATCTTGATAAGTCCCTTCGAGTTCATAAATAGGCTTTGCTAATTCTTTTCCGTTTGTTTGCGAAACATCAAAGACAGGCACTAATTTGAATGAAGTGTAAGTTTGTTCATTGCCATTTTCATCAAGTAGTGGTTCTTTGGTTTTTGGGTCTTTTCTCTTTAGTGTGATTGGAGCAAAAATCCGTAGCGCCTTCTCGCCTTTATTGACACTTCTTTCAAAGTCATCCTTCCACTTTTTGAAAGATGCTACGTGGGAAGCATCAGGATTTTGCATTACAATCAACTGAATATTTCTTGGGGAATAGCTGTGAAACTTGCTCATTGTTTCAAGGTATTGTTTATACGTATCTGATTCAAAATAATCATTGACACCGTCCTTCAATAATTGCGAAAGCCCTTTACTGTCTTTTGCTTCAATCAGTTCAGCAACAGTTTTTGTTGGTTCTGAAGAAGGGGTATTTTGAGAATTTGGATGCTCAGCATCAACTGGATTTGACCCATATCCAATTTCTTCATTATCCGATTTCCCGTCTCCATCTGTATCTGCATTGTAAGGACTTGTCCCTTGATTTTTCTCTTGTTTATCAGAAAGACCGTCACCATCTGAATCCCGTTCCAGTTCTTCTTGTTGATGTTGTTCAATCTTTTTTTGCTCTTCTTCTCTAAGAGTTTGGTCAAGCTGATTTCTTAAATTTTGGTCTTGATTTGTTGACATTATATGCCCTCCATCTTGTAAATTTATTTCTTCTTTAAGCGGTTTTCCTTCTTTATTTTTCTGTAAAGTCTCAAGCATTTCTTTTCCATTATCCGTGATAAATTCATTATTAAGAGATAGAATTTTTATTTGATTATTCTTTTCAGCATATACACCTAAGATAATTTTTTCTTGATTCAATGCATCTAGTTCAATGTTTAAGGCTGTATTTGGTTTTAAAAGCGTTGCAGGGAAAGATGAATTGTCATCAGTCCTAAAAGCTAATAATATATCCTTATCATCAGAACGAATAGAGCTTGAGACATCGAGTCGTCCCATTTTTTCAACTGAGGATAAATCATCAAAAACAAATGAATCTGTTTCAAATATTTCAGGTAGTAAAGGTAATAATTTTGCTTTATCTCTAAACCCTGTTCCAACGGATAAGTTAGCAAAGTTTCCGTTTCCTGAAGCTATATCTTCGATAAACTGCTCTGATAGATTGTCCGCCCATTCCTGGTAAACAGGAGCTAGTCCTGTTAAGTGCATCCAATTTTTCTTCTCAAAGTCAACCTGAAGCATTTTAATTTCGTCAAGGTCTTGATAGAAATAAGTGACCTTGCTATCAGCAAGCTCATTCAAATACCAGGATGCTGACTTTTGAAACTCTTCAGCATATCTATTAAGAAAACGAATATCTTTGTCTGTTGCATAATGATAGCCATTTCTAAGCCCAACACTTGACTCTTTAGACCTATCAATGTTAAAATATAAGTAAACATTGGCAGGAAAATCAGGTTGAGTCATTGACTCTTCGGGTTGCAGTGCTATCCCTGAAACTTCGGTTTCTAAAGAACTGAAATTGCGATTAAAAAGTTCGCCCCCAATGTTAGATGGCTCTTGACTTCGGTCAGGAGCTTTTTCTTGTGTCTTAACTGTTGGGGACTTAGATTCTTTCAAGTAATCATTCCAGTCCATTTTGTCCTGGTCTTCTGCTATTGGTGGAAGGTCAAGGGTAAGTCCAATTTGTTTAGCAGTCAGGCGCTCAATAAAGGTATGACCTGCTTCATCATTATCAACGGCAAGGGTAATTAAATCCTGGTGTTTTCCATCTTCAAAGAAAGTGGTTACTCTAGCCATGTCAGCCAGGAAGGAAGATTTTTTCTCCTGGTCAACCTCGCCATTAAGTTCACCAACTTCAGATAAGAGTTCCGCCACGTGACGACTCACAGTTGATTCTTTTAAGCCATCCATAGCAACTAATCGGGCATCCTTCAGGGTGTCCTTTTTGAGTTCATAATAACTCATCAGGTCTATTGGGGCTTCTACAAAGATTAGACGAGATGGTGTCCCAATATCAACGTGCATCCCTGTCAAGCCATCTGAAGCCCTCATAATTTGTTTTAAGCGCCCTCTTTCGTACAGGTCTAAGTTTTCCCTTATCCCTTGCAAAGAAGCTCCTATAATTTCATTTTGAGTGTCCAGACTCTTGAAAACTAGGACAGGTTCAAAGTAGTCACCCGTCTTTTTAGTGGCTTGTGATAAGACGCCTTTTTCTGCGAAAAAATCGATCGTTTTATCAGACAAGCCCCTGACATCCTTCAGGTATTCTCTCCCCTCTTTAAACTCTGTTTCATAGGGTTCAAGATAATAATGAAAAGGTTCTTTTTCAGGGATTGCAGTCACATCCACTACATCAAAGCTCCCATCTTCCAAGAAATGCTTGGCTTGCTTAAAAGAAATGGCTTGTCCTGACGTTTCCTCTTGGACAACCTGAACCATTTTTATCACATCACCACCAGTAGAACGGGAAAACCAATTGAAATAGTTATCCCTGGTATTGATGGTAAAGGAATCATGCTCTTGCCAGGCGTAAGTATGGTTTCCTGTTCGGTGTAGTTGCATTCCTAGGCTCTCAGCTACCTCTAAAATGGATAACTGCTTCAGTTCTTCGATACTTGCCATCTATCCTGCTCCTTTCTCTAATTGTGCTCTTATGGCTTTTTTGGTTTGCTCGATAAACCAATCTTTAGACTTTTGACCTTGACCAACTAACTGAAGGGCTGTTTCCCACTTTCCAGTTGTTTCAGGATTGGTGTACATCACTTCAAGATTATCAAGGAAAAGGACAAGCATTTTCCCCCTATCTGTTGGGAAAAGTTGACCTGTCTTCTTGTCACGTGTGATATAGTCACGGTCAATAATGGTCTTAATGATGCCTGCTCGTGTTGCAGGTGTTCCTAAATTGTACTTAGGAAGCACGTCATCAAGCAGACTGCTTTCTGTTAGCCTTGCAGGTGGTTTAGTCTTGTCTTCTCTTATTTGAACTTCTGTGGCGATTCTAGCCCCTTCTTGATAGACTGGTAAAACAGAATCCTTGTTTTCCTTTTCCGCAAGTCTCGTCCAGCCTTCAGAGGTCATCACGTTCCCTTTAGCGCTGAAGGTATGACCATTATTATCAAGCGTGACTTCTGTAGCTTGATAGCGGTAATCAGGCGCAAACATCAAGAGCGTTCTCTTGAGGATTTCCGTATAGATGATTTTTTCATCTCCTTCAAGTGAACTCACGTCTGACATGTTTTCCGTTGGGATGATGGCATAGTGTTCCATCTGTTTATCTTGCACATACTTCTTCCGTGGCTTAACGTTAGGTAAATCAGCTTCAATACCCAGGATAGCTTTATAATCGTCAAGGTGTTTAACCAGGTATTCAAATTCATTAGGGGTAATCAATTTGTGGTCAGTACGTGGATAAGACGTAACCCCTTTTTGATAGAGCTTTTGAGCTATTTCAAGGGTATAAGCTGAATCAAAGTGATATTTCTTACTCATTTCTGATTGAAGACTTGTCAAATGGTATAAATTTGGTGCAGAAACCGCCTTATTTTCGCTTTGAATAGATTGAACGACCGAATATCCCCCAAGACCCTTTAGAGCCTCCTGTGCGCTCTCTAGGGTCTCAAATTTGGTGTTGTTTTTGAAGATTGTCCCTGCATCATCAATCAGTTCTACCTTCCAAAACGGTTTAGGCTCAAAAGAATCAATAGCCAGGTCATTTTCAACGATTAGAGAAACAATCGGTGTCTGTACTCGACCAACTGAAAACTTCTTCTCCTTCTCCCCTAAATAACCTAACTCCTGGAGCTTCAATGATGTCCAAGGGCTAAAATTAAAGCCGACCAACCAATCTGATTTGGCACGTGCTTCAGCTTCTTCAGCATATTGTCGGGTTTCTTCAGCAGGTCTCAGGCTTTTGAAGGCTTTGACAATTCCTGAATCCGTCAGAGAGTTGACCCATAACCTATATTTGACCTTCTTCAGAGCATTTGGAATCAGTCTCAAAATCAAATAAGCAATAGACTCACCCTCACGGTCTGCATCTGTCCCTATGATGATGCAATCTGCTTGATTGACCTCACGTTTTATCAGGTTAAATTGCTTTTTCTTATCCGCCTTAACCTCATACTCGAAGGTCTCAGGAAAAGCGGGCAAGTTTGCCAAGTCCCAATTTTCATAGTTCTGATAAGGATTCTTTATCTCGACCAAGTGACCAACGGCTGAAACCACCGTCACTTGACCGTCTATCAAGTTTGTTGTGACTTTCCAAGCCCCTTTTTCATTCTTAGCTTGTCCCAGGGCATGAGCATATTTCTTGGCTTGGTCAGGCTTTTCAGCCAGTACCAGGTATTTCATTTCACATCACCTCTATTTCCTCCTGAAGAAGTCTGTCTATGTTGTCCTTCAGATGACTCAGGTCTTCTTTTGAAGCCCCAACCGATTCTACCTCCAGGCTTCCTTCATAGTGTCTAGGGTAGCTGAAGAGTTGCGGAGCAACTGCCTGAAATTCTTCAAGCTCTAAAGTCTTTATCAGCGTACTGATAAAGCCATTTAAAACCTCGCCCTCATTACTTTTTTCAGTTACCTGGTGTCCCAGGGCAAATTGTTTGAGTGCTTCAGCCATAGTCTCCATCTCAACGGCTGAAAAGAGGGTTTCAAAGTATCCTATTCCTCTTGTTTCTTGTCTTGTCATTGTATTTCCTCCAAAAATAACAAAACCTGCTAGGTTTTCCTAAAAGGTTTTCTCATTTGCTTAAGAAGCTAGACTAAAAGGCAAGTCAGCTTCTAAGACTTGTTTTTCTGTGGTGTTAATCACCCTATCATGGTTCACGTTAGCATCCCAATCATCCATATCTGACATGGTGCGAATGTAACGATACCAATTACCATCACTTGGGCTATTTGCCAGTTCTTTTGCCCGTGGATGCTGAAGAACGTTGGTCTTCTTATCCCTGAAGACATTTTGTTTTGAGATGAAGATAAGTGCTTCATCAACTCCTATACGGGCAACCTCATCAGGTGTCAAGAGGTCACGTTGGATGGTTTGAATAGACTGACTGCTTGAGCCTTGCGCCCCCCTGGTTTGGGACTGATTCTTGACATTGATAGTCTGTTTACCACTCCGCATGGAGAAGTAATTCATTGTTTCCTTGTCATTTGTTCCCAGGTAAACCAGGGTAGCGCAGTTATTGAAGATAGTTTCCCACTGGTCTTTATAAAGTGTTTTCAGTTGGCTGATAGCCTGAATGATAATATCAATAGAAATTTCACGTGAACGAACTGAAGAGAGCGTTTCTGTAAAATTTGGAAATCGTCCAAAGTTGGCAAACTCATCTAAGATAAGTCTAATATGGAGTAGGTCTTCAGGTTTACATGTTGGATGATTTCCCTGAAGGATTTCATCAGCTGTCATTGGAAGCTGTCTAAACATCATGGTAAACATGGTAGTCGCAATAAAGTTAAACGACTTGTCCGTTTCAGGAATGGCAATAAAGACGGCTGTTTTTTCTATCTGCCACTTCTCCATCTCCATTGAGTCACGGGCGGTCAAGTTTCTCACGGCATCGTGGTCAAAGACCGCAAAGCGTGAAGAAGCCACAGACAGAACGCTGGTCATGGTCTTGCCTTCAAAGTTGCTATTGAATAGTTCCCATTGACGGTTAGCGTAGTTATTCGGTAGCTCTTCTTCCAGCTCCTCAAACATCCGCTCAACCACGCTAGGCGTTTCCTCATCATCTCGCTTGATATTTCTCAGGAGGTCTGCGACTTGGGCAATGTTTGGCTCATACTTCTTCAGTACCTTCCCATCAAAGTATAAATAGCCAATCAGCGCCCTCATTAGAAGCATTTCCGCCTGATTCCAAAAGTCCTCGCCTGTATTATCAGAGCGTTTTGTCCCTGCGATAATGGCTTCAGCCACCCTATCAATATCTAGTTCATCGTGCATATAATGGAAGACATTGAATTGATTAGAGTTAGTCAAACTTACAAGGTCAAACACTTTGATTTTGTAGCCATTCTCTGCAAGCATCTTCCCTGTTTCACGTACTAAAAGCCCCTTGGGGTCAGTAATAACAAATGAACTATTCATCTGCATCAAGTTAGGCTTTACAAAAGTAAAGGTTTTCCCATCCCCAGGCAACCCGACTGTCAGGGTATTCTTGTTTAGCTGTCTGTTAAATGGCAATCGCTTATTGAATAGCCCCATCCGTCCATTTTGGGAGAATATCATATCATTTTCAGGTTCTTTATCCCTAAAGGAAGCTATCTCCTTAACCGTGGCATACCTTGCCGACCCGTATTCCTCCCCGTAACGGTAGCGCCCTTTGTCGTTGATGCGAAAGTAAAACATCAAAACGATGAAGAAGGCAATCCCGCCACCGTATAGGCTGGGCTGAGTAAACGAAAAATCAATCAGTGACTTAGTTGACCAGTTCGCTATCATCCAATCCAGACGAGCGCTATCAAACAAGACCACACCTTCCGTAGCTGGGGCAATGGCATAAAGTTTGACCAGCCAATGCACCACATAAAAGATGACTAACCCGATAATCAAATAGGGTAAAAATTTCCGTTTCTTTTGTTCTGTGACCATCTATAACCCCTTTTCATCTTTGGCAAGCGCCTTTTTAGGCGTTTTGGCGTTAACTTTCGCTTTTGCCTTAATTTCAGATTTGACTTGTTTCTTGTAGTAAGCTAACTTTTCGTTTACAGTCATGTTTTTAGGGCTTTTAACAAGGTTTTCCTTGAGCTTCTCAGCCTTGTTAGGGTCTGTTAAATCATTGATAACCCCCTTAAAACTCGCTTCTAGTGCTTGGACATTTTTCGCATCGATGGCAACCGTACTTGTCCCATTGCCATTGTCCTTGATAGAAAAACCCACGTCATACCCTTTTAGGTATTCTTCCAACCGCTCCGAATTGACTTCACTATTCAAGAACGTTTCAAAGTGCTTGGTTTCCTTTGTCGCCATGAACTGATTCCAGTTAGTTTTATCCGAAAAGGTCTTATTCTCCGCATAGGTTTTGACACTTTGATAGCCATTCTCAATAGCATAATAGAGAGCCTTCAAGAAGAGTTCCCCTGTCAGTTTGTAAACATCCGCTATTTTCATCCCGACTCGTTCTTGTTCCATCTATGACCTCCTTTTCTAAAAAGAAAGCGCCCCATCAATGATGATAAGAGCGCTTGCGCTTAGTTATTTTTCAGTTACCTGAATTAGTTTTCTTTACGTTTACGAACGCCTGCCAAACTTAATCCAGAAAGCAGGAATCCACCTAATACTGTAAGAATGCTACTTGCTTCACCAGTTGAAGGAAGACTAGCTTGTTTAACTGGTGTATTTGGAGCTGGTGGAGTTGGTTTTGGTGGCTCTGGAGTGTGAGTTGTGACTTTTGCAGTCATCTCTTTGCCATTCACAATATTTACAAAAGTATTTTCAACGTCACCTGCTGCAATACGTTCTACTTCTAGGTAGAAGTCTGCATCGAAGGTTCCCTCTACACCAAGTGAACGGAGAAACTCCTCATCAATGCTGTATGCCCATTCACCTTTTTTATCGTCCCAAGTTACTGTTACAATCTTCTTGATAAAATCGTTATTAGTATCTTGGTCAAATTCAAAGGTAAAGGCATACTTAGAACCAGATTTGATAGTATCACCAGCTTTAACAAGTGTCCCATCTTCAAGCGTTACATCATAGGTTAGTACGAGGTCTTCTTTAGCTGTATATTCAGTTCCTTTGATAATACCTTTCCAATTACCAGTATAGCGGTCATGTGCAATGTCGAGCTTATCTTTACCATCATATTGCCACAACGTATCATGTTTCACTGGAACAGTTACACCATCAAGAAGATAACGAATGTACTCACCAATTTGAACCGTTTGATCATCTAAGATAATGTTATCATCTTTTTGATCCAAAGCGTGTTTTTCTGGGGTCACATCTGGTACTTCAACAGTAACAAGATTAGACTGATAGCTGTTTCCAAAATCAATTTGGTAGAAGTCATTTTCAACTACTTCTCCTTCTGGAACAAGTAAACGTGCTGGAAGATCAATTGTGACGTTCTTAGCTTGTTTAACATAGTTTGCGTAGAAGCTAGCTGGATCTTTAGCTACCCAGAGATAGAACTCTCCAACTGGAGAAAGATTAGCATTGTCCAAGATAGCTTGGATAGCTTCTGTACGAGCTTCATCTGAAAGAACATGATACATGGTAAATAAGTCTTTAACATCTGTACCATCTGTAGCTGTTGCAGTAATACCATCTTCATTTACAGTAAAGGCACCATCTTGAACATCATCCATAATCGCAAAGCCCTTAGCAATCGCAAGAGTTGAGGCTGTTACTTTCGTGTATGGGCTGTAGTCTGTAGTCAAATGGAAGTTAACGTTACGGTCAAATGTTTTCGCACCATTAATGTCTGCACCAGAGTTATCAGTAATTGATTTAACTGGATCTGGAGTTGGTGGGGTATAAGTCGTTACTGTATTTGAAAAGGCCTCATAATCATTCTTGAACACTTTATAAGTGTTATCATAGAATGCTTTATCGTAGATAGGAACCCATTTAATCGTTGGGGCTTCAAGTTTTTTACCTTGGTAAACAGCTGTGTAAGTGTAAGTTTCTTGAATTTCATCGTAGTTGACTGTCCAACCTTTTGCCTGAGCATCAGCTTCATTTTCAGCAACAACTGGTGTAGCACCTGCTTCCAAAGGATCCACAATAGTGATAGTATCTCCAACTTTGATATTAGCATAGATATTATCGTGGTCTAGAGTATAAACTTGCGGAGTATTTTTAGCAACTGTTGCACCATCTGTATTTTTCTTATCAGTGTCCGTAACAGTCTTAGTCACCGTCGGTTTATAGGACAATTTGTAATCATGATAAGCAACGGATACTTGTTGATTTTTAGTATCAGCTAGTTTGGTTAATTCAAGAGTCGGTTTCTCAGGATTTTTAGCTTTAACCAATTCAGCTGAAACTGGATCAGGGGAAACAGGGTCAACCGTTGTCTTAACAATGGAAACGTTAACTGGTTTAACCTCAGAAGGTTTAACTGTTGTTTTAATTAGTGAAGCACTAATTGGTTTAACTTCAGTTGGTTTGACCGTAGTTTTGGTCAATCGAGCACTTGTTGGTGTTTCAACAACTGGTGCTACCACACGAGTATTAATCGCAAACCAGTAAGTTTGACCTGCTGGATCAGCTGGCCCATCCCATTGCACAAATTCAGTCGTAAAGCTTGAACCTTGAGTGAAGACACCAATCGCAGCTCCTTTGTATTGGTAAGCGGAATCTGTTGTGTCCCAGTTAAGTCCTGTTTCTTCTTGACGGTTATAGTTGTCAGAATATGCAAATTGGTCACCATGAACGCTAACCGTTGAACCGTTAATTTCAACCATTGAACTTCCATCACCTGTTGCACGTGCCCCCTCACGACCAATTGGGTTATTATTAAGTGATGAATAAGTTAAAGCAATAGGTGTGTCTTGTGAGGCTGAGTACACAACTTCTTTTCCATTTACAGTGTAGTAATAAGAATCTGTAACAAGGAAATTCATATAATCTGAATAACTGCCTGTACCATTGTTACGTGCTACAATGAAACCTTCCGTTGGATCGTTTGGAATATAAACATCATTTAAGCCTGTAGCTCCAGTATTTACCAGTTGGAAAGTACGGTGGATACGTGAAATATCATGCTTTTGACCATCAGTTGTCGTAACAGTTAAACCTTTAAGATTAGTGTAATCAATTTCTGTTGTCCAACCTTTGTCAACATTCGCATACTTGAAAACTCCAGTTGAGTCAAGAATACGTCCATATCCAGAACTTCCTGTTGTAGAGCCAATATCACGAGTACCTACAATTTGAGAACCAGCAGCAGAAGAGCCATGTGTTGCCTGTGGGTTTGATGCTGATAAATCTAGTGCTTGAAGAACAACTTGTTTTGTATAGCCTTCTGTGCCTGTTTTAGATTGTAGTTCATCATATTTTTTCTGCCAATCTGCTTGTTTCTGTTTTGCTTGATCATAAGCAGATTTATTTTGAGAAGTAATTTTTTCTGCTTCTTCTGCTGAAGAAACTTCTTTTGATGAAGTCGTTACGACAACTCCAGCACCTTTAAGCTCATTAACTTTAGCTTCGGCATCCGCATTTGTGGTATCACTAGCTTTTTTAGTTTTATTATACGCTTCTAAAATAGCATTATCTGAAGTGACTTGCTTTTCTGCTAAAGCAACGGCATCTGCATTTTGCTTACGGATAGATTCAGCTTCTTCTGCTGAAGAGACTTCTTTTTCAGCAGTTGTTACACTAACGCCTTTACCTTGAAGTTCTTTAGCCTTAGTATCGGCATCCGCATTTGTGGCATCACTGGCTTTTTTAGTTTTGTCATGTGCTGCTAAGATGGCAGTGTTTAGGGTAATTTGTTTTTCAGCTGAAGCAATCGCTGCTTCATTTTGTTTACGTAGTGCTTCTACTTCTGCAACCGAAGTAACAACTTTTTCAGTTGTAGTTACTGTAACACCTTTATCTTTAAGAGCATTAGCAGCTGATTCTACTGCTTGATTTAATGTTTTAGCTTCTGCAACTGTCGCATCATAAGTGGCTTTGTTTAATTCGTAAGTTTTAACACTTTCTTGGTTACCTTTTAAGGTTTTCTTAGCCACTTCAGTAGCCTGTTTATTTTTGGCAGCTGAACCATCTGTGGCTGTTGAACCATCTGTTGTAACAGTTACCGTAGTGTCTTTTTCATGCTTACCTTTTGCATCTTCTACAAAATCATTATTTGCATCGATAGCACCTTGTGCTTCACTATATGCCGCATTATTGTCAGCTTGTGTTTGTGTAGCTACTTTAATCTCTTTAACTTGCTTTTCTTGATCTGACTTAATATCAGCCTTAGAAGCGTCCAAATCAGTGCTATTTGTATCTGTACCTTGATCAACGGTTGCTTCTTTTGTGACCGCTACTCCTGTTTCTGTAGCAGTTTCTACAGCTGCTTCAACAGTGCTATTATCAATAGCTACTGGTTGAGTTCCAGTTGACGTGTTTGCTTGTGCTGCATAAGCATTATTATCATTAGTGCTTTCTGGTTGTGTAACAACTGTTGTTGCTTCAGATTCAGTCACTGGCGAAGTCACTTCATCAGCTAAAACTGCACCTGATGAGAAGGCTACTGCTCCTGCTAGAGCAATTCCTGATACAAGACCTTTTGCCCATTTTTTCTTACGGAAGTAACCATGTCCTTTAGTATTGTTTGTTGTCATTTTATTTTCTCCTATTTCCGTTTTAATTTATTAAACTAATTTCTTTTTGAAAAGAAATCCTACCAAGCCCAGCAAACCAGTACCAACGACCGCTAAGAAGCTTGCTGCTTCACCTGTTTCAGGAAGTGTCGCTTTCGTACCATCTGCTTTAGTTACGGTGATTGTTTTATCAGTATTAGTCACTGCTCCAATCGCTTCAGGGGCAACAGTAGAGCCATCACTAAGAACAACTTGACCATTTTGTGTGGAAACAATCTGATAGCCTGTATTGGTGTAAACGGGCGCTGAAGGAGTGACGTTAGAAACCACTTGACCTGTTACCGTTGACGTTGTCCCAACTTGGCTAGCTCCTGCATTAACCGCTGTTTGAGCAGAAACAGCTGGGTTATTGGTTGGAACAGATGGATTTGGGGTTAGCGTTGTTGTCCCTCCGTTTACTGTTGGAACGGTTACTGTCCCATCGCCATCAGATGATGGTTCTGTGGGTTCTGTTGGTGTGGTTGGTTCTGTTGTCCCATCTGTTGGCGTAACTGTCGTATCTGACGGCTGTGTGACCGTTGGCTCTGTTGGGGTTGCGACTGGGTCAGTTGGGACTGTCGGAACAGTCGTATCATCTGATGGTGTTGTTGTACTTTCTGAATTGTCAATCGCTGGCGCAACTGCCACCGCTGGGATATCCGTTGTCACGGGCACATTTTCATCCGCAAAAGCGGTCAGCGAACTAGCAGAAGCCAACACGGCAACTGAGTAAAGTGTCATCATTTTTGTCCATTTTTTCATTGTGTTTTCCTTTTCTTTTTTGATAGTGATTAAAATAGCTATTTTAATCATGATTTTAATAATGATAATTATTCTCCAAAACTAGAGAATTTAGGCTGACCAACTAACTCATAGCCATAAGTGGCTGATTCTGATTCCTGAAAAGGAAGGGTTAGGCGGACAGTCTTGATAGTGTCATCCTTCCCCTTAGTTGTGACCACAAAGGTCACGTTGATAGTGTCTTTAGTTTTTGAAACACTTTCATAGATGGTGGATTGCACTTGTTCATCTGTTTTGGCTGATACGCCTTCAGCTTTCAAATCTTTACTCAAGAAATTCTTGAGGTTGTCATCACTGCCTGAATAGTAGTTAGCAATGAAGAATCTACCGACCACCTCGACCTGCCCTTGATTCTCTTCAAGGGTCATACGGTCTTCAAGCGTTTTAATCGTTTGAGTTTGTTTCTGAAGCACGGCAAATGAAGCCAGAGACAAGCCTAGCGCTCCAACCGCAAGTACCTTCCAAACAAGTCCCCTTGACGCTGGTCTTGATTTTGGTTGACGTAGCACTTGGGAAGACGTGGCTTTTTTCTTCCCTTTAGGGTCTTTAACCTTCTTAGGTTTGGCTGACGGTTGACCAAGTTCCAAGCGATGCGAATTTGGTTTTACCTCCTCTTCAGGGGCTTTAAGAATCTCTTCTGATTCCTGCGGTGCTGAGACTGGCTCTGTAAGCTCTTGTTCCATGTTTTCCGTGGATGATTCTTCATAAACCTCCTCAGAAACGCTGGCTTTCAGTTGGGATTTGTGGCGCTGAAGGAAAGTAAAGCCCTTCCTCTCCCTTTTTAGCCCAAAGCCATCAAGGGCTTCTTCTACGATAAACTGAAGAGGAAGAGACAAGCTCGTATTATCAAGAACCTCCCCATCTTCTGCCACTTGCTCCAGCTGAAGCGTGATAAGCTCGTTTCGGTCTTCTGCCCAAACCGATTTTTCATTGATAACGGACAGGAGTTCATCCCGATTAGCACAGGTTTCTTGTTGACGGGTTTGAAGATTAGTAATTCGGAACATGACCGTCACCGCCATTCTCAGTAGCATCTTCAGCCTTATCTTTTGCGAAGCGTTCCAGCTCCTCAATAGATTTGCCTGATTCACTCATCAAGGCGACAATATACTCAGCTTTGGTGGCTTTCAGTTGCTTAGTCAGCTCTTTTTCCTTGGTGACCAGTTGAGCTTTTTGAGATTGTACTTTCTCAAGCTCTTTTTCCAATTTTTCTGTTTTTGCTTTCAGCCCATGGCTTTGTGATTTTCTAGTGACCATTCTTTTTCTCCTTTTCGGTTACTAATGTTAAGAAGCATCATTTTCAGAACTGGATTCAGTGCTATCTTCAGATGCTAACGTGTCTTCTGAAGAGCTTTCTGTCTCCTCTGATGACGTGGTAGTGTTATCTAGGATGCCATAGTCTCCCGTTTGGTCTGTCAATATGATGGACTCCATCTTATTGACCTTGAGTGTCCCGTTCTCATTAACATAAGTGAGACGAAGTGTGAGCTTATTCATCACATCCTTTTGAGCGGTATCATAGTTTTTCTTTTCATCAAGAAGTGTATTGACATAGTTGACTTGTACAATGACAGACAAATCTTCTTGATTGATAAAGATTTCTGATGACTTGTATGCAAAGTCAACGACAAAGCCTTTATAGGTCTGACTCGTTGGCTCTTCTTCTTTGGCGACCTCCTGCTGGTAAAGCCCATCCGTCATATATTCCTTATAGCGGTTTCGGTTTTCGCCAAGGTCTTTTTTCGTGAAATAGCTAATCAGGAAATCCTCGACCTGCTCTTGAGTCAGTGCCGTTTCTGTGGTTTCTTGTTTAGCTTCTGTTTTGGTTGTTTTGGTCTGACCACCTGACAGGGTTTGACCGATGCCTACACCGACCACCACCGCCACGATGACCAAAAACACATAGCCGATTATTTTCAAAGCCTTGAGTTTTTTTAAATCTATCATTGTCTTCCTTTCTGAACTTTATTTTGGCGGAATCGCAAACGTATAGTAAGTTTGGTTTGTCCATACCGCCCAATGGATTTTATTCTGAACGCCTGAGACGTTACATTCTGAGATGAGAAATGACCCATCAGGATTGACGTATTCCACATAAGCCACGTGACCATAGGCTGGAAGGGTATAGCCAAATCCTCCTGCTACTGATACAACTGCACCCGCTACTGGAGTATTACTAAATTTCCATCCTTTAGCAACTAAATTTCTAACCCAATCTTGACCATTTCCAAGCCAATTATAGGCTGGAGAACCTGCATCGACCAAACGATTATATACATACCATGTACATTGACCGACTGGATAGGAATTTCCTGATAAGGACTGCGTGACGGTGGCTGCTGAAGGGTAACTTTTCAGCTTAGAAGCATACTCAGAAGGAAAGTCCCAAGAACTTTGAAGAGTAGCACTTCCGCCTCTTGTACCGCCTGCTGTTGGATTTTGCAGATAGGACTGCACTTGTTGAGCATTATTTTGCCGTTCTTTTAACTTATCGCCTGCATTACCTTCCCAATAAACCAAGAATTTCTTAGTCAGGGTATTGACATCATCCTTTGAATGAAGAATATCCTTCAACGTTTGGATATAATATGGACTATCGCCATCCCACATAAAGTCAAGTTGAAGTTCTAAGTCATACCATTTCTTGCCTTTTGCTTTGGCATAGTTGAGGAGTGCTGTGTGACGGGTTGAACCGTCAGCCGTATCCGTCCACTGCCCTAGTCCAAGCCCTCGGTGGATGATATTAGGATAGATACCGTTATAGATTTCCATATTTCCCATATTCAACCAATTAGGGTCTTCCCATGAGTTAGCGGATGCCCCAACAGGTGGATTCAGATAATCCCCTTCAGCACGTTTAGCGGTGATGGAACTTTCCGTCCAAAAGTTCCCTAGCATAGCCGAAACGCCATTGATAGTGATGGTGTTATCTTTCTTCTTCAGATAGTTATAGATGCTAGTGATTTTCTTACCAATATCACCGTCAATATTCATATCTGAGATGACAGACGTGGTCTGATTGTACTCTACTTTTGGCAAGTAAAAGCCAACATTGACCCAAGCCCATTCTTTCTTTTTCCTGTTCTTGAGTTTCTTGTAATAGACTTCTTGACCAGCCGTGTCACTCACTTCACCGATTTCATCGCCTGCTTTGACCCTGTCTCCGTTTTTAACTCGAATCCGTGCCACATTTTTATAAGTGAATTGAGCATCTTTAGTCTTGAGGGTCACATCATTCCCTTCGATGATGACTCTTCCCTCCATAACCGCATAGAGTTTGTCGCCTTGATTTGCCTGCAAAACAGAACCGTTATACATCTTGTCTTTAGACGTATAGCCAAAGCGTTTATCAATACGGATTGGAGAAAGCTCTTCATCGCTGACTTGGTTATTGAAAGGATTGTCAAGGTCATTATAAGTGATATAATAGCCAACCTGCTTAGCTTGGGCTAGGATTTCATCATAATCTGAGATAGCATCTTTACTGAGTTTCAGATACTTGTTATCCGTTGACGTGTAAATATCCGCCATCGTCTTCAAGTTATCTTTATCCCCGTTTAACTGCTCCCATATATCAGACAATAACTCTCTATAGGAATGTTTGACTTGATCCCACTTTTTGTCTTTTTCATCATACTTGGCATCTAGGGTAAAGTCTTCATGTTTATACCCCATAAACATCATGATAGAGTCAATATCTGTCCAATAGTCCACTTCATCATTTGACTTCTCACGGTCGATCTTGGATAAGTATGTCCAAGTGTCCGTGAGGTCAAATTCATTTTGTGATACTGTGGTACTTCCGCCACCTGTAATAGCACCAAGAAGGGCGATAAGGAAGATACCAAGAAACATGATGATATAGGCTTTGGCTGATAAGGGATTTTTCAGCAACGTCAGGACTGGTTTAGCCACCTTTGCCCCAACTTTTTTAGTGGCGCTTGCAGTTTTACCCGCTTTTGAAGTTCTTAGTCGCATCCGCAAGCGGTCATACTTTGTTTTGGCTTTTGTTTCCCATCGATTTCGTACTGGGGTTCTCGTAAAACCACGACCAAGGACAAGGTTATAGGTGCGATTTCCTGCCCCGTATATGCCCCGTGTTGCGCCCTTTCCAATCTTGACGGTATAATTGCCCAACTTCTTAGCTTGTCTCACTTCAGCGTGTGTTCTGCGGATATTTTGACGGGCTGAAGCAATATCTTCTAAAACGTCATTATCCTGAAAAGCAGAATCTACGGCTTGAGAAGCCTGATGATGCGCAACTCGTCCGACTTTTTGAAGGTTTGTTCCTCCGTTTCGTTGAATGGCTTGTCGCTTTTTGGCTTTAGCGCTCTTCTTATTCTCTTTTAGAGTTTCAAGTTCTTTACTAGCGACCTTCCGTCTTGCCTTTGTTTTCTGTCCCAAATAACGCTTTTCAGCATCCGTTTTAGGGTTCAGAAGCCGTGCTTCCGTCTTTTCAGCCTGCTTATAGCTGGTTTTCGTTGTCTTGAGGTCAGACTTGGCTTCCTTGTACTCACGTTTGGCATCTCGGAGGTCTCGTCTTGTTTGTCTTGACAACGGTACACCTCCTAAGCATCTGTAGTCACAAGTTCATACAGTCTTGTGTGTTTAGGGATAGGATTTTCAAAAGGAACAACCACCTGACCTGCGACAATCAAGCCTGTCCCTTTTGCTTTTGGTTTTTCAATATACTTGATGAGGGTCGGGGTCAAGGTAATAGCTTTTGCAAGAGCTTCAAGGTCAGATTTCTTGTGTTTCAAGAGAATCATGAACTCACTATTTGACACCAACTTCCGCCCCTCTTCCTTATTCATCAGGGTTTCAATATTTTGAGTGATGGCTGTGGCAATCGCTCCATATTTCCGAACCCGTGAATACAATTCTGTAAAGAAGATAGCCTGTGCTTCTTCCTTGAAGAAGAGTTGAACCTCGTCAAAGTAGATGCGAGTGGTCAACTTCCCTTGTGAAGCGACAACCTGATTCCAAATATAGTCTTGAATAACCATCATGGCAAAGGGTTTGAGTTTCCCTGATAGGCGTTTCAAATTAAAGACCACAAAGCGGTCAGTAATATCAACGTTGGTTTCATGCGCAAAGATATTTTGTGACCCTTTGGCATAGATTTCTGATTTCAGAGCTAGCTCATGCGCTTCAGGTTCTTCTTGTTCCTGAAGAATATCATGCCAATCCTTGAGGGTTGGGGTTCTATCGACTCCTTCAAAGCGTTTGTAAGTTTCACGGGTCACACGGTCAATAATCGTGTATTGAATATCTCCCACTTCGTCAAGAATTGACTCAAACAACCCCATCAGCAAGTTCGACTTATCCCCAATAGGGTCATCATCTTCATCTTTCAGCTGACTCATATCAGGCAAGTCCATCAGATTCAAATGAGACTTAGACCCGATGAAAATATCCACCAACTGCGCCCCAAATTCTCGCCCAATATCAGAGTATTCATCTTCAGGGTCAACAATGATGATACGGTCTTCAGGGTTCTTCAGGTAGGTTGGTATAATTTCCATAGTCTTCACGGTAACAGATTTCCCTGACCCTGAAGACCCAAGTACCACGCCCGACCCTGTGTTCAGGTCAGCCTTACGATCAACGGTAATAACGTTGTTAGACAGTTGATTTTGTCCGTAGTATAGCGCCCGTTCACTTTCTGATTTGAGGTCAACGTTAGTAAAGGGAACTTGAGTTGCAAGGTTGGCTGTGGTCATATCACGGACAAAACGACGTTTGACATTTAAGAAGGTATGACCGATAGGAAGGATGGTGTTTAGTCCCTCCTCCTGATAGTAATAACATTCTTGAAAATCTACGCCCACCTTACGGGAAGCGGTCTGAATTTTATCCGTGATACTTTTCAGCTCCTCTTCATCTTCAGCCTTAAAATAAATGGCAATCAGCCCTGAAAAGGCTTTTTGGTCATTGTCGTCAATCTCTTCCTTCCACCGTCTCGTAGATTCAGAGACCTCACGTGCTCGACCACTAACCGCCAATTCTTGGTCAATCCCTTCCTGTGCCCCTGAACGTTGTGCCTTAACCATCTCAGCCTTGATGGTGGTGTCAGCGTTGTTAATCTTCTTCATGAAGCCTGAAGGCTCATAAGGTTCAGCTTGAACCGTGATAGCCAATTCAACGCCAATATCCGTTAAGTTCTTAATCATACGGTCAGTCAGGAAGGTTGGGAAGTTTCGGGCATACATGACCTTAGCGACTCCTTCATTGATACGGAAACGATTTTCCAAAAAATGAAGCCTGTTAGGGGCGATAAAATCTTTGGTATGCAATTCAGACAAGGCTATATCTCGGAAAGTGTACGGGAGTTTGTGCTTCCCTAGAAGTAGCTCCGCAAACACATCTAGCCGTGCCTTCCCGTCCATTTCCTCAAAAGCAATATCCATCTGAGAATATTGATTTTCAAGGGAGTTTCCTAATTCACTCAGGTTAGCATCTGCCTGCCCTCGATTGTAGGCTTCTGTCTTTAAGGTGACATATTTTTCAACTTGAAAATTCTTTGAATCACTTGAAAAACGGCTTTCAATCATCTCATTGTATTCCTTACGAAAATTATCAAAGCCGTCACCCACTTCATCATATTTGATTTGGTCAACGGCATTGTCTTCAATCCTGCGATTGATAACTAAGAGCTGAAAAGTCGTCCCTGCATCTAGTGAGTTGAGCGCTTCGGCGTGTGTGTCAATCACGTCAATCTTTTCATCCTGATTGGCTGAAAGATAAGCCACGTCTCCCAAGCGGTAGGTTCGTGACCATTCATTTTTTGCAATGTGCATCAGCCCATTTTCAAATAGGCTATTGTATTTAATTGTATTCTGAGTTGAAGCTTTCAAGGAGCGTTTCAGCCGTGCTTTCCGTTCCTTTTCAGCTTTCGTCAGTTTCTTTGATTTTCTTCCAAGATTTAAAATCATCAGTCGTGAACTCCTCTCCTTCCTCAAATTCAGTAATATAAGCCCGTTTTTGGACTTTGAGATTAAACAGTACCTTATCTTTGAACGATTCATCAAAACCTAGCCCATAAATAACAAAGGGCGGGGCAATGAGAAGCGCCACAAGGTACATGAAAATTTCCGAGAGTCCCATTAAGGAAATGGTGATAGTGATGCTGACCACTATCCCTATGCCAACCATCATCACTAATAGCCGTTTGGTCATCCCAAAAGCTATCGGTCTTTCATAGTTGTCAAACTCCTTTAGGAACTCGCTTCCTAGTTTGTTCATACAACCTCTTCCTAGCTACAATAAAAACACCTTGCAAGGCAAAGTGTCTGTTCAACATATTCAGTTTTGGTTATTCTCTTATTTGAGCTATCGTAGATAAAATAGCACCTAGCAAGGCAATCATAAGGATAATAAATACTGTCCAACCTGATTCAAATGGATTCCCTGCTTCTACACTATCTAAAACAAACGCATGAAACGCAAAGAAAGATAAAACCCAAAATATAGACAGACCAATAAACATAATTACCCAGTTCCAAAGAACGCTTAAGAGGAAAAAGGGAGTCGCTATCAAGAAACCGAAAATCATCACAATTCCTGAAAAAAGAATCCCAAAGAACGAACCAATTCTAGACCAAATTGAGCGTTTCGCTCGCTTAGGAGCTATTGGCTGAACAGGCGTAGGTCTTTCAGCTTGTTCTGAACGATTTTGAGACGATGACAGCTTAAAGTGATTCCCTTCTCGTCTAAAATGATACTTGGTTTCTGACATAATCTCACCTCCCAATATATCTATTTTACCAAATTTTACGTGCTTTTACATGGCATTTAAGAGAGTTTTTGCCAAACGTTGGCTACCAAAGAGCGCAATGATATAGACAATACTTTTCGCTATTGATGCAAAAGCTGTCACCCAATCTCCCTCACCAGCCTTAAACATATCATCCGTAACCAAAGCAGGATAGAGCTTGACAATAATGACTAGAAGCAAGCCTTGTAAAGCGTAAGATGCAAAGAGCTTGAAAAAGTTAATCGCAATTTGCCTTGTTTGTTCTGACATGAAGAAAGCTATAATGAGTGGTCCGACCGCTTTCAAAATATACATTTGGAAGAATCTCATAAAGACCAATATTTTAGCACTAACATTTGCGACAAACTCCGTTGCTTTTGCCACTATGCTAACAATTTGCTTAAAAATCCATCCACTGATGCCTGAAGTGTCAACGTCAGAGCTGAAATCTTTTTTAGGTAATACACCATTGACAAGAGCTATTCCCTTGTTAAATACCAAGACGATAAAATCGAAAATTTCTGAAAAGTTGTAAACCAAGATAAAAGCTATCACATAGCCTAGCGCTACTTCCATCCAAAGCTGAATGGTCAAGCTACCACCTTCTTGTCCTAACCTGCGATTCCATGACAAAATATCAAAGAGAAAGAAGGTTAGAATCAAGATAGATGCTACTGGTAACAACGCATTTCCAATTTTATCCGCATACTGATTGACTGTTGAACTATATTCAGCTAGAGAATTTGTGATATTATCCATTCACTCTAGCTCCTTTCGACTTATACAGAAATACTTTGAAGCATTGTAATGATAGCTTGGCAGACAGCAGCGCCAATCACGCCTACTGCTCCACCGTTGACCATTGAGTTGCCACCTTTTTCTTGGCGCATAGAGTCGTTATTGTTACGACCACCAAAAAAGTCAATAGCTCCTGTAAGAACCCATACAAGACCTGTAATCCCAACTACTACTTGAACAATTCTAAAAACACTAACTGCTGTATCCATAATTTTAATCCTCTTTCTGATTTTTGTTTAGATTGATTTGTTTAATTGCATCTGCAAGGACTTTCATCTCGTCCTTGAAAAGTGTGACACCTTTGCCAACTCGTGAATGGTCATTTTTCCATGACCGAATATCATATTTTGGCTCAGCATCATTCCATGAAATAATATTAAGTTCCTTTTGCCATCCTGTCTCAGTGGTGGATAAGGTTGCAATATGTTCAACCACCTCAAAACGGATAGGCTCATTATTATCTTTTTTCGGGTGACGGTCAGACTGGTTTCTTGCTTCCTGTTGGTCTTCAAAACTCCAACCATGCCCATTCTTCCAATCCGTCATCAATCTCCTCCTGTTTGTCGTTTTCTAGTGCGGTGATATCCTGTCCCTGTCAACTTCAGAACATTGGTCAAGCCGAAGCGACACCTTCTCGCAACTAAAATTCCATTTCGTTCAATCGTGCGAATTGCGGAAAAGACATCCTTGTACTCGACTTTAAGCTCAACGGTTATTGGTTTTCCTGCAACATAGCCTTTTCTTTTCAGCGTGCCATATTTTGGCTTTAACGTGAGTATCTCACCACTGTCAAGATAGGCTGAAGCACCACCTTCACGTCCTAATTGTGTTAAGTCTCTGATGCAAACGTCATTGTTTGCAAGGTCTTCAAATTTATTCATTCTTTTCTCCTTCTCGAATAAATTTAGGTTGATTTACACCCATGCTGTATAACCTCCTTTTGGTTATATCCGTGTTTCATACGCACCGTTTATGGTCATAACGGCAAACCTGCGAAAAATGCAACTTGTGACTGAGACTAGATAACTAGTTTTACACTCCGCCCCCAATTTTGTATCTCATAGTCACGCTGTATCAGGGCAGAGGGGGTATTCAATTGTCAATGGTCAGCAAGTAGTTTTACGACTTGCTCGGGTCAAATAATGTTATACCTGAAAAGAATAATTATCCTACACCTTTATTCTGTTCTTTGCGCATCACTTGATTCATTTCAGCTAATATGCCATTGAAAACATATTCAGCAATCACCTCAGAAGAATGAGCAAATCTCATATTTTCTAAAGCATATTGATAACGTGTATCAAAATGAATCATCGCATAATCAGCAGACGTCTGAGAAAAATTCTCTTTTAGCAACTGGTCATGTACCAACTCATAGATATACTCACGGTCATACTTGGTAGCTTTATCAACTTTTCTAGAAAGTGAGTCTTGATTTTTTCTTTCTGATTTTTGAGTGGCTCTTTCCTCCTCGTCCTCAGAAAGAATAACATCAGTCTTATTATTCTCAGTCTTATTTGAGTTTGAATTTGAAACTTCTTGAAGTTTATTTTTGAAACTTCTGGAAGTTTGATTTTGGGAATTCTGGAAGTTTGAATTTGAAACTTCCGCTATTTCTGCGGGTTTAGAGCTGTTTTCCACCTCTTCAAAGTCAGAGTTCAAAAGACTTTCTTTGGTTTCCACGTTTTGAAGGTAAAGCAAATTCGGTTTATTCAAGCCTTGACGAACTTCTTCAAGAAGACCATATTTGACCAATTCCTTTTTTAATTTAATGACTTTATTTTTTCCGAAACCTAATATTTTACAAAGGTCTTCAACTGTATAAATCAGGTAAACACAGTTTTTGTCATCTACCCATCCATTTTTCAGTGATAGCTGAAAACGATTATAAAGAATCCCATAAAGGTATTTACCCTCTGTACTGAATTTGCTGTAATATTTTGATTCAACAAAAGCCATCGGAATTTTAATAAATCGTTCTCCTGTTTGAATCTGCTCTAGTGTAATACGTCCCATGGTCTCACTCCTCAATCGCTCGAAGGTAAAAATTTCCTTTAGCATCAAACTTGACTAACTTGAAGGATTCAAGCTCAGAAAGTAGGCTCTCAGCTTTCTTTTTTGATACATTCATGCTTGACATGATTTCAGCTAAAATCATATTCCGTGATTGTTTCTCTTTAGCGGTCATTTTAACCCTCCCTTATCAGCATTTTCAGAAAGAAGAACAGCATAAGCAAATTTTGCTTCTACACTCATCTCCTTATAGATAGCATCCTTCATTAAGACTTTTGGCATGTAATAATCAACATTTGAATACTGAGGTCTATTGTCAGATAGCTCTTTTAGTGAAAATCCATCTTCCGTATCAAACATCACTAAATCAAATTTCTCAAGTTCATTGACAATATCAAGACCTTCCTGATTTGTTAAATCCATTCTTTCCATAAGGAAAAGGATGACCTTTTCTCTTATTACTGATTTGCTATACATTGATAACCTCCTTGAGATATTGAACGAAAAACAAAAGAGAACGCTTTTCACGTTCTCTCAATGTTATTTATTCAATTCTCCCAATTCAGGACACATACGGTTGATCATTTGATAAACTTCATCATTTCACTTCCACCCCAAATTTCAAGTTGAAATTAGCCACCCATAAGAAATTCACTCGGCGACTTG
>ERZ650312.343-NODE-343-length-25680-cov-6.506185_pt1 | contig 25680 bp, 26 predicted proteins | sample MGYA00376248_ERZ650312 | MGnify/ENA primary metagenome ERZ650312 (study PRJEB26733, sample SAMN07839316) | wastewater metagenome | biome: urban; feature: wastewater treatment plant; material: waste water | place: USA: North Carolina | collected 2016-07-28 ... | reverse complement strand
AAAGATTGATTTTTGAGTGTTTGAAAGACTGGTTGCGGGAACAGGATTTGAACCTGTGACCTTCGGGTTATGAGCCCGACGAGCTACCGGACTGCTCCATCCCGCGATAACCAAAGAAAAGTGAAAGCTCAAATAGGTGGCTGGGGTACAAGGATTCGAACCTCGGTTAGATGGACCAAAACCACCTGTCCTACCACTAGACGATACCCCAATCACTTTTGAGGCCGTAATTCTATCATAAGTTAACCGCTTTGTCAACTAAAAAACGATAAATTTCGTATAATAATTGGACAATCGGAGATAAAATGCCTATAAATAGAGTTTTGGAAGCCATAGAAGAGATAAAAAAGGGAAATATGGTCGTTATGATGGACGACGAGGATAGGGAAAACGAGGGTGATTTGGTCTACGCCTCGATATTTTCCACCCCCGAAAAAGTAAATTTTATGGCGAGCGAGGCAAAGGGGCTAATCTGTGTCTCAATAACCAAGGCCGATGCAGATAGGATGGGGCTACGTCCGATGGTTGCAAAAAACAGCTCTTCGCATGAGACCGCCTTTACCGTCTCCGTCGATACAAAAGGGTGTGCGACGGGGATTTCCGCATATGAGCGAAACGACACGATAAAACTGCTAGCCAGCTTAGATAGCACGCCGGATAGTTTTGAGATGCCGGGGCATATCTTTCCGCTGATAGCAAAAGACGGCGGCACACTCGTTAGAACCGGACATACCGAGGGTTCTATAGATATTTGTAGACTTGCGGGGGTCTATCCTAGCGGTACGATATGCGAGATTATGAAAGAGGACGGGACGATGGCCAGACGGGATGATCTGGAACTATTCGCCAAAAAACACGACCTAAAAATCGTTTTTGTCTCCGACATTATCGAGTATAGGCTAAAAAGGGAGAAGCTAGTAAGAGAGATAACATCAAAAGCCTCGGTATTTATGGGCAAAGATGCAATCCAAAAGAGCTTTGAAGACCACGCCGGAAAGGTTCACACCGCTTTTGTATTCGGTACCCCGACAGAGAGCGCAAACGTCAGATTCAATAACATCTCAACCGATATAGAGTTGCTTTCCAATGATGCAAAGTTTACGTCGCTTATCAGAAGCGTAGACTTGTTGTCGAGAGAGGGTGGGGTGATGGTGTTTTTGGATGCCGGATATCCGGAGCACTCAGAGGTAAAAGAGTTTGGGGTAGGTGCTCAGATACTCTCTCTTTTGGGTATAAAACGGATAAACCTCCTCACCCACTCCAAAAACAAAGAGTTCATCGGTATCTCCGGCTTTGGTCTTAGCATAGAAAGCAGGACGGAGGTCTAACCCCTCTGCCGCTTTATGCGGCTAGCTTTAGCGGCACAGCGCCTAGCGTAGCCGACCGGACTTTGTTCGGGGCGGCGTGACAATAAAAATTAAAAGCAGGACGGAGGTCTAACCCCTCTGCCGCTTTATGCGGCTAACTCCACCCCTTATATCTATACCGCTCCAGTTGGGTTTTATTGCCCAGTGTGCCGCCGGAGTGGACAAATATCGTATCCCTCCCTCGAAAAAACTCCATATTTTCCGATATGGTGAGCCAGCACTTTGCGTCGTATATGAGGTCAAACTCCACCCCTCCGTCTAAAAGCTCTTTGTAGATTTCGATGAGCCTCTTGTGCGGCGAGGCAAACGGTATTTTTTCGGCACCCTCCAGTATCGTCGGGATTTTTTTGACCCCCAGCCTCTCAAACTCCCGCCTCAAAAACAGAGCGTCCGAGACGGCGGGGACACATACGCACTCAAAATCCAGATATTCGGATAGGTATCCGGCAGTTGTTCCAGTTCCGGCCGAGAGTACGGCAATCGGATTTTTTAGTGCGTGGCTTTTTGCATATTCGTTTAGCTCGTCCGCCAACATCCGAACACCCTCTTTTGCGTATTCGTCGGCCCCCCCTTGTCTGATGAGTATTGCCCCTTCCGGCTGGTTATTTAGCAGATTCGATATCGTCTCATCGTATGCTTTGTGCTCTAGCTCTACCAGTTTCATCCCGTTTTCGAGGGCGGCCGCCAGATTTCCGTCTGGATTGTGCCTTAGAGTGTCGGGTAGTTTTTTCGCATAGTAGATAAACTCTGCATTTTGTTTTTTTGCCAGAGCCGAGAGCGAATACATAGCATTGCTCTGCGCTCCGCCGTAGCTGATTACGGTATCCGCCCCAAACCCGTTTGCGGCAAACGTATATAGTTTTCTGGCCTTGTTGCCGTTTAGTTCAGGGTCTAGGAGGTCGTCTCTTTTTAGTAGCCACCCCCTCCCCAAAAACCGAAAGTCGCAAACCGGAGAGTCAGATAGCATCTGATGTCAAAAGCCCTACAAATTTCTCGTGTATAGCGGAGCTGGAGGCTATTATCCCTTTATCTGACAGAGAGTATTTGCCCCCTTCGGTATTTGAGATTTTCCCTCCGGCCTCTTGTACTACCAACACCCCTGCCGCCGTATCCCACGGTTTTAGGTTTATCTCATAGTATCCGTCAAACACCCCTTTTGCCGTGTAGCACAGATCAACCGATGCGGCACCGAGTCTTCTGACATCTCTGGTGTGCGGCAAAACTGCTTTGATTTTTTGCACGGCCCACAAAAAATCGTCGCCCCCTTCTGATTTTGTATACGGAAACCCTGTCGCTATGAGTGATTTTTGAAGCTCATTTGTATTTGATACGTGGATTTTTTCGCCGTTTAGATATGCCCCGCCACCTTTTTTTGCAGTAAATAGCTCATCTAGTACCGGATTGTATACGACTCCGTATTTTGGCTCTCCATCCTCCCATACCCCTACGGATATGGCGCAAAACGGTATATGGTGGACAAAATTTGTAGTACCGTCTATCGGATCTATGATGACGGCGTTTTTCGGTATTTCGCCCCCCTCCCAGCTCTCTTCGCCTACTATGGTGAAATCCGGAAATAGATCTTTTAGTTTTGCGGTTAGCTCTTTTTCGATAGCTACATCGTATTCGGTCAGCAAATCAACCGCCCCTTTGTAGGTTATCTGCTTGGTTTCCAAAAACCCTTTTCTAAAAAGAGTGCCGCTTTCTTTTACAATTTGTGTTAATTGGTTCAAAACTATTTTCCTATTTATTTGTTTTTTTAATTTTATCCGTTATTATACAGCAGATTAAGCGCTAAAGAGGGTAACCGTAGCGATGATAAACGGAAGTATAATGGCGGAAGAAAATTACGAGTGGCTTTTGGAGCAATACAAAGTTGCTCTGGATGTCAGCAATATAGTATCGATAACGGATGCAAACGGGATAATCGAGTATGTAAACGATAAGTTTTGCGACATATCGGGCTATACCCCGCAAGAGCTACTTGGCAAACCGCACAACATAGTCAGGCATCCCGATATGCCGGCAAAGACGTTCAAGTACGTATGGGAGACCATACAAGCCGGAAAAGTATGGAAAGGGGTAATCAAAAACAGGGCGAAAGACGGCTCCGATTATGTCGTTGACTCTACTATTCTGCCGATAAAAGATGGACACGGAATAATCAGAAAATACATCGGGATTAGGCATGATATCACCCCTCTCATAGAAAAAGAGGAGCTAATCGAGAGACAGACAAAAGACCATCTAACAGGTCTTTGGAACAAGGTAAAGCTCCTTGAGGATCTGGACGGTTGCGAATTTCCGATATTTACGATTCTAAACGTAGATGCTTTTTCTGAAATTAATGATTTTTACGGCCTTGAGATGGGCGATAAGCTCCTTTGCAAACTGGCAATTAAGCTAAAAGAGCGTTTTGACGGGATAAGTCATGTCCTTTATAGGTTGCACGGCGACGAGTTCGGAGTTCTTAGTCAGAGTTCGGCTCAGACCACAGAGCATATGGCGCTTGTAAACGAGATGCTGATAGAGGTCAAAAAAGAGCCGATTACGATAGACGGACAACCGATATATGTCAGTCTAACAGCCGGAAGTGCGTACGAAAGCGAGACGATAGTCGGCAAGGCAAATATGGCTTTGAGATTTGCAAAAAAAGAGCACAAGTTTCATCAGGTGTTTGATCCGGCGCTCGTGGAGAGGTATAGGTACGGGGAGAATATCGAATGGTCCAACAAAATCAGAAAAGCGATCGAACAAGATAGGATTGTCGCTTTTTTCCAACCTATTATGCATATACCGACAGGTGAGATACAAAAGTACGAAGCGCTTGTCAGAATCATTGATGAAAACGGAGCCGTGATACTTCCGCATCAATTTTTGGACGTTGCCAAAAAATCAAAACAATACCCGTATATCACCAAAAAAATAGTTGAACTGGCCGCAAAAAAAGCAAAAGAGAGCGGTAAAGAGATCTCCGTGAATATAACAATAGAGGATATCGAAAGCTCTGATATAGTCTCAACGATAGAAAAAGTCTTATCCCAAACCGATATCGGCAACAAGATGGTATTTGAGATTACGGAGACCGAAGAGATAAAAAACTATCACGCCCTCAGAGGATTTATCGAGCTTGTAAAAACTAGATTCGGATCCAAAGTGGCTATCGATGATTTTGGGAGCGGGTATTCCAATTTTGAGAATATGTTGGAGCTTGATTTTGACTATCTCAAAATCGACGGCTCTATTGTCGGGAAAATAAGCCATGTGAAACACAGTGAAGTATTGTTGGATGCGATTATCGCCTTTTCGCAAAAATTGCAAATAGAGACAATAGCCGAGTTTGTCAGCTCAAAAGAAATATATGACATTGTAAAATCAAAAGGGATAGATTTTGCACAAGGGTTTTATGTCGGCAAACCGCTGGGGGAACTGGTGCATTGAGCGAAAAATGGGATGCCAGATACCTTGCCGTCTTCGACTCATACGGGTTTGACGACAAGGCCATAAATGATGACTTTGGCGGGGATTTTGACAAACTGGATGACTTATTCTACGATGTCGCCTCACAAATTATAAACGATCCGGATAGCTTGGGAAAATTGCCAAGTGAATTTCGGGTCGATTTTTCACTTTATATGTCCGGCGATCCGGCGATCATTAAAAGATTTGAAGAGCCGAAAATAAAGCTAATGTGCCTTTCCGATCTTTACGATTACCTCCGTATCTACAAATACTCCTAATATTTTTTGAAATTAAAAATCAAAATACTTGACATATTAAAATTTTTCATGTAAAATCGCCCCCTTAAATATGAGATTAGTTATCACTCTTAAGGGGATATTATGGAGTACTTGAAAGACTTGGTTGATTACGGAACCATTGGCGTTCTGGGGATTATGAGTATTTTGGCTATCGGGTTTGCGATTGAGAGGGTGTTTTTTTACTCCTCGGTAAATATTTTAGCTTTTGAGACAAAAAATCAGATAGAGGCGGCTTTGACAAAAAATCTGTCCGCCATATCACTGATAGGTTCAAATGCCCCTTATGTCGGCTTACTGGGTACGGTAGCCGGAGTAATGGTAGTTTTTTATGAGATTGGGCAAAAAGGGGGATTGCAGCCCTCAGAGGTGGTTGTCGGCCTATCTTTGGCGCTAAAGGCTACCGCTCTGGGTCTTTTGGTCGCCATCCCGTCCACGATGATTTACGGAGCCTGCCTACGAAAGGTGGATTTGCTCATTGGGAAATGGGAAGATGCGCGCTCTTAAGAGGGTGGAGGGGATAAATGTCGTCCCTCTCATAGATGTTGTGTTAGTTCTTTTGGCTATTGTCCTTACTATCTCTACGTTTGTTGCGACGGGGCAACTAAAAATAGAGCTCCCTGCCGCAAAAAGTACAGAGGTGTCACAGGGGCAACAAAAAGTTGAGATAGCGGTTTTGAGCGGCGGTGAACTCTACTATGACGGTGAAAAAATCGATAAAGCGGGTCTTGAGACAAAGATATCCGGACTTTCAAAAGGTGATTTTGTCCATATCAAAGGGGACAAAAAAAGCGCATTTGAAGATTTTGTATTTGTTATGGATAGGCTAAAGCTTCAAGGGCTTGAGAAGATTACGATCGTTACCAAAAATGAGGGGTAGCAAATGACTTTGAGCGTTAACAGAGACAGAAATCCGGAGTTTATACTACTCTCTTTTGTGTTGCATGCCGTTTTTGCATTTTTTTTGATTAGGCATCACGCCGAGGAGCCAAAATCGGTAGCCGTCCCTCTTGGGATAACATTTGAGATTGAGCAAAAAGAGGAGCCGGCAAAACCGATACAAAAACCTGTGCAAAAAATAGAGCCGCAAAAGAAAAATGTACAAAAAGAGATAGCTAGAGCGGTCGAATCAAAAAATATTGTTCAACCGCCGACCGCTACCCAAAAAATAGAGGCCGTAAATGTCCAAACAAGAGAGAGTAGCCAGACAAAGGCAGAGGTTACGGATAATGAGCCAAAACCCGTAAAAGAGATTCCGGCAAGTTTTACGGCAGATTATCTAAAAAATCCACATCCGTCGTACCCGTCAATTTCCAGAAGACTCGGCGAGGAGGGGAAGGTGCTGTTAAGGGTGCAGGTTTCGGCGGATGGTTTTGCCGGAGCTGTAACGGTACAAAAAAGTTCAGGATTTGAACGGCTAGACGAATCGGCTCTAAATTCCGTCAAAAACTGGAGATTCGTTCCGGCAAAAAAAGGGGATCAAAACATAGTTTCTTGGGTTTTGGTTCCTATAGTTTTTAGTCTAAACAGGTGATATCGTGAAAGAGGAGAAAATATTTGAGAGATCGCAGACAAAAGGCTCTGCCGATGAGAAGGTGATGATTATCAGCAGTTCGGAGCTTTTCGGGCAAAACCATTTTGTGTATATAGAGCATGAAGGGCAAAAGTATACCCTTAGGGTCACAAGGGAAAATAAACTGATACTGACAAAATAGTAAACATCTAAAACATATAGCCAGCCAGACCGTTTAGGTAGTAGCCAGCCACGAATATTTCTAAAGGGAAAAAAGTATGGCATACAAAGAACAAATCAGGCGGCTCTCAAAAAGTCCGCTAAGGCCGATAGGTGCAGCGATATACGGCGTTGCCCTCGCTTCTTCGCTGTTTGGGGCAAACGACACTTCCGATAAAAACACCGCGACGACCTTGAAAACCGTAGAGGTAAAAGAGAATATAGAGCTTGAACTCCCTAGGTATCAGCCGTCGGTCTCAAAAGTCGGTAAAACCAAACAGACAGTTCACGAAGTCCCGCAAGCGATTACCGTCGTAACAAAAGAGCTAATGAAAGATCAGGCTCAGTTTACACTCAAAGATGCCATGAAAAACGTTGCCGGACTCACGTTTAATGCGGCCGAGGGCGGGAGAATCGGCGATAATATGAACCTGAGAGGTTTTTATACGTTTGGGGATATGTATCTGGACGGAATCAGGGATGCTTCGCAATACAACAGGGATGCGTTTAATCTTGAGAGCGTAGATGTCCTAAGGGGCGGCGCAGCTATGCTTTTCGGTAGAGGTCAGGCCGGAGGGGTGATCAGCCAGCAGAGCAAAACCCCAAAATGGGAGGACGGTTCGAGCATTTCGGTTAGCGGCGGAGAAAACGGATTTTGGAGGACATCTGCGGATATAAACAAAAAATTTTCAGACAATATTGCCGTTAGGGTAAATGCCGTAAAACAAGGTGGCGGCTCTACGAGAGACGACGTAAAAAATGAGACGGAGGGTTTTGCCCCTAGTATCAGCTATAAGCCTTATGACGGCGGCGAGATTACATTTTCCCATTTTTATCTAAACACCCATATAACGCCGGATTACGGTATCCCTTTTTTCAACAAGGAGCCGTTGGATGTTTCAAATAATACGTTTTACGGGTTTACAAACGACTATGAAGACAACAAGGTCAACATCACGACTATAGCCTATACTCACAAGTTTTCAAAGGATACCGAGCTTCGTTCGGCGCTTAGAAAGGCAGATTATCTGAGGGACAACTGGGCGATTGCGGCGCAAAGCTACAATCAGGCGACCGGAGCGGTTAGTCGAAGTCTCAAAAGCCAAGGGGCGCAAGAGCAGGTATATGATTGGCAAAATGATCTCAACACGAAGTTTGAAACGTTTGGGCTAAAGCACGAGGCGCTTTTTGGGACAGAGTTTTTGCATGAAAGGCAGACTAGATGGGGACGAACCTCTATAGCTACCGCTTTTCCAAATATCTCTAGTGCATCAGGCGGCTCTTATGGGCTTAGCGGAACAGGGACGAAGCTTGCCAACAACGGTATTTTTTATACCAGAACCTCGGCTACGGCGGCATGGGCTGCAACTCTTCCGGATACCGTTGCGAGCCCATCATCGACATTGCCTAGTGGCTATGAGTCTTGGTACGGCGAAAAAGGGAGGGTGATTAGCGGTAGATATCTAGGTAAGACGATAGCCCTCTACGGTCAGGATATTATAGAGGTTGCTCCGGGATGGAAAGTGATGGGCGGCATCAGACATGACAGGCTTAGGATGGATTATTACGACGGGACGCTAACCAAAACCGGAGAGCTAAAATACAACGAAAACAGCTATAGAGCCGGAATAAGCTACGAGCCGACCAAAAACCAACACTACTATTTGGCGTGGAATAACTCTTTTAATACCACCGGGGATCTGTATTCGTTTTCAAACAAATATGATCCGGAGAAGAGTATTACATATGAACTTGGAGCCAAATGGGAGTTATTTGAGGGGGACTTGTCACTTAGAGCCTCTTTGTATAAAACAATTAAAGAGTGGGAGAGAAACACCGACGTAGAATCCGCCTCGGCTAGCCCGATCCTAACCAAAGAGAGGCATACCGACGGGTTGGAGCTAGAGGCTGCGGGGAGGATAACGGATGATTGGGAAATATTTGCCGGACTGGCACTTATGGATCCGAAAGTAGATGAGGTTGCCCCTGGGAAAAGTCAGGTCTACAAAGGGCAAAGACCGCCAAACTCGGCCACATATACATTCAACGTGTGGTCTACGTATAAGTTGGATAGAAACTGGAAAATAGGAGCCGGAGTAGACGGTAAAAGCGACAGAGAGGTTCACGCATACGGCGGGACAACTTTTGCGCCGAATAAAGCCCCGTCATTTGTAAAGGGCGATGCAATGGTCTCTTATAGCAAAAAAGACTACACGATCCAGCTAAACGTCAAAAATGTACTTGATACGAAATACTATGATGCAGTCTATATAAACGGCGGCTTTGTAGTTCCGGCGATAGGGAGAACCGCCATTTTGAGCCTCGATTACAGATTTTAGCCGCCTCCCCCTTTTTCGGGGGATTTTCCTTAGGAAATCTCGGTTTTTTAAGGTAAATTAATTCAAAGGAGCCAAAATGCTTTTACATATTCCGGAGGTTTTGAGCAAGGAACAGGTGACGCATTGCAGAAATCTACTACTTGGGGCAAAATGGGTGGACGGGAATGTCACATCCGGTACACAGGCGGCAAAAGCAAAAAGAAATTTCCAGTTGCCTGAAGAGGGGGACGAGGCACAGGAGATACAAAAAATCATACTGGATGCGCTCAGTAACAACGCCCTTTTTTTTACGGCTGCCCTCCCAAAAAAGATATTTCCGCCCCTTTTTAACTGCTACACGGGGGAGATGAATACGTTTGGAAACCATGTGGATAACGCCGTAAGGACTATGAGGGGAGGGGGCAAGAGGGTTCGCTCCGACCTGTCGTTTACCCTATTTTTTACCGATCCAGATGAGTATGAAGGTGGAGATCTGGTTATCGAGGATACCTTTGGGCAACAGAGGGTAAAGCTTCCGGCGGGGGATATGGTGCTCTATCCGTCGTCTAGCGTTCATAGGGTGGAGCCTGTGACTAGCGGGGCTAGGATATGCTCTTTTACATGGCTCGAGAGCATGGTCAGGGAGCTTGACAGAAGAAGGCTGCTATTTGATATGGATATGGCGATTATGGCTCTTAGAGAGGGTGTCGGAGACAGTGATGAGGCTATTAGATTTACAAGCTGCTACCACAATCTGCTTAGAATGTGGGCCGATACGTGAGAGGGGGAAAAACGATGAAAACAACAGCACTAAATACACTCTTTGCTTTGGCGCTTTTGACCGTCTCCTCATTTGCAAAAGAGGAGGTAAACGTCTATTCGCATAGGCATTATGAGGCTGACAAGATACTGTTTGCCGAGTTTGAGAAGCAAACAGGTATAAAAGTAAACGTAGTAACAGCCAAGGCCGAGGAGCTTGTAACGAAGCTAAAAATAGAGGGGAAAAACACACAGGCGGATATGCTCATTACCTCCGATGTCGGCAATCTATGGCAGGCAAAAGGGTTTGGACTTTTGAGCTCGGTAAACTCCGAGATACTGCGACAAAACGTTCCGGCGCATTTTACCGATAGCGACAAGGAGTGGTTTGGGCTAACCAAAAGGGCCAGAGTTATTGTATATAACAAAAAAAAGATAGACCCAAAAACGATTCAAAGCTATATGAGTCTTATGGAGCCGAAATTTAACGACAAAATACTTGTTAGATCCTCCTCAAATGCCTACAACCAGTCGCTTTTGGCATCCATCATAGCCCACGAAGGGGAGCAAAAAGCTCTTGAATGGGCAAAGGGGGTGGTAAACAATATGGCTAGAAACCCGAGAGGGGAAGATAGGGATCAGATTTACGGCGTGGCAACCGGAGACGGTGACGTGGCAATAGTAAACACGTATTATCTGGCCGCTATGATGGCCTCCCCAAACCAAAAAGACAGAGCCGTAGCCTCGTCGGTCGGAGTAGTATTCCCAAACCAAAACGGTTACGGAGCGCATGTCAATATAAGCGGGGCAGGGGTGGTCAAATGGGCCAAAAATTACAAAAATAGCGTTAGGCTACTGGAGTTTTTATCCTCAGCTGCCGCACAAAATATCTTTGCCCACTCCAACTTTGAATACCCGATAAATCCGGCGGTCAAACAAGACGGCGTAGTCACCGCTCTGGGTGCCTTTAAAGAGGATGGGATAGAGCTTTCCAAAATAGGGGAGAACAACAAAAAAGCGGTACGGATTTTTAGTGAAGCCGGGTGGAGATAGTAAAATTTGAATAGATCGCTTGTAGCCCCTATATTTGGAGTTTTTACCGTTTTGCCTTTTTTGTTTTTGGCGGTATATTCGACGTATACCGGAGAGATTTTGATTGATGCTTCGGTAGTTAAAGATATAGGCTACTACTCGCTAAACTCGGCGTACCTCCTTTTTTTTGGATGCCTTGGGGCTTTGCTTCTGGGGCTCTCCACCGCTTTTTTGGCGGCCAGATATGAGTTTTGCGGCTCCTCTGTTTTTTCGGTTTTATTTATCCTCCCCCTTGCCCTTCCGTCGTATTTGAGCGGTTATGCCTACGTGTGGATTTTCCAAAAAGGGGGTCTACTGTCAACGGTTACGGGCAACGACGGATTGCATCTTGATATTTTAAATCTATACGGTGCTTCGTTTGTTTTCGCAACGACGCTGTTTACATATGTGTATCTGTTGGCAAGAAGTGCTTTTTCGTCGATCGGTTCGGATGTTACGGATCTTATCAAAATTCGTGGAGCCTCATTTTTTTACGCTTTTTTCAGGGTGTATCTCCCGCTCTCTCTCCCGTCCGCTTTTGTCGGTTTATCTTTGGTGGCGATGGAGATTTTGAGTGATTACGGGACGGTGACGTATTTTGGAGTCTCTCCGTTTAGTGTCGGAATATTTAAAACATGGTTTGGTTACGGAGACCTCGCCGGAGCAGTTTTGCTCAGCGGTGCGATGATGGTTTTCGTATTTGCGGTGTTTGCCGCAGAGATGCGCTACAAAAACAAAATCTCACATACCCTCTCATCCGCAACAGGTAAAAAAAGTGCAAAAGTTAGGCTCACCGGATTAAAAGGGGTATTTGCCTTTTTATTCTCATGCCTAGTCGTCGCCGTCAGTTTTTTTATCCCTGTTTGCTGTATTGCCTATTGGCTGTATATGGCGCCCCCGATTGATTTGGAGGTTTTATCGGTCGGAGCAAAGACGGTTGTTTTGTCGGTTGCAAGTTGTATAGTTATAGTCTTTTTGGCCTATTTTGTCTCGTATTTCAAAAAGCTATACCCGCCAAAGAGGGGGCTGTTTTTGTATAAACTCTCGTTTTTGGGGTATGCAACCCCCGGTGTGATCGTCGCAATGGCAATAACCGTAATGTTTGGGTTTTTGGATGAGACGCTATCGTACAGGGTTTTTAGCGGAGGATTTTTCGCTTTGATTGCAGCGTATGCCGTCAGATATTTTGCCGCATCGGTAGGCTCCGTCGAGAGCGGTTTTGAGAGGGTGGACAAAAATATAGACGACACCGTAAAAATATTTGCTCAGAGTTTTATCTTTAGGTTTTTTTCAGTCTATCCGCCGCTAACAGCTAGATATATCATAACCGCTTTTTTGATTGTTTATATAGACATCGCAAAAGAGCTTCCGGCTACTCTGGTTTTGAGGCCGTTTAACTTTGTATTGAGCGGGTAACAAAAAATTTTCCGGACAAAAAAGCGCTTGATTCGCTCTCGTTCTCGGTTAGGCAGGGTGAGACGTTTGCCCTTTTGGGGCACAGCGGATGCGGGAAGAGTACGATTCTTAGGATTATTGCGGGGTTGGAGACGATGGATTCCGGCGATGTAGTGCTTGGGCTAGGCTCTATCTCAAAGCTTCCGCCGCATAAGCGAGGCATCTCTATGATGTTCCAAAACTATGCCCTTTTGCCGCATCTAAGCGTTGCAAAAAATATCACTTTGGATGGCAGATACGACCGTCGTACACTGGATGAGATACTGGAGAAAATGAGAATTTCTGAGCTTGCGAAGAGGTATCCGTCAGAGCTTAGCGGCGGGCAACGTCAGAGGGTGGCTCTAGCCAGAGCACTCATTTGCAATCCAAAAGTTATATTGTTGGATGAGCCTTTTAGCAATGTTGACCCGTCGTTAAAAAACGGATTAAGGGGCGAGTTGGCCTCAGTCGTAAAAAACTTCGGCACAACCGCAATCATCGTCACCCATGATAGAGATGACGCTTTTTGCTTGGCGGACAGAGGGGCTATTATGAGAGACGGCAGGGCTGTGCAGACCGGCAGTATTAAGGAGTTGTACTCTTTGCCTACCGATAGATATTGCGCTGAGTTTTTCGGGGATATCAACGAGGTGGATCAAAAGACGGCACAACTCCTCGGATTAGATGGATTTGCAGGGGAGCCTGTTTTTATCCGTCCAAACAAAATAACCGTTTCCGACTCCGGTATTGCCGCCGTTATATTAAAATCAAAATATTTCGGTGATTTTTTTGAGTACCTCATCGGATGCGGCGGCATAACGCTAAAAATGCATACGAGTCGTCATTTTGAGATTGGCGATGAGGTGAGTGTTAGAGCGGAGAGCTAAAAGCCCTTTTGACCCACATCAAAGACATTTTCGTCTGCTTTTGTTTTAATCTCTTCAAATATTTTTTTTGGAGAGCGGCGTGTTTTGTGAAATTATCAAAAGAGACGGTACAAAGGCGGCGTTTGAGCCTTACAAGATCGAAGACGCAATCAAAAAAGCGTTTGAGAGCGTATCCACCGGATACGACGGCGAGATTTTCTGGAGCGTTCTCTCAAAGGTGTACGGCAGACAAAAAGCGGTAGCGGTCGAAGATGTACAGGATACGATAGAAAAAACGTTATTTGATGCCGGTTATTTTGAGGTTATGCGCTCTTTTATCCTCTACCGTCATACCCACAAGATGCAAAGAGAGCATATTTTGGGGCTTAACGACGATACAACCTATATCGACTCCACCCAGAGCGTCGAAGAGTACATAACGGGGTTTGACTGGAGGATCAAAGCGAATGCAAACACCGGCTATTCAAACGCCGGACTAATCAACAATCTGGCCGGAAAAGTCATCGCAAACTACTGGTTGGACAAGGTATATAGTAAAGAGGAGGGGTATGCCCATAGAAACGGCGACTACCATATCCATGATCTCGACTGCCTGACCGGATATTGCGCCGGATGGAGCCTTAGGGCTTTACTAAACGAGGGGTTTAACGGAGTAAGGGGGAGGGTGGAGAGCAAAGCCCCGTCCCATTTTAGAGAGGCTCTCGGTCAGATGGCAAATTTTTTGGGGATTTTGCAGAGCGAATGGGCGGGGGCACAGGCATTTAGCTCTTTTGACACCTATTTGGCTCCGTATGTTTTCAAGGATAGACTAGGATACGACGAGGTGAAAAAGGCGCTTAAAAGTTTTATCTACAACCTCAATGTCCCTGCCAGATGGGGGCAATCTCCATTTACCAACGTCACGATTGATTGGAGTGTTCCGGAGGATTTGGCGGAGCAGATTCCGACCAAAAACGACAAACATCTGTTTTGTGCCCTGCCTGATTACGACGATTTGGCAAAGGAGCGGGGGGCGGGATCGGCTGAGGATCTCAGGTATAAACATTTTTTGCCTGAGATGAGGATGATAGACAAAGCCTTTTATGAGATTATGAGCGAAGGGGACAAAAACGGGCAGCCGTTTACCTTTCCGATTCCGACGGTAAATATCACGGAGGATTTTGACTGGTATGGCCCAAATACCGATGTTTTGTTCGAGAATACCGCAAAAATAGGCTCTAGCTATTTTCAAAACTTTATAGGGAGCCAATACCTAAAAGACCCCGTAACAGGGGAAAAAATCCCCAACGATGCGGCATACAAACCGGGGCATGTCAGAAGTATGTGCTGTAGGCTTCAGCTTGACCTAAGGGAGCTTCTAAAACGTGGAAACGGACTCTTTGCTAGTGCCGAGATGACCGGATCCATCGGGGTCGTAACACTCAATACCGCAAGACTCGGATATAGATTCAAAGGGGATGCGGATACCCTTTTTTTGGAGCTTGACAGGTTGCTTCATCTGGCTTACGGGACACTGGAGAAAAAGCGGGTTTTTATAGAGCAGATGTTTGAGAGGGGGTTGTATCCTTACACAAAAAGATATCTCCCCCATTTTAAAAACCATTTTTCTACAATCGGAGTAAACGGCGTAAACGAGATGATTAGGAACTTCTCGGGGGATAGATACGATATCACATCGGTCGAGGGGAGAGAGATGGCTTTGTCGGTTTTGGATTTTATTAGAGAGAGGTTGACCGTCTTCCAACAAAAAAGCGGTAACCTCTACAACCTCGAAGCGACTCCGGCGGAGGGGACGACGTACAGGTTCGCAAAAGAGGATAAAAAGAGATACCCAGATATTTTACAAGCAGGGGAAGGGGATAGAATTTATTATACAAACAGTGCCCAGCTTCCGGTGTGGTATACCGAGGATCCGTACGAGGCACTAAGGCATCAGGACGATTTGCAATGCAAATACACCGGAGGAACCGTACTACATCTATATATGGGCGAGAGGCTCTCGTCGGCCGAGGGGTGTAGGATATTCGTCAAAAAGGTATTGGAAAATTTTAAACTCCCGTACATCACCGTCACGCCGCTTTTTTCCGTATGCGAAAAACACGGATACATAAGCGGGGAACACGAGTTTTGTCCGCTATGCGATGAGGAAATTATCTTAAAGGAGAGAAGCGCATGAACGCAAAAGAGATATTGGAAAAAAATATTGGCAAGAGGAGAAAATGTATGGTCTATACGAGGGTGATGGGGTACCATAGGCCTGTTGAGAGCTTTAATATCGGGAAAAAAGGGGAACACGCCCAAAGACGGCAGTTTGTAGAGCAACCAAGTGACTGATAAACCGATCTACGATATAACCCCGCATACACTTATAGACTACGAGGGTAAAATCGGTGCCGTAGTGTGGTTTTCCGGATGTCCCCTTAGGTGCGTGTATTGCCACAACCCGCATCTGATACCTTCCGGCGGTCGGTATAGCGTCGATTGGGTGTTGGCGTATATGTCTAAAAGGCGTGAGTGGAACGATGGGGTAGTCCTCTCTGGCGGGGAGTGCTGTATGTTTGACGGACTTGAAGAGTTTTGCAAAAACCTAAAAGATATGGGGTTTGCCGTCAAAATAGATACGTCCGGAGTCAGGCCGAAAACGGTCTTGGAGCTTGCCGAAAAATCGCTCATTGACACCGTAGCGCTTGATTTTAAAGGGCTTGAAGGGATGTTTGAGACGGTTAGCGGCGGCAATTTTTTCAGTTTGTTTGATAGGACGCTAAAGGGGCTTTTGTCCCTCGGATTTGATTTTTCGGTTAGAACTACGGTTCATGCCGACTACCTGAGGGAGGCCGACATAGTCCGGATGGGAAACTATTTGTATGATGCAGGATACAGAGGGGTCTATACGGTTCAAAAGGCGGTTACCTCGGTTAAGACGTTATTTGGGCTGGATGAGCCTGTTTGTGGATTTGATGTATTATCGGCGACTTCCAACGCAAAAACCCGTTTTGTAGGTTTTTAGCTATTGATTTTCTAAATTTATAACATTTATTTCTCTTTTGATAATATCCGGATTATGGCTATTGGGAGGCTTCCGATGAACGGTATGAAATTTTTTCTGGCACTATTCTCTTTTTTATTTATAAGCATATACCCCCTCTACGCAAAAGATCAAAACCCGCAATCTCAAAAACAAATCCTCCGGTTTGGCGTGTTCTCATATCTTGGGGTAGAGCAGACAAAAAAGAAGTATCAGCCGATTGTGGATTACCTAAACCGAAAGCTTGAAAATGAGCAGGTTATCCTTGAGGTGTTGGATCAAAACGAGATAGACAAAAGAATCTCAGACGGCACCCTTGATATCGTCACGACCAATCCTACACACTTTTTATCCGCCAGAAAACAACAACCGCTCACCGGAGTGATCGCAACCCTCGTAAACTCTGAAGACGGTGTGCCTACCCATATGTTAGGGGGTGCTATCGTAGCTAGAGCGGACAGGGGCGACATACGGGGGCTATATGATTTAAAACAAAAAAGCATTGCAATACTGAGTTTCCAAAATCTGGGCGGTTTTCGGGCACAGGCGTATGAGCTTTACAAAATCGGTGTGAATATCAGAAAAGATGCAAAAGAGTTTAACACTATGAATTCGCATCAAGAGGTGATAAAAAGTGTCCTGAGGGGAGAATCGGAGATCGGTTTTGTCAAAAACGGCATCATAGAGGGGATGATAAAAAAAGGGGAGTTAAACGCTACCGACATAAAAATCATTAACAAAAAAACCCACAAAAACTTCTCGGATGTCGTATCTACTGGGCTTTACCCAGAGTGGCCGGTATTTGCTATGCCGCATGTAAACGAGGAGTCGATAAGACATATTGCAACGTCCCTTTTTGCGATAGAGCCTGATAGTGCCACGGCAAAAGAGGCAAAAATCTATGGATATACGATTCCGGCAGATTATTTGGGGGTAGAGGAGCTGTCAAGGGCGCTTAGGCTTCCGCCGTTTGAAAATGTATCGGAGTTTACGTGGAAAGATGTGGTAGTCAAATACAAAGAGTTTATTTTGCTGCTCATAGTGGCGGGGCTTACTATCACGGTGTTGGCGATAATTCTTGCCGGTACGCTAAAAAAGTCCAAAAAAGAGGAAAAATTTAAACATCTTTTGCTCTCCTCTTTGGGCGACGGGGTTTACGGTATCGACGTGCAGGGGAGATGTACATTTATCAACAAACAGGCTCTCGATATGTTGGGTTTTAACCAAGATGAGGTTTTGGGGATGGATCAGCATGCGTTGTTTCACTATCACCGGATGGATGGGAGTCACTATCATGTGGACGAGTGCCCTATTTATAAAACTACGACAGACGGTGATATCAGAGATGTGGAGGATATGTTTATCAGAAAAGACGGTACTTTTTTTGATGTCCACCTCAAAATAACGCCGATTATCGTATCGGATAAGATCGAGGGTGCGGTCGTTGTATTTCAGGATATAACGCAAACAAAAGCCCTCCAAAAAGATATTCAGGAGATGAATCAAAACCTAAAAAATATGGTAGCCGTTGAGACCGAAAAAAGGGTGGAGCAGGAAAAACTGCTAATCAGACAGTCCAAGATGGCAATGATGGGGGAGATGATAGGGGCTATAGCCCATCAGTGGAGACAACCGCTAAATGCATTGGGGCTGATAGTGCAGGATATCAGGGTTGCAAAAGAGTTTGACGAACTGGATGACGGCTATATCAATGATTTTGAGAAAAATGCGATGTCGCAAATTCATTTTATGTCAACGACTATCGACGATTTTAGAAACTTTTTCAAACCGGTCAAAGCGACAACAGACTTTGCAATAGAGGATGCGGTGGATAAGACATTAAAAATCGTCAATCCGCAACTAAAAAGTCACGCCATACAGACCGATTTTAGGTATACCTCAAAACACACGGTTCACGGTTACCAGAGCGAATTGGAGCAGTCTATTATGATTATTATCTCAAATGCACAAGATGCGCTAATAGAAAACAATATCGAAGAACCCCGTATCGATATATCCATATCTACTTTTGAGGAGGGGTATGTCGTGCTAAGTATTGAGGATAACGGCGGTGGGATATCGGATGAGATAATGGATAGAATTTTTGAGCCGTACTTTACGACAAAAGCCGAGGGAAAAGGGACAGGCATCGGCCTTTATATGGCAAAAGAGATTGTAGAGAGTCAGATGGGTGGCAGATTGAGCGTTATAAACACGGGGACGGGAGCTAGATTTGAGATAGCGCTAAAATCGGTTTGTTAGCCCCGTTAGGCATCTTTGCACAATTTACAAATCCCTTTTAGTGTGATATTTCGGATTTCGTATCCTTCAAGTTTTATATTTAACTCCTCCAGACACTCTATCCGTTTGCATTTTACACATACAAAATGGGGGTGCGGGGTAGTCTGTAGCTCAAAATACCATTTGCGCTCGTCCGATTCTAGCTTTTGCACCATATTTTCACTCTCAAACTTTGCGATGTTGCGATAAAAAGTTGCTTTGTCTACGTTTAGGTTAAAATCATCGTAACACAGCGGTCTATCGGCGCTTTGGAGTATTGATAAGATTTCGGCTCCGGTTTTTGTCGTTTTCATCCTTTGATGGTAACAAAAAGCCGCTTTCGGTAAGTTTGCAACTTAGTTGCATTTTGTAGTACAATATTTTTTTAATTAAAAACTTGAAGGAAGTTATCGTGATAAAAAAACTGATTGTGCTTGGCAGTTTTGCCGTTTGCTCTTTTGCCGAAATATCGGTAACTACTACGATTTTCCCCCTCTATGATGCGGTAAAAAATATCGGCGGCGACAAGGTTTTGCTAAACAATCTAATCCCTTTCGGAGTTGAGGCGCACGATTTTGAGCCAAAACCGAAAGATATGGCTACTCTCTCAAAAGCCGATCTATTTATCGTCAGTAGCGGTGCTTTTGAGCCTTGGAGCAAAAAAGTAGTGAACTCCCTAAAAATTGGGACCAAAACGGTGGATATGAGCCAAAAGGTCAAACTCCTAAAAATAAAAGACGATGACCACGGGCATAGACACGGACATAGCCACGCAAGTTATGACCCGCACTACTGGCTAAGCATCGATAACTATATGACGGTAGTAAAAGAGACGGCGGCGGTACTATCAAAAGCAGATCCGGCAAATGCAAAAGTATACGAGACAAATCTGGCGGAGTATATAAAAAAACTTTCGCTCTTAAAAACCGAATATGAAGCCCTCAAAACGTGCAAAAACAAAAAAGTGATAGTCAATCATGATGCATTCGGATACCTCTCAAACGACTACGGGATTACCCAGTATTCGATATCGGGAATGTCGCCGGAATCAAAGCCCTCAGCCAAACAGATAGCCAAACTGGTAGAGATAGTCAAAAAAGAGAAAATCAACACCGTATTTTTTGAGGAGTTTGCCAGCGACAAAGTGGCAAAGACGATAGCCAAAGAGGCAAATGCCAAAACAGATACCCTAAGACCCGTTGAGAATATCACGGTAGAGGAGAGCAAAAAAGGGGTCGGCTATATAGATGTTATGAGGCAGAATCTTTCAAAACTAAAAGGTGCTATGGATTGCAGATAAAATTTGTAGATATGGTGATAGAGACCGAAAATCTATCATACAAAGATATATTGACAAACGTCTCTGTCGGTATCAAGCGGGGTGAGTATGCGGCCATCATCGGGCCAAACGGCGGCGGCAAAAGTACATTTATAAAGCTGATACTGGGTCTTTTGAAGCCGACCGGAGGGGTGATCAGGATATTTGGGAGGGAGCAGGCCGCCTTTGCCGACAAGCAAAAAATCGGCTACGTCCCGCAAGGGGTCTCCAGAGTTGATGAGAACTTTCCGATAAGCGTCGAGGAGGTCGTAAGGCTAGGATTGCCGCAAAAGGGCGGGATATTCGGCGCTCTATCAAAAATAACCTCCGAGGAGCGTGATTTGACCCTTTCGTCAATGCAAAAGATGGGGGTTTTGGAGCTAAAAAACAGACGGATATCCGATTTATCGGGCGGACAAAGGCAGAGGGTGATGATAGCCAGAGCCTTGGCCGCAAAGCCGCAGATACTGATACTAGATGAGCCGAATACGGGTGTCGATACCGGCTCCCAAAAAAGTTTTTACGAGCTTTTGGCAAAACTCAACAAAGAGGAGGGGATCACCGTGTTGTTCGTCACCCATGATTTGGGGGTAATAGCGGACGAGGTGACAAAGGTTATGTGTGTCAACAAGACCGTCTCCTCTTGCCACAACCCGCACGAGGCTATGTCGTGCGCCGATATGAGCAGGCTTTACGGGATAGATGCCCATGTAGTCTGTCACCACCACTAATCAAAGGGGCGTTGGATTTTGGAAATATTTGAATACGATTTTATGATTCGGGCTTTTTTTGTCGGTACGGTCGTGGCGCTACTAGCATCTACGCTTGGGATGTTCGTGGTTGTCAGACGGTATTCGATGCTTGCCGACTCTCTGGCTCACGTTTCGTTACTAGGCGTAGCGATAGGGTTTTTGACTGCCATTCCGGTGGGTGTAGGAGCTATTGCGGCTACCGTGTCGGCCGCTTTTGGGATAGAGTATTTGAGGCAACGGCACAAACTATATTCGGACTCTATGCTCTCCATATTTTTATCGGGTTCTCTGGGGATTGCCATCATCATAGTCTCCCTCTCAAACTCTTTTAACTCCTCGTTGTTTGACTATCTGTTCGGTTCTATCGTGGCTGTGGATGATATGGATATGGCGGTCATATCGGTTTTTGGGGTTTTGTGCCTCTCTCTTGTGGCGCTAAACTACAAGAAACTCCTTTTTACCGCTTTTGACGAGGATGTTGCGTATGCCGGCGGGATAAATACAAAAGCACTAAACTACCTTTTGGCTTTTTTGGTTGCGGTTATGATAGGGGTCTCGATAAAAATCGTCGGAGCGCTACTCATAGGGGCTTTGACTGTGATTCCGGTCGTTACCGCTATGCAGTTTGGGAGAAACTTTCGGCAGACTACGCTGTTGGCCGTTTTGATCTCCGTCCTCTCCGTATTCGGCGGCCTTTTTCTATCTTTTTATGCCTCCCTCCCGACGGGCGCTACTATAGTCGTTATCGCTCTCGTATTTTTTTGCTTATCTATTGTCTCAAAAACGTTCAGAGGGTGATGTAAATACAAGGTACAATAACTAAAACTTTTTACGGAGATTTAGAGATGAAACACGTATACGAAATCCAAAATATCAGATGCGGCGGTTGTGCTAATACGATCAAAAAAGAGTTGTCGTCTATGTTTGACACTGTAGAGGTCGATCCGGCAGAGAAAACCGTCACGGTTGAGGCGGCAAACGAAGAGGAGATAGCAAAAGGTGCAGAAGCCCTCAAAAAACTAGGTTACCCACTCGCCGGAGAAGATAGCGGCCTCGTGGACAAGGCAAAAAGCTTTGTATCGTGCGCCGTCGGGAAACTAGGATAGTTTGTTGTGAGCCAAAGATGAAGTAGAGGCTTTTAAAAGATGCTCCGTAGAGCAGAGCTTTGCGGGGAGCCTCAAAAACCCCTTATTATAGCCGTGCTTCCGATCCTACTCCTCTGCTCTATAGCTACATGTAAATTTTAAAATCATTTTGATTAATTTTTGTTAAAATCTTTGCAAATTGTCCGAGTTGAGGTCTTTTGTATGGTTGAGAGAATTTTAGGTATAGATTTGGGGATTAGCTCTCTTGGCTGGGCTATCGTCGAATATGATACGGAAGTGGATAGTTATGCTATCAAAGATTGCGGCGTTAGACTATTTACGGCGGCGGAAACACCAAAAGAAAAAGAGAGTCCAAACAAAGCAAGACGGGACGCAAGAGGGATAAGGCGGGTGCTAAATCGCCGCCGTGTGCGTATGAATGAGATAAAAAAGCTTTTTATCTCGGCGGGGCTAATCGGCGAAGCGGATTTGGACGAAGATGGCGGGATGTATCACGGCAAGGCAAACCGTGTAGATGTGTGGCGGCTTAGATATGAGGCTTTGAGGAGAAAACTAAGCGGAGACGAGCTTGCAAGAGTGCTCATACATATCGCAAAGCATAGAGGTTATAAGTTTGTAGGAGACGAAGAGGACGACGAGAGCGGCAAAGTCAAAGAGGCTGGACGAATACTAAAAGAGAAATATGTCTCCGCAAAATGCAATACCATCGGCGAATGGATGTGGAAAACTTTCGGCAAAAACGGCAAAAAACGAAATAAAAGTGGAGACTATACGTTTTCGATACATCGCGCCTTGTTTGAGGAAGAGGTAGAAAAAATATTTGAAAAACAATCGGAGTATGGGAGCGAGTTTGCAAGCGGCGACCTAAAACAAAAATACAACGAGATCGCTTTTCGCATCAAAGAGCCGCCTAGCGTAGAAAAAATGGTCGGCGCTTGCACATATTTTCCAAACGAAAAAAGGGCTCCGAAATGCTCCATAACCGCCGAGAGATTTGTAGCCATCGGCAGGCTCTTTTCTACGGTCGTCTTAGATAGCGACGGGATGGAGAAAAAAATAGTAGAGCTAAAAAGTATCGACGAGCTTATGGAGTTCGCCGCTTCAAAAGATAAGATTGATTTTAAGGCTTTACGAAAGTTTTTGAGTTTGGGGGAAAACCAAATATTTAAAGGGCTTCACTACAAAGGAAAACAAAAAACAAAAAAGAAAAAAGACCCATCATTACCCGACGATAATGCACCCATAGAGTGGGAATTTGACAAAGCCGACGCCGAGAAAAAAGTATGGATAAATCTCAAAGGTCACGCAAAATTTAAAGAGGCTTTGGGGGATAAATTCTCCGAATTTATCAAAGACATAGAGTTAGCGGACGAGGCGGCAAAAATACTCACATACTACAAAAGCGAAAAGCAAAAGATTGAGCATCTTACAAAAATAGGGATAGGCGAAGATGACGTTATGGCTTTATCCAAAGTATCGTTTAACGATTTTTTGATGTTATCGCTAAAGGCCATCCGTATTTTATATATGTTAATGAGCGAAAACGGTATCCGCTATGACGAAGCTCTGAGATACGCCGTTCAAAACGCTCTTTTACCAAAACAAAAAAATGAAAAAGAGTTATTTTTGCCTCCGCTAAAAGATACGGAGATAGCGATCCTAAATCCTACGGTAATCCGTGCATTCGCCGAATTTCGCAAAGTCGCAAACGCCCTTGTCCGCAAATACGGCAGCTTTGACAAAGTGCATTTTGAGCTAGCCCGCGAGGTAAATACAAAAGAGCAAAGAAGAGAGTGGGAGAAAGCCTCAAGCGAGAATGCGAAACTTAAAAATTTGCTTGCCGAAGACGTTAGAAATGCAGGATACAAAGAGAGCGCCAAAAATATACTAAAAATTAGGATGTTTAGGGAACAAGGCGAGATATGCCCATACTGCCAAACCAAATTGAGGTATCCGGATATTTTTGACGACGGATGCCAAATAGACCATATCTTGCCAAGAAGTAGAAGCGCCGAGGATAGCTTTGCAAATAAAGTTTTGGTTCACAGTGATTGCAATCAAAACAAAAAAAATCAAACCCCATGCGAATGGCTAAAAGACGATAGCGCCAAATGGGAGAGGTTCAAAATTTTTGTCGGTTCGGGGCTTCATCAAATGAGCCAAAAGAAGCGAAGATATTTACTAAAAGAAAATTTTGACGAGAGTTCGCAAAAAGAGTTTTTGGAGCGAAATCTCAACGATACGAGGTATATGTCAAAAGCCATAAAAACATACTGTGAAAAACATTGGAAATTGGCGCATGACGACGACAAGCTTCGCATACAGGTGCGAAGCGGCAAACTGACAAGCGAGTTAAGAGGCAGGTGGCTTGAGGGTTTTAAAAAGGATAGAAACTGGCATCCACATCACGCTCTTGACGCTATAATTGTAGCTCTTTCCACTCAAAGCATGGTTCAAAAGCTACACGCCTACTATAAACAAAAAGAGACCAGAAGAGAAAAGCAAAAGCCGGAGTTTAAAGCCCCGATGCAAAACTTTAGATCCGAAGTCGAAAAAGCGCTAAAGCTAGAAAAAGAGGAAAACGGGCACAAAAGACTACTGATTAGCAGGCCGCCGAGAGCAGGTGTGTCGGGTGCGGCGCATGATGAAACTATATATAGCGCAAAATACAAAACCGTAAAGAAAGACGGAGGCAAATATGACAAATATGGAAATAAAAAAGAGAATGGCGGTTATCAATTTATAGGCAGCGGAGAGCTTGTAAAAGCCGTACATCTAAGCAACGGTATTGTCAAAAACGGAGAAGTGGTTCGATGGGATATATTTAAAATAGACGGCAAATACGAGTTTTTGCCAATTTATATTTGCGACATGGCTGCAGGAGATACTCTTCCAAATAAAACATTGAGCAAAAAAAGCATAGAAAATGATGAATCTTTCTGTTTTAGCATATTCAAAAATGACTTGATAATGGTTCAAAAGGCGGACGGGGAGCGTATACTTGGTTATTATTTATTTATGGAAAGCGATGGAAGAATAAATATAGAAAAGCAAGATGGCGGCATTCGTCAGAGGTTTAGCGTTTTGAGCGCAAAAGAAATTAAAAAATACCAAATCGACCCGCTAGGCTACTATCACGAAGTCAAAAGCAAAAAAAGGCTAGGCACAATACCGCAAGAGGCATTACGAAACGGAGTGCACGAGAGGCGGACAAAAAAGAAAGCCGATAAAAAAGCGGCAAAAGGGAAGTAGTCTATGGGCTGGCGGACGGTTGTCATATCAAATCCTTGCCGTCTAAGTCTCAAAAATCGTAGTTTATTTGTAGAGCCTTATAGCGGAGAGAGCGCATCGCTTCCACTGTCGGATATATCTGCTATCATACTGGAGAGCAGAGAGGCCGTCTTGACCGCCGCTTTACTCTCTGCTGTTGCCGACGAGGGGATAGCTCTTTTCTCTTGCGATGCATCACATATCCCAAACGGTGTTTTTGTACCGTTCGCCTCCCACTCCAGACATACCAAAGCCGCAAAAATACAAAACTTCTACTGCCTTTTATGGGTTGCGGAGTCGGTGGGCTACATATCAAAGATGTGGCAGCCGTCTACAAAGAGTTTTTTGCTCGCAGTGTAGAGTTTGAGTGCGAGGTTGTGATATACGCTTATGGTATGGACGATTATGAGAGTGCAAGTCTGGTGTTTGGTGGATTTGACGATGATAAAATGTAGTGTATAATACCGTATTACAAAAATTGTCGGGGGAAAATTGCGATGACGGCGACGGTAAGACTCGATAAAACACTAGAGGACAAACTAGATTTTATCTCTCAATCACTCCACAAAAAAAAGAGTGACATCATCCGTGAGGCTATATCGT